>Ga0180009_10002247_pt1 | contig 22823 bp, 16 predicted proteins | sample OS_PC_MetaG_FD_123537 | JGI IMG/M metagenome (GOLD analysis project Ga0180009, IMG submission 123537) | Groundwater microbial communities from the Aspo Hard Rock Laboratory (HRL) deep subsurface site, Sweden - OS_PC_MetaG | ecosystem: Environmental > Aquatic > Deep subsurface > Groundwater...
AATTTTCGGGGGTGGCCTGAATGCCCAAAATGATCTGGGCCGGGTCTCCCGGGATGACCTGGAGGACGATGAAGATCATCCCGGAAACTAAGAGAAGAGTGGCGATCAAAATGAGGATGCGTTTGCATAAAAAAGCGAACATAGGAATTCATTGGACACAGATTTACACAGATAACCGCAGATACTAATACAAACGAAATAAATCATTTTCCCCCCCACCCCTCCCTCCCCCTCAAGGGGGGAGGGTTAGGGTGGGGGTAATGTAACTTCATTTAAGACGTTTGTATTAAAATCTTTATTTTCTTTTCTATTTCATATCCGTTTTTTCTGCGTTGATCTGCGTCCCATTATTCTTTATCTCTGGAGGTAAACTTCCGTGGCGTCCGCGGCAATCGTGGGATAATCTTTCCACCAGTTCATTACCTCTTTTTTCATCGCCGGCAAAGCCGGGTAGATGAACAGGTACACATTAACGAAATCATCGGCTAGTAATCGCTGAGCCTGCTCGTAGATCTTCTTCCGGGCCTGCTCGTTCATTTCCCCTTCCGCCTTTTTCATGAGCTCCTGGAACTTAGAGCTGTTGTACCGGAAGTAGTAATTAGGCCTACCATAGATTTCGATGTCGAATGGTTCGGCATGGCCAATGACCGTCAAATCATATTCGGCATTCTTGAAAATCCGGTCGATCCATTGCCCCCATTGAATGACTTCAATGGTCAATTTGATCCCTACTTTGGAAAGTTGATCCGCGATGATCTCTCCCGATCTCCGCGCATAGGCATAAGGCTCGGGAAGTTTAAGTACCGCTTCGAATCCGTTGGGATAACCTGCCTCGGCCAAGAGCTTTTTAGCTTTCTCCAGATTGTAAGGATAGAGCCCTGAAAGGTCTATATAATAAGGATTGGTGGGATCCATATGACTGCCGATGGGAGATCCATACCCAGCCACGGCCCCCTCGATGACCGCCTTCCGGTCGATGGCCAGGGTTACGGCCTGGCGAACCCGCGGGTCATTGAAAGGTTTCCGGGAGTTGTTGATGGCCATGATAACGTCCGTGGTGGTGTGACCCTTAAGCACTTTAAAACGCGGATCCTTCTCCAGCATAGGAGCATTTTCCGGACTCAGGTCATAAGCAAGTACATCCACATCCCCCGCACGGAGAGCAGCCAACTGCGCACTGGGATCAGGAATGAATTTAAAAACTACCTTGTCCAGGTAAGGAATTCCTTTGATGTAATAGTCGGGGTTCCTGACCATAACCACGCTGTCTCCTCGCTTCCATTCGACAAATCGGAAAGGGCCAGTCCCGACGGGCTGGCTTTTCAGACGATCTATGGCTTGCCGGGAAACAATCACGGCATCGCCCCGTGCTAAATTAAAAAGAAAATTAGAATCGAATTTTTTCACGCTGAACTTTACGGTCAAAGGATTGACGACCTGGATGGATTCAACCCCCACGTAATATTTCCGATTGACTGCGGCCGTCTTGGGGTCTAAAAGTCTTTCGAAAGAAAATTTCACGTCTTCGGCTGTGCAGGGGTTCCCATCATGAAACTTGATCCCTTGGTTCAGATTGAAGGTGTATTCTCTTCCCTCCTTAGAAATGTTGTAACTTTTCGCCAGGCCGGGGACGACTTTTCCATGGCGGTCAACCTTGAGCAGACTCTCCAGCATGTTGTAGTGGACCACTCGCTTGATCGTGGCCGCCGGGCTTGTGGTCGGATCCAATCCCGGAGGCTCAGCCGAGAGGGCAATGGTCAGTATCCCGCCGTAAATTGGTTTTTGCGCCAGGGCCTCGGAAGATAAGATTCCCCAAAGGATCAGGCCAAAAAAGATCAGAGAGAGTCCGCCCCATTTTTTCCAATGCGCTTGTTTAATCATCTTTAAATTTCCTCCTTAAAAAAATAGTCATTAAGTCATTGGTCATTGCCTTTGGCCTATTACCCATTGCCTATAGCCTAAAGCCTGTTGCCTTGTGCCTCACGCTTTTCTATATTCTATTCTTCCCCCGACCATGGTCATCTCTACGGGGATGTCCTTAATCTCATCGGGGTTCACCCGCCGCGGATCCTCGCCCAAAACAACCAGATCAGCCACTTTCCCGGGAGTAATCGACCCTTTGAGATGTTCCTCGAAAGAGGCATAGGCCGAGGCCATGGTGTAAAGATAGATGGCTTCATCAACAGAAGTCCTCTGCTTGGCTCCCAATACTTCTCCGGTCGCACTCTTACGGGTGACGCAGCTTTGGATTCCCAGAAGCGGCTCATAAGGCCCACAGGGATTATCCGAGCTCCCAGAGACCGGGATGCCGTAATCCAGAAAAGAACGGTGGGCAAACATCATTTCCACCCGTTCCCGGCCATAATGAGGAATCATCTTTTCCCCGTGGTGGTGGATATAGGAGCCAAAGGGGACGGCCAAAAGTTTGAGTTTCTTCATGCGCTTCAGGATTTCCCGGTTCACCACCGTGCAGTGTTCCAGGCGGTGGCGGTGGTCTTTGCGGGGATATTGACTCAGGGCTTTTTCAAACCCATCCAGGGTCATCTCAATGGCTCGATCCCCGTTGGCATGAACACAGACCTGGAATCCGGCCTGATGACCCCTCAGGATGGATGCATGCAAGGCCTCCGCGGATTCCGCGACCAGAATCCCCTTTTTCTGGGTTCCAACGTACGGTGCAGAGAGGAAGGCCGTGCGGCCGGCAATGGCCCCATCGGCAATGATCTTGATCCCGCCAATCTTCAGCCATTCATCCCCAAAGCCTGTCTTCAGGCGCAGGGCCTGGAGGTGAGGAAGATATTCATAGGTGATGAGCATATAGACGCGCAATCTGAGTTCCCTGTTTTTCCATACTTCCTGGTAGGTATCCAGGGTCATCGCCGAAACCAAGGCATCGTTTACGCTGGTAATTCCCGCAGCCAGGTATTGGTCACAGGCGATGCGTAAACCTTTTATTCGATCCTGCAAAGAAAAGGGAGGAATGATCGGAGGGTGGCCGGTCATACCCTCAAAAATATAGGCAAACTCCGCCTGCTCATAAAGGATACCATTCAACTTCTCGGTTTGAGGATCGCGTCCGTAGGCTCCTCCTTTCGGATCGGGGGAATCTTCGTCAACGCCCCCGGCTTGCAACCCTTTGCTATTCGTTACCCCCCAGTGGCCGCTCACGTGTTGGATAAACACCGGGTGGTCAGGAGAAACTTCATCAAGATCCCAGCGGTTCAAAATGCGTTGGTCATTTGTTTTGGTGTCATCGTAGCCCACGCCCCGGATCCACTCTCCCGGCGGCTTGCGTTCGGCTTCCTTCTGGACTACCCGCTGGATATGAGTAATTGACTTACAGAGTTTCGGGTTGCAATCAATTTGCAGGAGGTTTGTTCCCACCTGGGACAAATGTTGATGGGCATCGATAAACCCCGGCGTAACCGTCCGTCCTTTGAGGGCAATGGTTTTGGTCTTTCCTCCGGCAAGCGCTTTGATTTCTACATCCCTTCCCACTTTTAAAAACCGGCCACCTTTAATGGCTACAGCCTGGGCTTGCGGCTTCCTGGAGTCCATGGTAAGGATATTTCCACCCCAGAGGATGACCTCAGCAATCATTTCCTTGGGCCATGAGTGTGTTTTCCCGTTCTTGGTCTTCATCCAACCCTTCTTTTCCTTATAGCGTTCAGCTATCAGCTCAAACTTTTTCTTTACTGATCACTGCTCACTGATTACTGATCACTTTTTTACCCGGCCTGCGAATCCGCATACTCCAACACTTTATCGATCACCCTTAATCCCTCTCGAAGTTCTTCCTCCTTGATGCAAAGAGGAGGGGCAATGAATAAGAAATTCCAGCGCACGGTGGTATAAACGCCTCCTTCCAGCAAACGTTTGTTGATCTCCCGGCTGATAGCCGCCTCCGCCCCCATGGCGTTCCACTTTACCAGGGGTTCACGGGTTTTTTTATCTTTGACCAGCTCGATGGCCCAAAAAAGGCCAATCCCGCGGACATCTCCTACACACCTGTGTTTGGCTTTTAAGGCCTCCAGCTCTCGGCGGACTACTTCGCCCATGGCCACGGTGTTCTCTATCAATCTATCTTCTTTGTATACTTGCAAGGTGGCGATGGCAGCGCCGCAGGCCAGAGGGTGGGCATTGTAGGTTAGGCCTGCGTAAAGCATCTGCTTGTCTAATACATCCGTAATTTTTTTGGAAAGGGCCACGGCGCCCAGAGGCACATATCCTGAAGTCAAACCTTTGGCCATCGTAATCATATCCGGGATTACCTTCCAATGGTCCACGCCAAACCACTTTCCCGTTCGCCCAAATCCACACATGACTTCATCGGCAATCAGCAGCACCCCGTTTTGCGTGCAGATCTCCCGCAGTCGCTGCATGTACCCATCGGGGGGAACGATGAGACCATTACTGCCCACCACCGTCTCCACCAGGACGGCCGCCACGGTCTCCGGCGTTTCGTACTGCATGACTTCGGCCACGGATGCCGCGCAACGAAGATCGCATGAAGGGTAAGTAAGCCCGAATGAACATCGGTAACAATAAGGATCGAAGACCCGAACCACCCCGGGCATGGCGGGTTCAACGGGCGGTCGCCGCGGATCTCCCGATAAGGCAATGGCCCCATAAGTAGCCCCGTGATAGGAACGGTAGCGGGTGACGATTTTCCATTTCTTGGTGTAGGCCCGGGCCATTTTTACGGCATTTTCGTTGGCGTCGGCCCCGCCGAGAGTAAAAAAGAATTTTTTCAGGTCACCGGGAGTGACTTCCGCCAAAGCCTTTCCCAGGAAGGATCGGGACTCGTAGGCCAAGCCGGGTGCAACAAAGCAGACCTTCTCGGCCTGATTCCTGATGGCTTCTACAACCTTAGGGTGCTGGTGGCCGATGTTTTGGTTCATCAGTTGGGATGTCATATCTACATAGCGTTTCCCGTTTTCATCCCACATGTAAACTCCTTGGGTTTTAGAGATGGCCAAAGGATCCAGGGCCGATTGTACGCTCCAGGAATGCATGACGTATTCCCGGTCATACCGTTTAACATCGCTTAGGCTCATTTGTTCCCTCCTCTAAGAATTTATAACTTCATGCACCGCGGAGGCCGCGGAGACCGCAGAGTTGAAAAGGAAAAATTAAAAAGAAGTAAAAAGATTTAAAACTTTTATAGCATCAAGGAAGGAAGATGGCAATATTTCCCTGCTCAATATTTTACTTCCAGCAAGAAAAGTCCTTGAGGCGGAGCCGTCATGCCAGCCTGACGCCGGTCCTTGGCGCCAAGGATTCTCTGAAATTCTTCTCGGGAGATCTTCCCTTGGCCCACCTCCACCAGCGTTCCCACGATGTTGCGTACCATATGTTTCAAAAATCCATCGGCTGCGATGGTGAAGCAGAAGAAAATCTGTTTCTCTACAGACCATTCAGCCCTAAAAACCTCCCGTACCGGGTCAAGGGGTTCTGGATCGGCAGCCTGGAAAGAAGAAAAATTCTGCCTGCCGATTAAATTTCTGGAAGCATCCCGCATGGCGGCAACATCCAGAGGCTGGGAAAGATGCCAGGAATAATTGCGGTAAACGGCTGAAGGAAGTTCGCGATTGAGGATGACATAGCGGTAGGTTTTTCGCTTGGCCCCGAATTGGGGATGAAAATATTCATCCACTTCCTGGGCTGATTTAACAATGATGTCGGCAGGAAGAAGGCTATTAAGCCCGCGGCGCAAACCATCCACCGGGATGGGAGAAGAAGTCTGGAAACTGGCCACCTGACCCAGCGCGTGAACCCCGGTATCCGTCCTTCCAGAAGCAATCAGGCGAACCCGTTGCTGGGTTATGATCTCGATTTTATTTTCAATGACCTCTTGGATCGTTAAGGCATTCGGCTGTACCTGCCACCCATGATAATTCGTGCCGTCATATTCAATTACGAGTTTGATGTTGCGCATCAATAAGTTTCGGGTTTCGAGTTACGGGTTTTGGTCCCATGCTTCGCGGATTTAACTCGATAGAATAGGAATTTCCTTTTTTCAACTTTAGTCCCGCCTGCGGCGGGGTCACTTTAGAAACTTTTAGCACTTAACATGTATTCTTCACTTTTTTTTAATCATGGTTTTAAAACTCTGTGATCTCTGTGTCCTCTGTGGCTAATTTAAAACTTTAAACCCGCAACTCGCAACTTATCCTTTAGATTCTTTCGACAACCATTGCCCCCCCCATGCCTCCGCCGACACAAAGAGTGGCCAGCCCATAACGAGCCCGGCGCTTGTTCATCTCAAAGAGCAGGGTAATGAGAATACGCGCTCCGCTGGCTCCAATGGGATGGCCGAGGGCAATCGCTCCTCCGTTAACGTTCACCTTCTCCAGGTCCCACCCCATCGTTCGGTTGACATAGACCGCCTGGGCGGCAAAGGCTTCGTTGGCTTCAACCAGGTCCAGGTCTTTCACGGTCAACCCGGCTTGGGCCAGGGCTTTCTGGCTGGCCGGAACCGGACCTATGCCCATAATCTCGGGAGGCACACCGGCCGTGGCGTAGGCTTTAATCCGGGCTATGGGTTCCAGCCCCAGGGTCTTGACTTTTTCCGCTGACATGACGACCAGGGCTGCTGCTCCGTCGTTGATCCCCGAGGCATTGCCCGCCGTTACAGTTCCGTCCTTCTTGAAGACAGGCCGAAGTCCAGTCAGAGCCTCCCAGGTTGTATTCGGCCGGGGGTGCTCGTCGGTATCAAAAAGAATGGGGTTCCCTTTTTTCTGAGCGATGGACACGGGAACGATTTCGTCCTTGAATCTTCCCTCCTTGATTGCCTTTCCCGCTTTCTGCTGGCTGCCGAGGGCCAGGACATCCTGGTCTTGCCGGGAAACGCCGAATTTCTCGGCTACGTTTTCGGCGGTGACCCCCATATGATAGCGGTTGAAGATGTCCAGCAAGCCGTCATGGATCATTCCGTCCACCAGAGGCCCATCGTTCATCCGGTACCCCCAGCGCGCCCCCGGAAGTAAAAAAGGAGTTTGGCTCATGGACTCAATCCCTCCGGCCACGATAATATCTGCGTCACCCGCTTTAATCGCCTGGGCGGCCATCATGACGGATTTCAGGCCCGACGCACAAACCTTGTTGATAGTGGTGGCCGGAATTTCCCGCGGAATCCCCGAGCGGATGAGCACCTGCCGTGCCGGATTCTGCCCCTGTCCCGCCGTTAACACATTGCCCAGGATGACCTCTTCGACCTGTTCCGGCTTGATCTTAGCCCGTTGGCAAGCTTCTTCCACCGCAATCTTCCCCAGTTCTACAGCCGGGATATCTTTAAGAGTCTCTCCGAAAGTTCCCACCGGCGTGCGGGCAGCGCTGACAATGACGACTTCTCTCATCTTTTTCCCTCCGTTTTTTTGTTCACCGCAGAGCACGCCGAGAACCGCTAAGCGCTTGGCGCTATGCGCATAGCGTCATCTTTTTCATCTTTGCGTCCTCTGCGGTTAATATTTTTTTATCCTTTTTCTGATATCTTAGCCAGTTTCTTGGCCATCTTCTTTTTTTGCTCCCAATTCCCTGAGCGCATGTACATCACTTTTTGAGCCTGGGGAGAACCGGCTCCATGCATGGATTCGGCCAGGGCCGTCCCGCCGGTCATATTCTCGATGAGGCGGAGCAGGCGGATGCGGTCTTCAGTAGAAACATTGGCCACTCCCTTCAAATATTTCTCCACATATTTCGCTACCTCCGGATTCTTTAAATCATCTGCGAAGGGCATGGTGGCAATGATCCCCCCGGCGATATCATGGGCCAGCCGGGCCACTTCATAAACATTCTTGGTAACATTATATTTGGTGGTGTTCGCCAGAAGGGTATCCGGTTCCCAGTTCCCCGCTTTCATTTTATGCCCCATGGCCGAGCAGGCGATGCTTCCGGTATAAATCGTTTCCGCCAGGTGGGTCATTTCCGCCAGTTTATCGCGCACGTGGGAAGCCTGGGAAGTCCCCTGGTAATCGGCCGCCAGGGCGCTGGCCCCCACCAGCACGTCGGCTAATCCGCCTTTGCATCCGCCATAATTCTGTCGATGCAGGGAAGCAAAACGTTCCACCAGCGGGCCGGCAAATTCCACTTCGCCGCACATGAAGACCCTCTCCCAGGGAACGAAGACATTTTCCAAAACGATTAGCGCTTCCCCGCCTACCAGGCCAAACTCCGGATTGCCGGCGTCAATTCCTCCTTCTTCAAATTTTCTCTCCTCGTTGGTCTGCCGGCCGAAAATCATGGTCACCCCGGGTGCATTCACCGGAACCGCGCAGGCCACCGCATAGTCTTTATCTTCCGGCCGGAGCGCCTGCGTCGGCATGATGAGCATCTCGTGGGAGTTGACGGCCCCCGTTTGATGGGCTTTGGCTCCGCGAAGAACGATCCCCTCTTCCTTCTTTTCCACTACATGCGTAAAAAGATCAGGGTCAGCCTGTTGGCTGGGGCTTTTGGAACGGTCACCCTTGGGATCGGTCATCGAACCCACAACCATAAAATTGTTTTCCTGGATATATTCGATGAACTTCCTGAGTCGTTGGTGGTAGGATATCCCGTATTTTTCATCAATCTCGTAAGTGGTACTGTAGAGAGCGTTCATGGCATCGAACCCCACGCAACGCTGAAAACAACTTCCGGTCTCGTGGGAAATCAGGCGCAGCATCTGAACCTTCTTGATCAGTTCGTCCCGGCTCTGGTGAATGTGGGTAAAACGATTGATTTTCTTTCCGGTCAGGTGTGAGGTGGCCGTCATCAGATCTTCATGCTCCGGCATCAGGGCCAGTTCGTAGGTCTTGCCCGCCGCGTTGATGTGGGGCAAAAAAGCAGGGTGGGTAGTAAGGTCCTGAACCCTTTTCCCCTTATAATAAACTACGTGGTTTAATTTTTTCAGGCTGTTGATGTAATCTTCTTTGGTCTTAATCATCGGAAACCTCTTCCTTTCCGTAAGTTGTGAGGTGGGAGTTGGGAGTAGGATTTTCATCTTTTTTCCAACTCACAACTCTCTACTCACAACTCACGATTTACGCTATTGTTCATTATCTCCCCTTCAGAATATTGCTCGATATGACCAACCTCATAACTTCGGAGGTTCCTTCATAAAGCTCCGTGATCCGGGCATCGCGGAAATGTCTTTCCACGTTGTATTCTTGAATGTATCCGTATCCCCCATGAATCTGGATGGCCTTGGTGGTAATGCGGCTGGCTGCTTCGGAAGCATATAACTTGGCCATGGCCGCTTCCTTCTCGTAGCGCATTTTGTGATCTTTCAAAAAGGCCGCCCGAAGCGTCAACAACCGGGCAGCATCCAGCTCGGTGGCCATGTCGGCGATCATCCACTGGATGGCCTGAAACTGAGAGATGGGTTTCCCGAACTGCACCCGGGTCTTGGAGTATTCAGTGGCTGCTTCCAGGGCAGCGCGGGCAATACCCAGAGCCTGGGAAGCGATGCCGATGCGGCCTCCGTCTAACGTGTTCATGGCCACGTAAAACCCCTGGCCTACCTGGCCAACGAGGTTTTCTTTAGGAAGGCGATAATCTTCAAAGATTAATTCGGCAGTTCCAGAAGCTTTGATCCCCAACTTCTTTTCCACCACTCCCACAGAAAATCCCGGAGCCTTACAATCCACGATAAAGCAACTGATCCCCTTGTATCCTTTGCTCTTATCGGTCATGGCCATGAGTACGCAATAGTCCGCCACGTTGCCATTGGTGATAAAGTTTTTCTTGCCGTTGATTACCCATTCATCTCCGTGGAGCACAGCCGTAGTCTTCTGGGCGGCCGCATCGGATCCGGCTTCGGGTTCGGTCAAGCCGAAACATCCCAGTTTTTTCCCCGCAGCTAAGGGTGTAAGATACTTTTTTTTCTGCTCTTCTGTCCCAAAAGTGTAAATGGGATCGCAGACCAGGGAGTTATTAACCGACATGATCACTCCCACGCTGGCGCAACCCCGGGATATTTCCTCCAGGGCTACTACGTAACTGACAATATCGGCCCCCCCACCGCCGTAAACATCCGGGATGGCAATGCCCAGGAGGTTCAACTCGGCCATTTTCTGTACGATTTCCGCCGGATGACGTTCCGTTTTGTCCAATTCAGGGGCCTTGGGTTTGATTTCATTTTCAGCAAAATCGCGGGCCATCTCTTGAATCATCTTTTGTTCTTCACTAAGTTCAAAATTCATTAATCCACTCCTTTCCCCATTCGTCATCTCCCAATGGAGATTGGGTCGCAACCCGGGCGGGTTCGTTTCCCTCCGTTACTGGCCGCCCCAAATCGGCGCTATTGTATCATTCCCACCTCGAAAGTCAAACTTAAATTCCTTATTTACCGAATTTCCAGAAATCCAGCAATTTCCTTTGTTTTTCCCCTTATCCGGGAACACAAGAACCCTTGATTTCTTGAACCCTATTCATTCCCCGCCAAACAAAGCATTTTCCTGCCTCCTTGGACTCGAAAATAATAATGTAAAAGTGAGGCGGCAAGGGAAAGGCAAGAGAAAAATAGAGAAAAATAGACTTGACAAAAAGAGGAGCCGGAAGGTATTTTAAAAAAACTATAAAGGCAGGGATCTTGCGGGAACTTTTCTGGCCAATTTAAAAAATCCGGAGGTGGGTAATGCGGCAGATGAAAATGACCCTGAGTTCAGGATTGGTCATTCTCCTGGGCCTGTTAATCTTCGGAGAATCAACAGAAAGTCGAGCGCAAGCGGGCCAGGCCTTGGAACCCTCGGAGCAAACACTCCGTGATCAGATGCAATCGGTCGGCTTCATCACCTCGAAACCAGTTCCATCGTGGGGAACGATCGTGGGGACCAAAGAGGCAGTGGTCAACCTGAGCAAAGGGGAAGTTGTTTACATCCGTTTACAGCCGGGGAAAAAAGTAAAGCCCGGCGATCGGTTTAGCATCATGCACCTGGGGCAAGCCATAAGTCATCCTATAACCAAAGAAAAAATTGGGCACCTGGTAGTGAGTCCAGGGAAACTGGTCATCCTGGAAGGTCAAGATCATATCGTGACCGCCAAGATTCATGAGTCCAATCGACCGATCTTCCGTGGAGATTATATCCTTGCTCCTACCCCGGTCGTCCCCGAGGCTGTACCCATCCGCACTTTTAAAAAAATCGAAGGGAGGGTGATTTCCTCTCAAGAGGGTGTAGAGAACATCACGACCAATGAATTTGTCTTCATCGACCGGGGAAGTCAAGACGGGGTAGTAGTGGGGGCTCTTTTCAAAATTTATCAAATTGGCAACTATCCTGAAGAAAGCCTGAAAGAGGATAAAACCCAGTTACCCCTGAACCAGGTAGGGGAAGCGGTAGTGGTTTCTGTGCAGGAGGAAACTTCCACTGCCTTCATCACCCTCTCGTCCCAAGCTATTCACATTGGCGATCAAGCTGTATCTGGCTCAGAGTGAACCCTCGTATTTATAGGGCCAACCCGGAGGGCCGGGTGGTTCAAGGTAAGAAGACTTAGGGATTGTGGGTCCGCAGAGTCCATAATCCCTTTTTTGTTGGGTTCAGGAGACAGGAGAGGATCGTTGAAAGACCTTTATCATTGGGTAGGTTTAACGATGGCTCCGGGTGTGGGCAGCGTTCTTTTCAAGCGCTTAACTCAAGCTTTTGGCAGCCCTGAAGGAGTCTTTAGAGCTTCTCCGAAAGATCTGAAGCGGGTAGAAGGGATGGGCGCGAAGGTTGTCGCCTCGCTCAAGAGATTCGATTGGAAGCACACGGTGGAAAAGGAGCTTCGCCTCTCGGAAAAGAATGGCGCAAAACTGGTAACTTGGGAGGATGAAGAATATCCGGTGAATCTGAAACAAATATATGATCCTCCACCCCTGCTCTACGTTCTGGGATCTCTGATTCCGCAAGACCCAATAGCGGTGGCGGTCGTAGGCTCCCGTAACCCCACAACTTATGGCCAATTAGCCGCAGAGCGAATTTCCATGGGCTTGAGTAGAAAGGGGGTAACCGTGGTCAGTGGCTTGGCCAGGGGGGTCGATTCTTGTGCGCACCAGGGCGCTCTCGCAGCTGGCGGCAGGACCATTGGGGTGTTAGGTTGCGGAGTGGACATAATTTATCCGCCTGAAAACCGTGATTTGTTTGCAAGGGTAGCTGCTCAGGGAGCCGTTATCTCCGAGTTTCCGCTGGGAACACCACCCGATAGCGACCATTTTCCTATTCGTAACCGGGTAATCAGCGGGCTGTCTCTGGGAGTGGCCGTAGTAGAAGCCACACTGCGCAGCGGCTCTTTGATCACGGCCCGGTTCGCCCTGGATCAGGGGCGGGATGTTTATGCGGTTCCCGGAAATGTGGATTCCGCCCGGAGTGAGGGTGCAAACCGGTTAATCAAAGAAGGGGCTAAGTTGGTCACTCGGGCCGAAGACATTTTGGAAGAAATCCATCATATACCCCGACCCGCGATTCCCGCAACGCCCCCGCAGCCGAAACTCTCGGAAGAAGAGTCCAGAGTCTACTTGACTCTGGAACAGGGGGCTTTGCATATCGACCAGATCATCGCTCGTACGGCCCTCTCCAGCGCCAAAATTTCAGCGATCCTCCTGGCCCTCGAACTTGCCGGGCACGTCAAGCAGTTCCCCGGGATGCGCTTCGCCAAAGCATAGGATTGCCACAAAGAACAGAAAAAAAGTTTCGGGTTTCGGGTTACGAGTTTCAAGCTTTTTTATTATATAGGCACTGGGTAACGAAAATTCATTTTTATAGCAAATCATGGAGATGGCTAAAGATACATTGAAAGAAAAATTGAACTTTTTATTTATAACTCTGCGTTCTCTGCACTACTAACGTGCAATTTCTCAATATTTTATTAAGCAATCCCCCCCACCCTATCCCTCCCCCTCGAGGGGGGAGGGTTGGGAGGGGGTGATTTCTTTTGGTTGCGGCTATGCCGCGCTGTGATCTCTGTGGTGAAAAAATTAGAGGAGATGGAATGTCCAAGTCGTTGATCATCGTCGAATCACCGGCCAAGGCCCGGACGATCGCTAATTACCTTAAAGATGATTATGTCATCAAAGCATCGGTGGGGCATGTTAAAGATCTTCCGGAAAGCCGTTTAGGAGTTGATATCGAAAACGGGTTTATGCCCCAGTACCAGGTCATTAAAGGAAAGATCAAGGTTCTGAAAGAGATTAAAAAGGCAGCGGAAAAGGTGGATTCCATTTATCTGGCGACGGATCCCGATCGCGAAGGAGAAGCCATTGCCTGGCATATCGCTGAAGAATTAAAGCGGCCGCCGAAAAAGATTCACCGGGTTCTGTTTAACGAGATTACCGCCCGCAGCGTGCGGGAAGCGATCCTTAAACCCGAACGTTTGGATAAAGATAAATACGAAGCTCAACAAGCCCGCCGCATTCTTGATCGCTTGGTAGGATACCTGATCAGTCCTCTTCTCTGGGACAAAGTCCGGCGAGGCTTGAGCGCGGGACGGGTCCAATCCGTTGCTGTCCGCCTCCTTTGCGAAAGGGAGAAGGAAATACAGTCTTTCGTCCCCCAGGAGTACTGGACAATCCAGGCCCTCCTCGAAGGGAATTTTCCCCCTTCTTTTAAGGCTACCTTGGCGCGAATCGATTCCAAAAAGGCTGAGATTAAAAAGGAAGAGGAGGCGCAGGCCATCCTCCAAGACCTGTCGCTCTGCTCTTTTTCCGTAAAAGAAATCGAAAGGAAAGAACGCCGAAAAAACCCCCCTCCACCCTATATTACCAGCCAACTCCAGCAAGAGGCTTGGCGTAAGCTGCGTTTTACCGCCAAGAAGACCATGTCTTTGGCTCAAAGGCTGTATGAAGGAGTCGAGCTTGGGCAAGAAGGCCCGGTAGGTTTGATTACGTACATGCGCACGGACTCGGTACGCATTTCTCCAGAGGCAGTGCAAGACGTGCGCCAGTTCATTGTCGAAAAATTCGGACCCGATTATTTACCCGAGAAACCTAATTTTTACAAGAGCCGCAAGACGGCCCAGGAAGCCCACGAGGCGATCCGCCCTGCTTCCGTGACTCGTAATCCGGAAACCCTGAGACCCTTCCTTAATAAAGATCAGTTGGCCCTTTATGATCTCATCTGGAACCGCTTTGTAGCCTGCCAGATGAACCCGGCGGTATACGATCAGACCTCGGTAGATATCCAGGCTGGGAAATACCTATTCCGCGCCAGTGGATCCATCCTGCTCTTCCCGGGCTTTATGACCCTGTACATCGAAACCGCCGATGAAAACTCGGAAAGGGAAGACCAGGAAGAAGGAAAGCTTCCGGACCTCTCCATTGGCGAGGGATTAAAACCCCTCAACATAATCCCGGAGCAGCACTTCACCCAACCGCCACCGCGATATACGGAAGCCACCTTAATCAAGGAGCTCGAGGAAAAAGGGATCGGTCGCCCGTCAACCTATGCCACAATCCTTGACAATATTCAGGAAAGGGAATATGTCGCCAAGGAGAAAGGCCGGCTCTACCCCACGGAACTGGGATGCCTGGTTTCGGATTTATTGGTTGAGAATTTCCCGGTTATCCTCGACGTGCAATTCACAGCGCAAATGGAGGACGAGCTGGACAAAGTGGAAGAAGGACAGTTGCCCTGGGTGCAGGCTCTGGAGGATTTTTATGAACCCTTTCAAAAGGACCTGGAAAAAGCCAAGGTGGAAATGCAGGATATAAAAGGGAAAGGGGTCCCCACGGAGCTGCGTTGCGAAAAATGCGGCGCACCCATGGTCATCAAACTCGGTCGGCATGGCCAATTTTTAGCCTGTTCCAATTACCCCCAATGCAAAAATACCAAAGAGTTCCAGCGTAATGGGGCCGGAGGGATCGAGATTGTCCAGGAAGAACCCGTTCAAGAGACTTGCGAGAAGTGCGGCGCTTCCATGGCCACCAAGGCGGGACGCTTCGGAAAATTCCTGGCCTGCTCCAATTACCCCAAGTGTAAGAACACGAAAAAGATGCTGATCAACGGAGAGGGGAAGCTTGAAGTGGCTCAAGACGAGATAAGCTCAGAGGTCTGCGAGAAATGCGGAGCTTCCATGGTCATCAAAACCGGGCGCTTCGGAAAATTTTTGGCCTGTTCCAATTACCCTACGTGTAAAAACACGAAGAAGATCGCTCCATCTGGAAAGGGGGCTGAGGCCGCCCCATCCACCCTTACCGGCGAGAATTGTGAGCAGTGTGGCTCGCCGCTGGTCTATCGCCAAGGGCGGTTTGGCCAATTTATCGCTTGCAGTAGTTACCCGAAGTGCCGTTACACTAAAAAATTGACCTCTGCCCATCGCGAAGGAAGGGAGACTCCCGAGGAGCAAAAGGAAAAGCCGTCCATTAAGAAAGAAAAAGCAGCGGAGAAAAAAACCAGGGAAAATTAGTCGGCAGCCCTAAATCTTTAGTCGTTAGTGTATCGCCTATAGCCTATAGCCTATTACCTATCGCCTGTTTTATTTGACCAACCACACCCCCAGAACGATCAAGGCTGTCCCGATGATGCGGGAAACGGTTAGACTCTCCTGTAAAATCAGCCAACTCAACAAGACAGCGATTAATGGATAGGTGGCCGTAATCGGCACGACCAGCGACGCTCCACCCAACCGTAGAGCATGGTAGTAGGTCCAAAGCCCCGCCGCACCTCCGCAGATTCCACTCAATCCGAAGAGAACGATGGAACGCCCGTCCAGAGTTCCCAAATTCCCCAACCGGCCGCTGCCAACGCCGACGGCGAGCAAGATTCCGGTCAGGATGAATTGCCGAACCATCATTCCGGTGAAGGGACTGGTTTTTCCCAGAGCCAACTTATCGAAGATCGCCGCCATCCCCCAGAATAAAGTCGTCAGAAACAAAAAGATTATGAGCTTCATGGAATAACTCCTGTGATGATTTCTTTCCTTTTCATTAAGAAATATTTTTCCCCCTGATGCAAGCCAAAAATGACAGCCCGTAAAAAGACCATCTGCGGCGTATTCCTCAACATTAAAAATAAAGAATAAAAAAAGAGGTGGCTCCTTTACGAGACCACCTCTTCCAATTAAGGAAACTTGTTAAAGGTTAAAACGCCGCCTCTGGAATCGCCAGGGCGCTGCGGTTGCCGCTGAGAATAGTCGTGGCGGTAGATTGAACCTTCGGAAGAATATTGTTGACGAAAAACTCGGCGGTATAGACCTTGCCGCTGTAGAAGGCAGCCTCGGCTTGCTCTTCCATGACTTTGGCCTTGGCCTCGTCCGTGGTTGCCCCGGCCTTCTTATCGATGTCTTGGAGTTTATTCTGCGCAATGATCGCCTGGTCGAGGAGAAGGTAGGCCAGCTCCACCTCTCCAAAAAGTTCCAGGTACGGGCAAGCATGGAGCATCGCGTAGAGCGGGTCTCCTCCGGCCGCGACCTTGGCGAAGTGCATGGAAACATTGACCAGCGTATTCTTCGCCTGTTCCAGCTGGGCGATCGCCGGCCCAAAAACTGGATGGGCTTTATGCTTCTCTACGAACTCGTTGACTTCTTTCATCCAGCCCATGATTAAGGCTCCTTTTTTCAGGGATAATTTGCGGCCTACTAAGTCCATGGCCTGGATGCCGTTGGTCCCTTCGTAAATGGAAGTGATCTTCACGTCCCGGCAGAGCTGTTCCACAGGGTATTCGCCACAGTATCCATACCCCCCGTGGACCTGGATGGCCCATTCGGTAAGGCGGAAGGCTATGTCTGTCGAATAAGCCTTAACGATAGGGATCAGGAGATCGATCATGTTTTCGCAATATTCTTTCTCCTTCGGGTCCGTGGCCACCTTGGCCAAATCCGCGTAGTAGGCGCTGCGGTAAATCAGCGCCCGTAGACCTTCGGCATAAGCTTTCATGGTCATGAGCATCCGGCGTACATCGGGATGGTTAATGATCGTCACTCGGGGGGCGTTGGGGTCTCTCATCTTCGTGATTTCCACCCCCTGGATGCGTTCTTTGGCATATTTCAGGGCATAGAGGTAAGCCAGATTCCCCAGGGCAAAACCCTGCAGGCCCACGCCCAGACGGGCTTCGTTCATCATCTGGAACATGAGCTGGATACCCTGATTCTCCTGCCCGAGAATATACCCGTGACACTTCCCGTCATCTCCGAAATTCAGGGTGCAAGTCGAAGACCCCTTGAGCCCCATCTTGTGCTCGATGCCGCCACAATTTACATCGTTGGGTTCTCCCAGGGATCCATCAAGGTTGATCCGGACCTTGGGCACGATAAAGAGGCTTAAGCCTTTGACTCCCGGGGGGGCATTTTCCGTGCGGGCCAAGACGGCGTGGATAATGTTTTCCGTCAGGTTATGGTCGCCGGCGGTGATGAAGATCTTCGTGCCCTGAATCAAATAATGATCCCCTTCTTTTTTGGCCATGCATTTAACATCGCCCACGGCACTCCCGGCCTGGGGTTCGGTCAAGCACATTGTGCCGGTCCACTGGCCGCTGTACATTTTCTCCAGATACAGCTGCTTTTGTTCCGGTGTTCCGAAACTTTCAATCAGGTTGGCGGCGCCACGAGTAAGACCAGGGTAGGTAGTGAAGGAAACGGACGCCCCCACAAACATCTCTGCGGCCGCCAGGGCTACAGAATCCGGCAGCCCCTGCCCCCCGGCTTCTGTATCCACTGAAGCGGCAATCCATCCGCCCTGGCAGTATTTCTTGAAGGCTTCATGGAAGGCCTCCGGAACTTTTACTTTCCCTTTCTCATAAACGCAGCCTTCTTTATCCGCAATGGAATTCAGCGGAGCGATTACTTCGGCCGCCAGTTTGGCTCCTTCTTCCAAAACCATGTCAAAAGTTTCCTTGGAGAAATCCTTGAACTTATCAAATTCGCAGAGCCGTTCAATGCCTAATTGTTCATAAAGAATGAACCGAATGTCCCTCATGCTTATCGGAAAAGTTCCGTTGCTCATGATTTCCTCCTTTGGGCTTGATGTTCCTTTATTATGAATTCTTTGTATCGCATTCTAAAAAACGCCTTCAAAAATGTCAAGAAAATTCGTATCCAAACTATTCGTTCACGTAATAAATTTATAATTATTAAATTTAAATATTTCATATGGTTAAAATTTATTTGGCCCTGCGCTTTACCCATATGATATAAAAATTTCCTTTCCTTTCAACTGTAAATCACCCAAATATCCCTTTTTACGAAAACGATGCCTGCCAATCATTATTAAAAACCTAAAAAAGGCGATTCACCACAGAGGGCACAGCGCGGCATAACCGCAACCAAAAACTATTCACCGCAGAGGCCGCAGAGATCGCAGAGAACAAATGTAAAAAATCAATATAGCAAACATCAAAATCCCCCCTGCCCCCCTTTCGCAAAGGGGGGGTGGGAGGATTTCAGAGGTTTTCTTTAAAATGCTGGCACTTGGAGAATCATTTGCTTAATAAAATTTCGAGATTTTGCACGTTAGTAGTACAGAGAAAAGATTGAGCTTATTCTTTTTTACTATGAAATTATTCTCGGCGTTCTCTGTGGTTTAAAAAATCGCTCAGTTTAGCAAAAAATAAGCAAGGATTCAGGCAAGGCATGGGAAGAGGGGTGAAAATGAATTTCATATGATTTAAAGCATTTTCTTGATCGGAAAGGCGAGTTAATGATAAATTATATGAGTTCGGGAAATTAAAAAAAATGACTTCATTGCCAAGGAATTAATAAGCAGTTGGGTTGGAGATTCCAATAGATTGGAGGGCCTTGGGGAGATGGCTAAGAGAGGGATGGGTCGAAGGGATTTTTAAGGTCGTCGTTGGCCAGTATGGGGGGGTTCCTTTATCTGAGTTCCACCGAGAAACAACCGCAAGAAAAGGTGGCCTACCGGGTCCTGGGCAAAACAGGGATCCGGATGCCGGTCATAACCATGGGGGTGATGAATACCGATAATCCCAACCTGGTTCGGGCCGCCTTGAATGCCGGCATGTTTCACCTGGATACCGCTCAAACCTATCAAAGGGGTACGAACGAAGCCATGATCGGCGAGGTACTCAAGGGCCGCCCCCGGGATTCTTTTGCGATCTCCACCAAAGCGCGCCTGCCTAACGATCGAAACACCGGACTTTATCTGGCCGAAGCGACCGAAGAAGCTTATACCAAAAAAATTGATACCAGCCTTAAGAATTTAGGGCTGGATTATATAGATATTTATCACCATCACAACGTCTGGAGACGAGAGTCCGCTTTCTATGAACCGATTATGAAAGCTTTGGAAAAGGCGAAAAAAGCCGGGAAGATCCGGTTTATCGGGATCACCACCCACCGGAACGAACCGGAAGTAATCCGGGCAGCTATCGATTCCAAGGTTTATGACGTTGTGCTGACGGCCTACAATTTCCGGCAGCAACATGGACCCGAAGTGAAGAAGGCCATCGCCCAAGCGGCGGAAGCCGGTCTGGGGGTCGTGGCCATGAAGACCATTGGAGGCAATATTCGTGGGAGCTATGCGTCAGAAACAATAGATGCCCGGGCAGCCTTAAAATGGGCCTTGCAGGATCCCAATGTGCATACCATCATCGCCGGGTTCACCACTTTTGATCAAATGAATCTGGACCTGGCGGTGATGAAAGATTTCGCCCTAACTCAATCGGAAAAAAACCATCTTCGCCGGGCTAAACTCTTTTCGGGTCTCTACTGTCAGGGCTGCGGGCAATGTTTGGGCCAATGCCTAAAACAACTCCCGATTCCCGACCTGATGCGAGCCTACATGTATGTCTACGGATACCGGAATCTGGTTGAGGCCCAAGATCTCTTGTTCTCCCTGAATCTTCCTTCGGAATTTTGTGGAGACTGTTCCTCATGTCCGGTAAAATGTTTAAATCGATGGAACGTTTCTGCCCGGATCCAGGATGTTGTCCACCTGCGGGAAGTCCCTTCCAATTTTATCGCCTGAAGGATATGAGAAGGTAGGAGTTAAAATGAAAAAACTTAGGATATGGAAAACTCCACTTTTCCTCTTCTGTTTATTCCTGGGGGCAAAATCCTTAGGGGGGCCTTCCCTGGCAGAGGGGAAAACCGTTTCGTTCCCTGAAGTGAGCGGGTGGAAACAAGCAGAAAAACCCCAGGTTTTCTCTCCCAAGACTCTCTATGAATACATCAACGGAGCCGCCGATCTCTATTTAAAGTACGATTTTCAAAACCTGCAGGTGGGCGAATACCGGAATGACAAGAAGGCCTCGGTGACCGTCGAAGTCTATCGCCACCAGACTCCGCATCATGCTTTCGGGATCTACAGCCAGGAGCGCTTGGCCAAGGCGAATTTTCTGGATATCGGGTCTCAGGGATACAGCGAGAGTATGGTCCTGAATTTTGTCCAAGGCCCATACTATGTAAAAATCAACAGCTACAACACGGGAGCGGATGATCAGGAGATCCTGCTCACCTTCGCCCGGCAGGTGGCCCAAAATTTAGAGGGGCCATCATCGCTTCCCGCGATTTTATCTTCCTTCCCTGCCGAGGGGAAAAGGAAAAATTCGGAAAAATTCATAGCCAAAGACTTCCTGGGTTACTCGTTTTTCCATTCGGGGTTTACCGCTGACTATGAACTTTTGGGAAAGAAATTTAAGATCTTCGTCATCGAGGGTAAAAATCAGAATGACTGCCGGGACATGATGGAGAGATACCTGAAGCAGACTGAAAACTTGGAGAAGAAATCCGGTGAAGGCTCTTATCGTTTGCGGGACCCCTATCATGGGGAAGTAGACCTTTACTGGCAAGGAAAATACATCTGGGGGACCATGAACCTGGATGACCCTAACCTCCGGTCCACATATTTCCAATATTTTGAAAGTTTTTTCAAGAAATAAAAAAAGTGATTCTAAATTTTTTTCCATGGTGCCGGATGAGCGACCAGCCGGGCTCCCTGGTGGGCCTGCTCGGCGTTGACCGCGAACAGGCCGAGGATGCCCGGCGCGTTTTTCATCTTTGGAGGCTGCCATGCGGCCGCGCGCGTTTTCCATTCTTGAGCCGGGATTTCGGCATTCAGAGAACGATCGGGAAGGCTGATCGAAAGGATATCCCCATTTTTTACCAAAGCCAATGGGCCACCTACGGCGGCTTCTGGCGAGACTTGACATACACCTAACCCGCGGGCGAACCCGGAGAATCGCCCATCGGTTACCACGGCCAGCTTACCTTCGAGGCCCATCCCTACCACCGTGGCTAAGAGAGCATAAATATCTGGCATACCCGGAGCTCCCCGTGGACCGGCATAGCGAACCACTATCACTTCTCCCCCCTTGACTTTTCCTTTTTTCAAAGCGGCCACAGCTTCTTCCTGAGAATTGAAGCACCGCGCCGGCCCGCGATGAGAAGGAATGGTGTTGTTAAGCATGCGCGCTAAAGAGCTGATCGGAGCCAGATTCCCTTTAAGCACGGCAATCCCGCCGTGAGCAAGCAGGGGATCATCCAGAGCACGGACCGTCCGCCTGCCCCGCTTCAGACTCTCCCTTCCTAACTTGACCCAGTCACCTACCGAGCGTCCGCCTGCGCCTCTGGCTTGCAGATTTAAAAATGGCTTTAACTCAGCCATGATCGCTGGGACTCCGCCGTCTTCATGAAGGTCGGGAAGGAAATACTTCCCCACCGGCCGGACGTCAGAGATGCAAGGGGTCGTGCGGCTGAAGCGGTCCACCTTCTCTATATTCATTTCCCTCGCCAGGCCGAGTTCCCGGGCCAGAGCCAATATGTGCAGGATTCCGTTGGTCGATCCCCCGAGAGCCATGCAGACCCGGAGCATGTTCTCCAAATTTTTAGCGCCGAGGATGGAACGCGCTGTTTCCCCGCGCCTAACCATTCTGACAATGGCTTCTCCCGAGGCTTTTCCCAGGCGTAATCTTTCTGCTGATACTGCCCGGGCCGTGGCGGCAAACGGAAGAGTCAAGCCAACGGCTTCAGCCAGGCACTGCATGGTATTGGCCGTCCCCATGATGGGACAGGCACCCGGTGAAGGACAGACCGCATCCTCCAAAAGTTCAATTTTTTTCAGGTCTGCTTTTCCCATAGGAAGAGCGCCGAAAATAACCTCATCCAGGTCGGAGAGGGAAACCTGCTCGCCTTCACAAGAACCGACTTCCATACATCCACCCGGCAGGATAAGGCAGGGGAGGTCCAAGCGGGCAGCGGCCAACAGTGCTCCGGGTACGACTTTATCACAGGAAACCAGGATAACCATTCCGTCAAAGATCTGTTGTTCGATGATGGCTTCGATGTCAAAGGCCAGGAGGTCCCGCGTTGGCAGGTCGTAACGCATCATCGGCTCTCCCAGGCTGGCGGTTGGGCATTGAGAGATGGCTGCAAATTCCAGGGGAGTTCCCCCGGCCTTCCAGATGCCATCGCGTACCGTGCGGGTTAAATGATCCAGATGGTAATGGCCGGGACAAACTTCCCCCCAGGTATTCACGATAGCGATCAAAGGGCGGCTCAAATCATCCGTCGTGTACCCCATAGCCTTGTACACAGCCCGGCGATGTGCTCCGGAAGGACCATGGTAATACTTTTTTGTTTTCCAATCTTTTTTGTTGATCATCTTTTATCCTTTCGGGTTGGTAATTTACCAGACATTATCGCATGGAGGAAGGAATCACTTCAATTCCCAATTTCTTAGAGTTAAAAGTTCGAAGTTCAAAGATATTTATTCCGTGTTCCGTAATTTTTCACTCCGCATTTCGAATCCCGCAATCCGCATTCTTCGGCACACTTGGCTTTTGAAGCAGACTTGTGTTATAAAAAAGGTACAGTTAAACAAGAAAGGATTTTCAAGTCGATGCCTGACCTGAAAATAAAAATCAAAGACGTTGTCCTGAAAAATCCGCTTATCATCGCCTCCGGGACGCCTACGTACGGAT
>Ga0180009_10002248_pt1 | contig 22822 bp, 22 predicted proteins | sample OS_PC_MetaG_FD_123537 | JGI IMG/M metagenome (GOLD analysis project Ga0180009, IMG submission 123537) | Groundwater microbial communities from the Aspo Hard Rock Laboratory (HRL) deep subsurface site, Sweden - OS_PC_MetaG | ecosystem: Environmental > Aquatic > Deep subsurface > Groundwater...
AATGGAGACAGATTTATTTTCACAGAAGGATTCAAAAGGTTATTGACACATCCATCATTCCCTACGGTTCCACCGCAAAATTCACCTTACATTTCTCATGAACATAGGTGAACAGCGAACTCGCCCCTTCCTCAGCTCCCAGCATATCACTGCGCAAAGCAGCAAAAATCTGCCGCCCCACCCCATAGCGCTGCGTCTCAAGTTCGGCCTCGGCATATTCCCGCTTGGCAAGCTCCGCCGCATCCACCAGCAACTCCAGACTCCCTGCTCCCACATCAATCCGGATCATATCCCCGTCCTGCACCTTGGCCAGCAACCCGCCGCATAACGCCTCCGGTGTCACATGGATGGCGGCGGGCACCTTGCCGGAAGCGCCGGAAAGCCTGCCGTCGGTGACCATGGCCACCCGAAAGCCCCTGCCCATGACCACGGAGAGCGGGGTGATCAGCTTGTGCAGCTCGGGCATGCCCGTGGCCTGCGGCCCCTGAAAGCGAATAACCGCCACAAGATCCCGGTCCAGCTTGCCTGCTTGAAATGCCTCCTCCAGTGCGTGCTGGGTGTGAAACACCATGGCCGGAGCCTCGATGCAGGTAGCCGCACCGTCTGCCAGGGAGGAAACCTTGATCACCGCCCTGCCGATATTGCCGTCCAGCACCTTGAGCCCGCCGGTGGGGGAAAAAGGCTGGGCCACCGAGGCTATAACCTCGGGCTCCAGCGATTTTCCCGGTCCATCGGTCCATTGCACCTTGCCGGAGGCCAGCACAGGGGCTTGGGTGTAGCGCTCCATACCCGGTCCGGCCACGGTCAGCACCTCGTTATGCAGGAAGCCGCCCCCAAGCAACTCGCCAATCAGCACCGCCATGCCTCCTGCCTGCTGAAAACTGTTGATGTCGCCCGGGCCGTTGGGGTAGACCCGCACCAGCAAAGGCACCACTTCGGAAAGTTCGGAAAAATCGTCCCAGTTGATGCGGATGCCGGCAGCCCTGGCAATAGCCACCAGATGCATGGTCTGGTTGGTGGAGCCGCCGGTGGCCAGCAGCCCGATGATGCCGTTGACCACCGACCGTTCGCTGACCACCTTTCCAATGGGGGTATACTTATCACCCAGATGGGTCAGTTCGCAGACCCTGGCCGAAGCCGCATTGGTCAAGGCTTCGCGCAGGGGATCGTCCGGATTGACAAAGGAAGCGCCGGGCAGGTGCAGACCCATGATCTCGGCGATCAACTGGTTGCTGTTGGCCGTGCCGTAAAAGGTGCAGGTCCCGGCCCCGTGATAGGAAGCACACTCCTTTGCCAACATCTCCTCTTTACTGATCTTGCCCTGGGCAAACTGCTCTCGGGCTAAAGCCTTTTCCCGGTTGGAAAGCCCGGAACGCATGGGCCCGCCCGGCACCAGGATCATGGGCAGATGCCCGAATTGCAAAGCTCCCATCACCAGCCCCGGCATAATCTTGTCGCATATCCCCAACAGCAGGGCTCCATCGAACACATTGTGCGACAAACCGATTACCGTGGACATGGCGATAACATCCCGGCTGATCAGGCTCATATCCATGCCCGGCTCGCCCTGGGTGACCCCGTCGCACATGGCGGGCACCCCGCCGGCCACCTGGGCCGTGCCCCCTGCCAAGGCAACCGCTTTTTTGATCATGGCCGGGTAATGTTCGTAGGTGTGGTGGGCCGAGAGCATGTCGTTGTAGGAGGTGATAATTCCGATGTTGGGGCCCTGGCCGGTGCGCAGAGCTTGGCATTCTCCTCCCTGACAGACCGCCAGGGCATGGGCCAGATTGCTGCTGGGCTGGTGGTGCCGAAACGGTCCTGTTACCTTGGCCGCCTCCATGTTACGCAAATATCCGTCACGGTTGGTCCGGCTGCGCTCAATAATCCGTTGAGTGACTTTTTTAACTACGCTGTTCATACCTGTTCCTTTTTATGACGCACTGCGCACAACCCTTCGACGGGCTCAGGGCGAACGGTGATTGCCATGAATCATTAGAATTTTCCGTCGCCGCTCACAATGTTCATGGACACCAGAATACCGTAACCGGCGAAATCGTCTGGTTCAGCACCGCCCGGATGGGCATCTGGGCGACCGGTCCCTCGGTGAGCGCCTTTTCGTACACCGCCCGCTTTTCCGACCCGACAAGATGCAGGATAATCTGCCGACTCTGCAGCAGGGTGGGCAGGGTAAGGGTCATTCGTTCATGGGGCGCGTTCGGGGGGGTGATTGCCATGCAGAGCTGCCCGGAGTCCAGAGAAAGCGCACTTTTCAGCCGCGTGGCCTCGGGAAACAGCGAGGCGGTATGACCGTCGTTGCCCATGCCCAGGATAAGGGCATCGAAAGGCCGCGGCACATTGGCAAGATGGTCGGCACATTCGTTTTCCCCCTCGGCGGCCGTCGGTGCTCCGGTCTTAAGTCCCACAAAACGGGCCAGGGCCGCCCGGTTCTGCAAAAGATGGCGCCGCACCAGCTGCTCATTGCTGGCCGCATCGCTCGGCTCCACCCAACGCTCGTCCGCCAGGGTGATCGTCACATCTTCCCAGTCAAGCGACATATCCGACAGGGCAGCGAAAAACGGCACCGGGGTGGAACCGCCGGATACAACCAGGCTCGCTCTCTCCCGCGCCTTAAGCCCGGCCCGCAGCAACTCGGCAACGCGTGCGGCCAACGATGCCACCAGAGTGGCGGAATCCGTGAATTCCTTAAACTCAGGCATGATCTGCCCTCCTTATTTATCGTAAACGTTCAGCCTCTCAGGGCCTTACAACGTGCTGCAAACAGGTGCTTCGACAGGCTCAGCACGAACGGATATTGTCTTAATACAGTAATCTTCCTTTCGTGCTGAGCCTGTCGAAGCACCAATTCAGAAAAAAACCAACACACGCGCGAAAAAGTAAACGTCCAGCAGTGCCGCAGATGCGCGAAAGAGGCCTGCGAAGTGTGCTGTTGCACATGAGCAAGCCGATGACAAAGCAGATGTGGTGCTGCTGGACGTTTACTACTCGTCCCAAGCCCGGCCATCGCGTGCCATCAACGCCACCGAGGCTACCGGGCCCCAGGTCCCTGCCGGATAGGCCATGGGCGCATCGTTGCTGGTGCGCCAGGCATCCTGGATGGAATCGATCCAGGTCCAGGCCTGCTCCACCTCGTCGCGGCGGATGAAAAGGGACTGGCTTCCCTCCAGAGCGGAGAGAAGCAAACGCTCATAGGCATCGGCAACATGCGCCGACTCGAATGCCTCGGAAAAACTTAAGTCAAGGGTGGTCCGTTGCAACTTGACCCCTGAGCCGATGCCGGGAACCTTGTTCAGCATCTCAATTTCCACTCCTTCGTTGGGCTGGAGGCGGATGATCAGCTTGTTGGAGGGCAGATTCTTGTAGCTTTCCCGAAAAATATTGTGGGGCAATCGCTTGAAATAGATCACCACCTCGGAGAGCTTTTTGGTCATGCGCTTGCCGGTTCGCAGATAGAATGGCACGCCTGACCAGCGCCAGTTGTCGATATCCACCCGGAGGGCGACAAAGGTTTCCGTATGACTCCGGGGATTGCCCCCCTCCTCCTCATGGTAACCCGGCACCGGTCCGCCCTTGAGGAACCCGGCGGAGTACTGGCCCCGGACCGTCTTTTCCTCGACATTGTCTCTGGTGATGGGACGTAACGCCTTCAGCACTTTCAGTTTTTCGTTGCGGATGCTTTCGCTGCCCAGGGTGACCGGCGGTTCCATGGCCACCAGGGAGAGAATCTGCAAAAGGTGGTTCTGCACCATGTCGCGGAGCTGTCCGGACTTGTCGAAATACCCCCAGCGCCCCTCGATTCCAACTTCCTCGGCCACGGTGATCTGCACATGGTCAATAGTGGTGTTGTCCCAGTTGGTGGTGAAGATGGAATTGGCAAAACGAAGCGCCACCAGATTGAGCACTGTTTCCTTGCCCAGGTAATGATCGATCCGGTAGACCTGTTCTTCCTTAAAAAATTGAGCGACCGCATCATTGATCACCTTTGAGGAGGCGAGATCGGTGCCCAGAGGTTTTTCAAGGACCACCCGAGTTTGTTCCGTGATCAGCCCGGCCTGGGCCAACCCCTGGCAGATATCACCGTAGATGGAGGGCGGCACAGCGCAGTAGTTGACCATGATCCGCGCGACCGGATCGATTATCTCGCAGAGCTTGCTGTATTGATCATGACTGGCAAGATCGATCTGTACATAGCGGAGACGCCCGGAAAACCGCGCCCAGATATCGCCATCCACCTCATCCTTCATGAAGGTCGCCAGACTTTCCCTGGCCATGGCAATATATTCGTCACTGCTCATCTCCCGGCGCGCCACCCCGACAATCCGCAGGTCCGGCTCCAGAAGCCCGGCCTTGTCCATCTGGTAGAGCGAAGGAACCAGCTTGCGGGAGGCCAGATCGCCATGGGCTCCGAACACGACAAAATCACATGGTTGCATTTTCTTCTCTCCTGATCTTTTCAGCCATTTCCAATTGAAATAACCCGGCAAAAACCCGCTTCTTTCAAAAGACTACGGCTGTTTCAAAAATGAAGTCAAGTAAAATATAGGGCACAATCCAAGCAGCTGGCCCGCATTCGAATAACCAGGACAGAGAAAGGGGAATTGGCGGCGGAGGAAAAAATCCTTCCCAAACCAGCAAAGGTTCCCGTATATAGACTCCATGCACACCAACGACCCGCGCCCCGGATTTGCCCACCGGATGACCAAGGAAGAAATCAACGAATGCCCCATGCTGAGATGGGAAGGTCCGGTTCATGTGATCCGCACCAGAGAGGAGTTGGGTCCGGCCGTAAAAGCCCTGATGAAGGAAACGATTCTCGGCTTTGACACGGAAACCCGGCCTGCCTATCACAAGGGGGAAAGCTATCTGCCTTCGCTCCTGCAACTGGCCGGAGAAAAAGAAGTGTACCTCTTTCAGTTGAAGCCTCTCGGCCTGCCGGGCCCCCTGCGCACAATCCTGGCCGATCCGAAAATTATCAAGGCGGGGGTTGCCTTAGCCTATGACCTGAGGGAGTTACACAAGCTGGCCCAGTTCAAACCGGCAGGATTTGTGGATCTTGGCGGAATAGCCAAGAAAGCAGAGATAAAAAACCACGGCTTGCGTGGGCTAGCCGCGGTTTTACTGGGTTTTCGCATTCCCAAGGGGGCGCAAACCTCGAACTGGGCCAGGGATGTTCTCACCCCGACCCAGATCCGGTACGCCGCCACCGACGCCTGGGTGGGTCGGGAACTGTATTTGAAATTACGGCAGCATGAAGAGGATTGAAACCGGTAACAGCTTTCTGACTACGGGAAGAAATTAAAAGTCGAACAACTCCCCCAGCAACCCCTTATGTTTCTTCTTTTTATAATAGTCGTGATCCTTGGAAGGCTGCCGTGTTTCGCGCTCTTCCTGCCGCGGGGGTTGGGCCTGGATTCCTGAACGCTCGATGATCTTGTCCAGTTCCCCCCGGTCCAGCCACACACCCCGGCATTCCGGGCAATAATCGATCTCCACCCCTTGCCGATCCGTCATAACCAAATTTACCGTGGCGCATACCGGGCATTTCATTATTTTTCTCCTTCTGCTGATTTTTTCTCGTCTTCTTGTTTCTCAGCGTCCTTGCTCGACTCACTGCCTTCTTTCTCAGCCTGATCCTCGCCCTTGATCGCCTTGCTGATCTCGGCGGCAACATCCTGTTTTGCTTTTTCCGCCGCTTCCGTTGCCAGATCCTTGGCCTGATCACAACCGCTTAGGCCCATGACAGAGATAAAGAACAGAAGAGTGATTGCCTGAACATGCTTCATTGCCGGACTCCTTATTGTTTGATCCCCAGTGTGATTACCGGGACGAACTGTTGCGGCCGCAAGATTTCAACCCGGGATTGTGACACGCCATTTTTTGTGCCAGTACAAATAACAGACCAGCAGCAGAAACCCGCCGCCGATCGCCCAGACGCTTGCCTGCCGGGACATACTCATGATGAGCTGCTGATTATCGCCGATGACAAAACCTATCCAGGCAAGTATGGCGCACCAGATTGTGGCGCCCACACTCGTATAGAAAGCAAACCTGAAATGGTTCATCCGCGCCAACCCCGCGGGGATGGAGATCAATTGCCGGATAACCGGGAAGAGCCTGCCGACAAAGGTGGAAACTTCGCCATGCTGCCGGAAAAAATCCTCGGTCTTTATGAGTTTATCCTCGGCAAGACCGACAAACCTGCCATACTGGAGCAGCAGCGGTCTCCCCATATGCAGGGCGCAATAGTAGTTTGCATAGGCGCCGATCAGAGAACCCAGACCGCCGGCCAGCACGACCAGCCATGGATTCATCTTGCCCTGGAAAACCAGATACCCGGCAGGGGGCATAACCAATTCGCTGGGAAAAGGGATCGCCGAACTTTCAACCGCCATCAACAGAAAGATGCCCGGATATCCCAAGGTCCCGATGGTTTCAACCAACCAGACCGTTATGCTTTCAAACATGCTTGCTTCCTATTCTTGTGCCGTTTTGGTGTTCAGACACCCTGTAATGAGCTTACAACGGATTATGAATTTTCATGGTGTAATGGAGACGGTCAGGCCCCAATCCGTCCTTTCCTGCCCTTCCTGAGCCACATCTTCTTCTCAATCTCGATAACCACAAAAACCACTACGCCCGCTACTGCGGTCCGACCCCAGACACCGAGATCAATGGGCGCGCTCTGGAACAAGCGATTCATCACCGGCAGATAAGTATACGCGACCTGCAGCAGGAACATGGTGATCGCACCGCCAAGCACCCAGGGATTTGAGAAAAATCCGAGCCGGAAAACGGATTTTTCAAGAGATCGGCAATTGAACAGATAAAACAGCTCGACCATGACAAAGGCATTCACTGCGGCGGTCCGCGCCTCAGCCAGGGTAGCGCCGACTTTCAGCTCCCAGTAAAAAAGCCCAAATGCCGCGCCCAGCATCAAAAAACTCACCAGACCAATTCGGAAAATCACGCTGTTGACCAGGATCGGCGCATCCGGCTGCCTGGGCGGCCGAAGCATGATACCCGGCTCCTTGGGCTCGAAGGCCAGAGCCAATCCGAGAAATCCGGCGGTGGTCATGTTGATCCAGAGGATTTGCACCGGCAGGATGGGCAGGGTGACACCGAGAAAAACAGCGGTGAGGATAACCAGTCCCTCGCCAAGATTGGTGGGCAGGGTCCAGACAATGAACTTGGTGAGGTTGTCGAACACCCCCCTCCCCTCTTCCACGGCCGCCTCGATGGAGCTGAAGTTGTCATCGGTAAGCACCATGTCCGCCGCTTCCTTGGCCACCTCGGTGCCGGTGATGCCCATGGCCACGCCGATATCCGCCCGTTTCAGGGCCGGGGCATCGTTGACCCCGTCGCCGGTCATGGCCACCACCTGACCTCTGGCCTGGAGTGCCTCGACCAGACGGAGTTTCTGTTCAGGGGTCGCCCTGGCAAAAACCGCGGTGTCTCCGGCCCGATCGATAAATTCACTGTCGGATAATTTTTCGAGTTCCGCGCCGGTAAGCACCGCCCCCCGAGCTGTGCTCCGGCTATACAATCCAACCTGTTCGGCAATTGCGGCGGCGGTCACCGGATGATCGCCGGTGATCATCTTCACCCGGATGCCGGCTGCCTGACAGATCTTGACCGCTTCCACCGCTTCCGGCCGCGGCGGGTCGATCATCCCCTGCAGACCAAGAAAAACCATGGTTGTCGGCAGATCGGCATGATGGATCGCCCAGGTTTCCGGGCCCATCTCCGCGCGGGCCATGGCCAGCACCCGCATTCCCTTGGCAGCCATACTCTCCACCGCCTCCTGGATATCCTCAACACGCAGGGGAACCGGATTGCCCATCCGGTCAAGCTGGGTAACGCACCGGGCCAAAACCGCTTCCACCGCACCCTTGAGATACACCAGGCGGGGGGCGCCAAGACCACCATCGTGCAGGGTGGCCATGTACTGATGTTCCGACTCAAAGGGCACCGTATCCAACCGGGGGTTAACGCTTAGCGCTTCCGAACCGATGCCGCCTTTTCTTGCCGCAGTCAGCAGGGCGCCTTCGGTGGGATCGCCCTGTACCTGCCAGCCCTCTTCCCCTTCGACAAGCTGACTGTCATTGCAGAGAAACCCGGCCAGCAGACATTCCCGCAGAGCCGGAGAGATCCCGGGATCAGCGGTGTCCTCCAGCGTATCGATGGCGCCGACCAGGGGATTGTAGCCGGTGCCGGTCACAGTATGCACCACGCCTCCGGCAACGATCGTCTGCACGGTCATCTGGTTTTCGGTGAGGGTGCCGGTTTTGTCGGTACAGATCACCGTGGTGGAGCCCAGGGTCTCCACGGCCGGGAGTTTGCGAATGATGGCCCGTTTTTTGGCCATGCGCGAAACGCCGATGGCAAGGGTGATGGTGACTGCGGCGGGCAGTCCTTCGGGGATGGCGCCAACAGCCAGAGCCACCGCGGCCATGAACATATCGAGGAAGGTCTGGCCCCGGAGTAGCCCCACCGCAATGGTCAATCCGGCCAACCCCAGAATGACGTAGAGCAACACATTGCTGAACTCGCTGATCTTGCGGGTGAGCGGGGTGGCAAGCGCTTCGGCCGCTGAAATCAGCTTGGAGATCCGGCCCACCTCGGTGGCGTCCCCTGTGGCGGTAACAATGCCCTTGCCCTGGCCATAGGTGACCAGGGTCGAGGCATAGGCCATGTTATGCCGGTCAGCCAGGACCGTTTCGTGGCCATGGAGCCCGTGTTCTTTGGCAACAGGTGCCGATTCCCCGGTGAGGGCAGCTTCGGCGATCTGGAGATCACGCACCTGAAAGAGACGCATATCCGCCGGGACCTTGTCGCCGCTCTGCAGAAAGACAATGTCACCCGGCACCAGCTCCGTGGCCGGGATCTGCCGCTTCTCCCCCTGCCGCAAGACCGTGGCCACGGTGGTCATGGTCCTGGCCAGGGCAGCCAGGGCGTTGACCGCCTTGGCCTCCTGAATGTAGCCGACAAAGGCGTTGACCAGCACCACCCCGAAAATTACCCCGGAATCCACCCACTCCCCAAGGAACGCGGTGATCACCCCGGAAGCGATAAGGATATAGATCAGAGGCTGATGGAACTGGAGCAGAAAACGGATAAGCGGCCCCTGCCCTTTCTGTGCGGTGATGGCGTTGGGTCCAAACTCCTTCTGGCGGTGTTCCACCGCAAACCGGTCAAGCCCCTGCTCCCGGTCCGACTCCAACAGCTCCGCCACTTCCTCAATCGGCAGGTGATGCCAGTGCTTGGCGATCAAATTATCAACTTTCATAATGTCTCCCTTTCCACTCCGGCAATCCGGCCCGAAAACTCAGGCTGACGCCTTGATTTACTTTTATTTTAAAAAAGATACCGCACGGATATAGTTTGAACAATTAGAAAATGCGGTTAAAATAATTCGAAATAAACGAAATGAGGCCTCTTCATGGAATGGCTCAATTACCACCATCTTTTCTACTTCTGGACCGTCATGCGCGAAGGCAGTCTGACTGCGGCCAGCTCCCGCCTCAGCCTGGCCCCGTCCACGGTCAGCGCCCAGATCAGCCGACTGGAAGAGGTGCTGGGCGGCAAACTTTTTCTGCGGGTAGGCCGCAACCTGGAACCCACCGATCTGGGGCGTCTGGTATTCCGCTATGCCGACGAAATCTTCTCCCTGGGGAGGGAGATGATGGACACCATCCGCGGCAGGCCGGTGGCCGGGCCATTATCCCTCAAGGCCGGAGTCGTGGACGTGCTGCCGAAACTCATTGTCCGCAAACTGCTGGAACCGGCCCTGCAACTCCCGGAACAGGTACAGCTGGTGTGTCTTGAAAACAAGGAAGACGCCCTGCTCGCCGAACTGGCCATGCATACCCTGGATGTGGTGCTGAGCGATGCTCCGCTGCGGGCGGGCTTGAGCGTCAAGGCCTACAGTCATCTGCTCGGCGAATGCGGCATCACCTTTTTTGCGGTGGAAAAACTCGCCGGAAAACTGCGGGCTGATTTCCCCCAATCGCTCCACGAGGCGCCCATGCTGCTGCCCATGGAAATGACCGCGCTCCGGAGCGCGCTGGAGCGCTGGTTTGCCACCCTCGGGATCAGGCCGACCATTGCCGGGGAGTTCGATGACAACGCCCTGCTCAATGTCTTCGGCCAGGAAGGCGACGGAGTCTTTGTGGCGCCCACGGTCATTGAACCAGAAGTATTGCGCCAGCATCGGGTCGAGGTTGTCGGCCGAACCCAGGCGGTAAAGGAACGCTACTACGCCATCTCGGTGGAACGGATCATCAAGCATCCGGCCGTTGCCGCGATTCTGGAAGCAGCCCGGCACAACCTGTTCATGATGAAGTGAGCAGCGTCTCGAACTGGACAAGGCTTTTGCTGCGCTTGAGCTGCCGCGCCAGGTCCTTCACCTCGGGGGCGTGCACATGGCAGAGCACCTCCTTCATCTTGCAGAGAATCTGGTGCTCACCGCAAAAAAGCGTCTGGTAGCGGATCAGGAGTGCATGCAGATATTCCCGCAGCTCGGCATCCTTGGCCGCAGGGGCTGATTCACTGGGATAATTTCCGCGCAAGCGCTCAAAAAGCAGAGGATCGGCAATGGCTCCCCGACCCAGCATCAGTCCGGCCGCCCCGGTCTCGATCAGAACCCGCTTCCCGGTGGCCTCGCTGAAGATATCGCCGTTGGCAATAACCGGCAAAATAGTTTGACTCACAACCTCCGCAGTGACCCCATGATCCGCGGCTCCACTGTAGAGCTGCTTCACGGTGCGCGGATGGACCACGAGAAAATCGATGCCGCTGTCTGCAAAAATCTGCAGCAGGGAAAAAATCTGCGCCGGATCATCGAACCCGGAGCGCACCTTCACGGAAAAGCTGCCCCGGATCTCCCCACGCAATCGGGCAAGCATCCGCGCCAGGGCAACCGGCTCGCGCAACAGGGCGCCGCCCGCAGTCTGGCTGGTCATCCGGCCATAGGGGCAGCCGAGATTAATATTGAGATGTTCGGCTCCAAGCCCCTGCACCGTATTGGCAGCCGCAAGCAGGGCCTCGGTGTCGGTGCCGATCAACTGCACCACCAGCGGCACCCCGCCCTCGGCGCTGACGACCTCCTGCCGGTCATTCTCGGTGATATTCTTTTTGGCGCTGGCCTTCACCCGGACGAACTCGGTAAAAACCACATCGGGACGAACCCTTTCGATGAACAGGGAGCGCAGGGCACGGTTGGTAAGCCCCTGCATCGGGGCCAGCATCAGGGGAAAACTCCCGGGCGCCCACGGTAGTTTGGTGTTGGCATGCTTCTCGGACATCACTGGTGAACCCCATAATGAAAAATACTCGAATATCGGTAAATACCCTGCCGGGTATCGGGGAGTCAAGGCCTGGATCACCTGTATACTTTTGACTGATGCATGGATTTAAGCGAACACAGGAAGGGCATATTCTGCGCCAAAGTCGTGAAATTACTTGCACATCCCCTTAATATGTCACAATAATAACCATGCACCGGATCAAGGGTTTTTCTCACACATAACTGGACACGTACAAAAAAACAAGATACCCGCACACCCCGGTTCCCATTTGATGCGGCTTTCAAGGCAGTTGCCGAATTTCCCGAAAGACGGGCTTTACATCACCATTTCCGACCCACTATTCAACACCCTTAAGGAGCTACGATGACCACTTTTCTGGACCGGATGATTCGCGCGGCAAAATTGGATATCCATTTGTATGAAGAGGTTGAGGCGGACAAAAGCACAATGCGGCAGGCCATGGCGGTTGTTGTTCTTTCCAGTCTCGCCGCCGGGGTGGGGAGTATCAGCGCCATGGGACTTGGCGGAATTTTGATCGGGACAGTTGGCGCCCTGGTCGGCTGGTATCTCTGGGCGTATCTCACCTATTTCATCGGCACAAAATTTCTGCCGGAGCCGCAAACCGAGGCCGATCTCGGCCAATTGCTGCGCACCACCGGCTTTTCCAGTTCTCCCGGTTTGATTCGGATACTGGGCATCATCCCGGCATTGAGTACCGTGGTTTTTGTCGCGGCCTCCGTCTGGATGCTGGTGGCCATGGTCATCGCGGTCAGGCAGGCCCTTGATTATTCTGGCACCTGGCGGGCCGTGGGAGTCTGCGCCATCGGCTGGATCATTCAGACATTGATCCTGGCGCTGCTGCTTTCTTTTGTCGGCGTCCCCCCGACACCCTGATCCTCTTTTTGTAATTGTTTACCGCGCAGCGGGATTGCGAAACAAGTTCGACGCTGGTTAAAAAACCCCTTGTCTCGTTAAAATAACTACATTACCCAGGCGACACCTCGTCCGGGCTGAAGGCAGCCATGTACATCAATATCACCCAGGATCCGCCGACCGAAGTTCTCCAAACCAAAAAAAAATATCAGCGCCTTATCCCGATTCTTCTTGCCCTGATATCCTGCGCCATCCTGCTGGCTCTTTTTCTGGTTTTTTTTGGTTCACCCCATGAAGAGCTGCTTGAAAACATCGCCCTTGGGCTTTTCGTAGGCCCGGGCCTGATTTTTTTCTATTTTGCCGAAAAACTCCACGACTATAAAACCCTTTCCCCCAAGCAAGAAAAGAAGGTTGAGGAATTCTCCCGGAAAGATCAAGATATCGCGGCCTATTGCGGCAAGGTCGCGATGCTGGGCAGGAAACTTATCAAAGCGGAGTATGATGCTTTCAAATCGCGGATTGAAGATTTGTAGAAAAAATCAGGAATCCATTTTTCACCACAGGACCACCCATTCATGACATCACAGATCAAAAACACCGGACAAGGACGGATGGTGTCCGATGCCCAGAGGGAGTTGGAGAAACGGGCCCAGACCTATAGGGAAAAAGCGCTCAAGATGTATCCCTGGATTTGCGGCAGGTGCGGCCGGGAATTCTCCGGCAAAAAATTGCGCGACCTCACGGTGCATCACAAGGATCACAACCACGAAAACAACCCGCCCGACGGCAGCAACTGGGAGCTGTTATGCATCTACTGCCATGACAACGAGCATGACCGCCAGAGCGTTGCCGACTCCTATGGCGCGCTGAAACCGGGAGAAAAACAGGAAGCGGGCGCCACCTCGAATCCCTTTGCCGCTCTCGGAGCTTTGCTGAAGGATAAAAAGTAGCCAGCCGGACCCTACAGGCACTTTTGAAAAAAGTGACAGACAGAGAATCGAAGAACAACCGTTCGGTCTGAGCCCTGCGACAAGCTCACCGCGAACGGCGCCTGTTACCCATCTGCCAACAACCGCCCCATGTTGCCGCCATTCCCCTCAGCCTCGACCCCCTTGTGGATAACCAGTTGCTTCCCTTCCTGCTGCCCGGCCTGGTAGATGTCGGCATGCACGCGGGGTCCGTTGTGTTGTACGGTGCGGAGGCGGGGATAGCGGGCCCGGTAATAGCGGATCAACCCCGGATCCGAAGCGCAGATCAGGCTGCTTTCCGTTTCGTTGCCGCTTATGCGCATACCCTCCCGATCTTGAATCGTAAGCTTTTCCCGAAAGCCGTTGAGCACCCCGAGCCAGTAGGAGTTTTTCTCCCGCCCAAGAGCGCCCGTGCTTTTCCGATACTCCTGCCAAAGATAGTCCAGTCGGCGGATGAGAAAATGATAGACATGGACGGCCACAGCCAGGTTTTCTTTGGCGCCGGTCAACTCGATCACCCGCAGGGTTTCTCCGCTGGCAGCCTCGAACTGCCTGGCAATGACCACGTTGACATAAAAAAAATCCTTGAGAATCCCAGCAATGAGCCGCTGGTGGGCTGCGATCCGCTTCCCGCCGGGCTTGAGGATCATATAATCGTAATCCGTGGCCGCCTGGCGTTCGATCCGCTCGAGGTTATATCTGCGAAGAATAGCATTGGCCTTGGCCATGGCCAGGGCGGCCTCGTGGACATTTGCGCTCTGGGCCAGGGCGAACAGCTTCTCCACCTTGCTCAGCATGGTGCCGGGATTGTGTCCCTCCCCGGTGAGCAATCGCGGAATTGCCCCCTGGGAGATGCGAAATTCCGGGTGCACCCCCAACCGATCACACGCTTCCTGAAAAGCCGGACCGTGCGGCATCTCATCCCCCCTGCCCATGACCTGCTGGGCATACTGGTGGCTCATCTCATGCTTCAACACCTCCAGCACCACGTCCCAGGAATGATCCCGGATCAGCCAGGAAGCCAGGCTGAGAGTATCCTGCCCCGGCGCCCAGCTCCCGGCCCGGCTCTGACCATCCCGGATCTCAAAAAGCGGCACTGCAAGCCGCACCCGGTACAACCAGCAGAGATGGCGGTATTCCTGGGCCAACTGCCTGCGCCAGGTTTCCATGAGAAGGCTCTCTTTTTCGCTCACCGTCTTCAACCCTTATACCCGGAATCCACCGGCAGATCCTCCAGCCGGGAGGAGGCCACAGCCAGCTCATCGCAGCGCTCGTTAAAAGGATTGCCGTTGTGTCCCTTAACCCAGTTGAAGGAAATATCCAGCCCTTCGACAAGATCAAGCAGTTGTCCCCACAGATCGGGATTAACCGCCGGCTGCCTGTCCGTTTTGACCCAGCCCCTTTTCCGCCAGCTCTTGGCCCAGCCCTTGCTGATCCCGTTCACCACATAGCTGGAATCGGAAAACAGGGCCACCGGCTTGTCGCGGTGCTCCAACTCCTGCAGGGCCACGATGCAGCCCATCAGCTCCATCCGGTTATTGGTGGTCAGCCGGAAACCGCCGGAGAGCTCCTTGCGCTGGCCATTGTAAATCTGGACGACGCCGTAGCCACCGGGCCCGGGATTGTAGCGGGCGCCGCCATCGGTGTAGATGGAAACCACACCCTCCTTTGGCAAGACATCCGCTTCTGCCAAGGGCGTAGCGCTGTCCGTTTTTTTGGCGCTGCCAGGCCTTCCCTGACCGGAGGTGGGGTTCTTCAACCAGGCCTCAGCCTCAACCCGCGTGGCAAACCCCTTGAACCGGGCGCCCTGAAAACCGAGGACCTGGGCCTGAGCCTTGGGCCAGTTGTCATAGATGCCGGGCACCCGCCCGGCCAGGATTGCGTAGAATTTCTTTGCTGCCATGTTTGGATTGTCCTTGTTTGGTTCACCCGGAAATTCCGGGGAAAATTGCGAGAGCCTTTCTGTTGTTTTCCTTTCTTCTTTTGCGTGCCCAAAAGAAGAAACAAGAAAAAGGCACCCCAACCAGTCCTGGCCCTGCGGGCTCCCCTTACTTCTCGCCGAGGGCGGGACGCAGAAAAACTCGGCGGAGTTTATACCCCCCTGCGGGGTGCCCTCAAACAGTTCCCGCGTCTTTTCCGCCCTCGCCTGCGAGGCGCGGCAGGACAAATGGGGGAGGGGAAAATCCCATTGGTACGCAGCCGAGCACCGGAGAGGCTGCCGAAACGGGAATTTGCACTGTTTGAGCACCCTAACGGGTATAAACTCCGCGAGTTTGCAAAGCCCCGGCAGCATCGAGGAGTACCCCATGCGGGGCATAAACTCCGGGCATCCCGCCCACGGCGGGACAAGTGACACAGGGCGCCCTTTCTTCGCCGCTTCGCTGCTGGTTCGTTTCTTTGTACCCTGAAGGGCATAAAGTCCAGCAAAGAAACGAACGTACGGACTTCTTGCCCCATTCTCCAATTTCAACTATGTTGCCCAAGCAAACATACACCATCGCCACCCAGCCGCAAATGGCGATGATCTCATTATCTCTCGCAAGCAGGTGAAAAAAATGAAACTATTTGTCACGCCCAAAGGCGACCGCTGGATCTGTTCCGAATGTGAAAAAGACTTCGCAGAAACCATCACCGAGCAGAGTTGGCGCGTTGCCTTTACAAAAATCGACCCCATGCTCCGCTGTTCCGAATGCAAGCAAGGCGACATCGAAATTTTTGATTGATCCCGCAGTCATTGAAAAAATTCAAAAAAATATACCTCGAGATCACCAACAGCTGCAATCTTTCCTGCAGCTTCTGCCACCGGAGCGGGCGGGCCAAATCCTTCATGCGGGCAGAGGATTTTCGCGCCATCCTCGGCAAAATCGAAGGGTATACCGACCATCTTGCCCTGCACGTGCTGGGCGAACCGCTGTTGCACCCGGATCTTGAGGAGATTCTCGCCCTTTGCCGGGAACACGGCTTCAAGGTCAATATAACCACCAACGGCACCCTGCTGCAGCAACACCAGAATCTTTTGCTCTCAAGCCCGGCCCTGCGTCAGATCAACATCTCCCTGCACAGCTTCAGCGGCCGGGAAACCCATGCTCCCCTTGCCGAGTATCTTCAGGGGATTTTCTCCTTCATCCGGGAGGCCGCTGCCACCGATCTGCTGATCAGCCTGCGACTCTGGAATATGTTGCCGACGGGCACCGATGGCCCCGGCCCAAACAACGCCATCCTGAGCGCGCTTGAATCATTTTTTTTCCTGCCGGAACCGCTTGCCGATACACTCACCCCCGGCCACGGGATCACCCTGGCCCCAAAGGTATTCCTGAGCCAGAATGCCCGCTTCACCTGGCCCCATGGTCCAGCCCCGGACTTGGGAGACAAGGGAACCTGCCGGGGATTGCGGGATCATGTCGCCATCCTGGTGGACGGAACCGTGGTTCCCTGCTGCCTGGATGGTGAGGGGGATGTCCCGCTGGGAAACATCCACGAGCAATCCTTTGGAGAAATACTCAACTCCCCCCGTGCCACCGCCATCCGTACCGGATTTTCCCAACGCCGCCTTACTGAACCCCTCTGCCGACGGTGCACTTTTCGGCAGTCGTTTTAATCGGCTTACCATCACAACAACATCTGTACCGCCCTTCGACAGGGCTCTCCTGAGCTTGTCGAAGGACTCAGGACGAACGGAAATCATTGATTATTCGAGGGCACAAACGCGGTCCACTCAGAGCACAGATACAATCAATCAGATCTTCCGCTCATCCTGAGCCTGTCGAAGGACAAAGCTAATCTCACCCCTTCAACTCTTCCCGGCCAACTGCCCGCAGGCCGCAGATATATCCGCCCCCCGACTCTGCCGGATAAAGGTGTTGAAACCCGCGTCGCGCAGCACCTTCTGAAAAGCGAGGGTCTGCGCCTCGTCGGGACAGGCATACTCAGTCTCGCCGGTACCGTTATAGGGCAGCAGATTGATCCGGCTGGGGATACCCTGCAGTTTTTTCGCCAGCAAATGCGCATCCGCAAGGGAGTCGTTGATTCCCTTGAGCATGATGTACTCGAAAAGGATCACCTTCTTTTTCCCCAGCGGATACCTGCGGCAGGCACCAAGCAGCGATTCCAGGTTATGGGTTTTGTTCACCGGCATCAGGCTGCTGCGAACCGTGTCATCGGCGGCATGCAGCGACACAGCCAGGTTGACCCGGATGTCTCTGCCCAGATCATCCATCCTCGGAACAATCCCGCAGGTGGAAACAGTAATCCGCCGCTCTGAAAAACCGAGCCCATGGTCATCCATGAGAATTGTCAGCGCAGTGAGGAGGTTGTCATAGTTGGCCAGGGGTTCGCCCATGCCCATGAATACCAGGTTGTTGAGCAACTCCCTCGGCGTGGCCCGCTCGATTCCGCTTACGACCATATGGGTCATCACCGCCAGCACCTGATTAACGATCTCAGCTGGACGCAGGTTGCGGACAAAGCCCTGGCTTCCGGTAAGGCAGAAACGGCAGCCCATGGCGCAGCCTGCCTGGGAGGAGATGCACAGGGTATGGCGGCCGTCCTCGGGGATGAGTACGCTCTCGATCACTGCCCCGTCTGCAAGCCGGAATGCGAATTTCTCGGTACCGTCGGAAGATTTTTCCACCGTCACAGGGGTGAGACTGCTCATGGTGGCATGACCGGCCAACAGCGTTATCACCTCCCGGCTGATCCCAAGCTGGGAAAAGTCGAGGATACCGGGAAGGCACAACCTGGAAAATATCTGCCGCCCCCGCTTGGCAGGCAGCCCCAGAGACATTACATAGTCACGCAGCCGGGCCGGGGCAAGATCGCGCAGGTCGACCTGCCCGCCGCTTGACAAGGGGGAACCAGAGCTGGGCGGAATCGGTTGTTTCGAGTGCATATTCATGCACGCTCTGTAACATATTTTCCCCCTGTTTCAAAGGATTGGAAAGAGAGTCACACCCCAAAAACCCCTTGACGCGACAAGATAAATAAATCAAATATACGTTTAACTTATTGTGACTATCAACCCGGTTCATCCGGCACCTTTGCCTGTACAATGGGCTATCCCGTTGTCACACCGCCAAGATTGTCTCGGGATCACATAATTGATGGACTGGCAACAACTCCTGATTACTGCAACCAAGTGCTTCGACAGGCTCAGCACGAACGGAATATAACCATGCACTCTAAAACAATTCCCGTTCACCCTGAGCCTGTCGAAGGGTCGCTGTTTCGAATCCGGCAAATAGCTTATTGCACCAAAGGAAGCAACCCGTGAGAAAACTTCGCTGCGATGGCCAGGAAACCCGCCGTAATCTGCTGCTGGCTGCAGGAAAAATCTTTGCCTCCAAAGGCTTTCGGGATACAACCATTGCCGAGATCTGCCAGCAGGCTGCGGCCAACACAGCAGCAATCAGCTACCATTTCGGCAGCAAAGAAGCACTGTATGTGGAAAGCTGGCGATACGCCTTTACCCAGTCGTTAAGCCTCTATCCACCGGATGGTGGTATTCCGGTCGATGCCCCGGTGGAAGAACGACTGCGTGGACGAATTCTTGCGATCATGCGGCGAATCATCGACCCGCAAAGCCATGATCTCGACATTTTCCACAAAGAGATGGCAAACCCCACCGGCCTGCTGGCTAAAGCCATGCAGGAATCGGTGGAGAAGATATTCAAAGGTCTTACCCTTCTGGTCGCCCAATTGCTTGGCAAGGAACCCCACGCACAGGAAGTGCTGTTCTGCGCCATGAGTATCCGCGCCCAGTGTTTCGGCCCCTTGCTTCTGGCCCGCCGCCGCAAGGCCGATCAGGGTATCCCCAAAACCGGCATTGAACCCCTGCTTGACGATGTGGAGCAATTGGCGGATCATGTCACCCGTTTCAGCCTTGCCGGCATCCGGGCATTTCGCGTCCATGATACGCAACAATCAAAAATCGAGGTTGGCTCATGAAACACCCGGCCAAGAAATCACTTATCATCCTGATCGCCGTTCTTGTTTTCGGCAGTCTGGCAGTCTGGCAGTTCACCCGCAGCAAGGAAAAGGACACCGCCTACCGGACCGCCGAAATCAAACGCGATGACCTGCTGGTTTCCATCAGCGCCACCGGCACCGTGGAACCGGAAGAGGTGATCGATGTCGGTGCCCAGGTGGCCGGACGGATCATCTCCTTTGGCAAGGACGCCAAGGGCAAAACCGTGGACTACGGCTCCGTGGTTGAGGCAGGCACGGTGCTGGCCCGGATCGACGATTCGCTCTATGCAGCGGACGTGGCTCAGGCCGAAGCCCAGCTTCTTTCGAACAGGGCCGGTCTGCAAAAGGCCAGGGCGGACCTCGACCGCACGGAACAGGAATGGAAACGGGCGCAAGTGCTCGGGCCCTCCCAGGCCCTGTCGCAATCGAGCTTTGAGGCCTACGAATCAGCGCATAAAACCGCGCTCGCCCAAGTGGCGGTGAGCGAGGCATCAATCCGCCAGGCAGAAGCCGCTCTGGCCCGCGCCCAGCGCAACCTCGGTTACTGCACCATCACCTCGCCGGTCAAGGGCATCATCATCGACCGGCGGGTCAACATCGGCCAGACCGTGGTGGCGAGCCTCAATGCGCCCAGCCTCTTTCTGCTGGCCAAGGATCTCACCCGCATCCAGGTCTGGGTGGCGGTAAACGAGGCGGACATCGGCAAAATCCATCCCGGCCTGCCGGTGAGCTTCACCGTGGATGCCTTTCCCAATGAAACCTTCAAAGGCGTGGTGGGCAAGATCCGGCTCAACGCCTCCATGACCCAGAACGTGGTGACCTACACGGTGGAAATCACCACCGACAACAGCAACGGGCGGCTGCTGCCCTACCTCACCGCCAATGTCCAGTTTCAGTTGCTGCAACTCAGCGATGCCTTGCAGGCTCCCAATGCGGCCCTGCGCTGGAGCCCACCCGCCAAAGAAGGCGAGGCTGAGAGCGGCATGAAAAAAGGCGGGATGAAAGGGAATAAAAAATCAGCCGCAGCCAAGTCCGGTGGGATTCTCTGGATGCTTGACGAGAGCAAAAAACCACGCCGCATCGAAGTCCAGACCGGGGCCAGCGATGGCGCCAACACTGTGGTGGAAGGCGCGGACCTGCGCGAAGGAATGCAGGTCATCACCGGGATCCGGATGTCCGATGCCGACAAGAGCGGGGGAGGCAACCCCTTTACCCCGCAGTTCGGCGCCGGCAAAAAGAACAAGGGAGACAAGTAAAGCCGCCATGGACCTCATCACACTGCGCTCCATCACAAAAACCTACCAGATGGGCGACATCTCCGTGCCCGTGCTGAAAGGCATCTCCCTGTCCATCCGACAGGGGGAGTTGATCGCGCTCACCGGCTCGTCCGGCTCCGGGAAATCGACGCTGATGAACATCCTCGGCTGCCTGGACCGACCCACTGACGGGGAATACTGGCTGGACGGACAGGAAACCTCCACCCTTTCCGCTGATGAACGGGCGCTGCTGCGCAACGGCAAGCTGGGGTTCGTATTCCAGAGCTTCAACCTGCTGGCCAGAACCAGCGCCATCGAGAACGTGGCCATGCCGCTCTCCTACGCCGCCGAAGACTTAAGCGAACGGGAGGCCAGGGATCGGGCCGCGGAGATGCTTGTTCGCGTCGGTCTCGGCGACCGGATGAACCATCTCCCTTCCCAGCTTTCCGGCGGCCAGCAGCAGCGGGTGGCCATTGCCCGGGCTCTGATCAACCGCCCGCCGGTGCTCTTTGCCGACGAGCCCACCGGCAACCTGGATTCCAAAACCAGCGAAGAGGTGCTCCAGATGTTCGAGCGGCTCAACGCCGAAGACAAGATCACCATCATCATGGTGACCCACGACCCCAAGGTGGCCGGGCACGCCAACCGGATGATCCGCATGGAAGACGGGGTGATCCAGGGCGATGCGCCCGCCGCCGAATCGAACCCGGAACTCCCGGGAGGTGCGGCATGAAGGTCTACAGCACCGCCCGCACCGCCCTTCGGGCCTTGCGCCGCAATCCCATGCGGGCCATGCTCACCACTCTAGGCATAGTCATCGGCGTCAGCGCAGTCATCGCCATGATGGAGATCGGCGCGGGCGCCTCAGCAGCCCTCAAGAAAACCATCGCCAGCATGGGTGCCAATGTTCTGGTGGTCCGGCCCGGCACCGCTTCCAGCGGCGGAGTCTCCTTCGGCTCGGGCACCACCACCACCCTGACCCCGGAAGACTGCCAGGCCATCCTGCGAGAATGCCCCTCCGTGCGCAACGCCGCGCCCATGGTCCGGGCCCGGACCCAGGTGGTCTACGGCAACCGCAACTGGGTGCCCAACGCCATCTACGGCACCACCCCGGCCTACCTCGATGTGCAGGACTGGTCCATCCTGGCCGAAGGCGAGCCCTTCAGCGAACGGGATGTGCTCAACGGCAACCGGGTCTGCATTCTGGGCAAAAGCCTGGTTCGGGAATTGTTTGAGGGCGAATCCCCCATCGGCAAGGAAATCCGGATAAAAAACATTACTTTTAAGGTAATCGGAGTACTCTCCCCCAAGGGCGCCAACATGATGGGCTTTGATCAGGACGATGTCATCGTCGCACCCTGGACCACCATCAAATATCGGGTTACCGGCGCCAGCCTCACCAATACCAACCAGAGCACAACCGCGGCCACCGACTCGGTGAACACCTTAAGCAATCTCTATCCCACGGTCCAGCCCAGCCTCTACCCGGAACGCTCCAAAATCCAGGAAGCCAATAATCCCATGCCGGTGCGCTTCGCCAATATCGACCAGATCATGATCGCCGCCAACAGTTCGGCAGAGATCCCCATGGCCATCGACCAGATCACCGGTGTGCTCCGGGAACGCCATCGCATCCGCAACGGCGAACCGGATGATTTCAATATCCGCGACATGGCCGAGCTGACCAAAACCCTTTCCACCACCACCAAGCTGATGACCAACCTGCTGCTGGCCGTGGCCATGATTTCCCTGGTCGTAGGCGGGGTGGGGATCATGAACATCATGCTCGTTTCGGTTACCGAGCGCACCCGGGAGATCGGGCTGCGCATGGCAGTTGGAGCAAGAGGGCAGGACATCCTCCGGCAGTTTCTGGTGGAGGCGGTGGTCCTTTGCCTTGCCGGCGGGGCCATGGGTATCGTGCTCGGCCACGGCGGCTCCCTGTTGGTAAAGTTCCTGTTCAAATGGCCGGTTGAAACCTCGCCTGCAGCCATCGCCGCAGCGGTACTGGTTTCGGCGGGAGTGGGAATTATCTTCGGATTTTATCCGGCTTGGAAGGCCTCACGGCTTGATCCCATCGAGGCCCTGCGTTATGAATAAAGTAATTGCCCAACAGCACCATATCTGCTTCGAAGTCTCACAGGCTCACTTATCTGTCATCGGCCAGCTCATGTGCAACAGCACACTTCGCCGGCCTCTTTCGCGCATCTGCGGCACTGCTGAACAATTTCAAGATCAAAACTGTCGAAAATTTCAGGAAAAAACCTGCTCATTTTCTCAAGATTAACTGTATTTATATTGAAATTATTGACATTTTTCCGTTCGTGGTGAGCCTGTCGAACCACAGACAAGATTGTTGCAAGAGTCTTAAAGGAGTAACCATTCCATGAAACGCACCACATACCGGACCTCCCTGGCCCTCTGTCTCTGCCTGCCCCTC
>Ga0180009_10002249_pt1 | contig 22810 bp, 22 predicted proteins | sample OS_PC_MetaG_FD_123537 | JGI IMG/M metagenome (GOLD analysis project Ga0180009, IMG submission 123537) | Groundwater microbial communities from the Aspo Hard Rock Laboratory (HRL) deep subsurface site, Sweden - OS_PC_MetaG | ecosystem: Environmental > Aquatic > Deep subsurface > Groundwater...
ATTTGTATCGACCTGTCTTTGAAACTCCTCCAATTCCGAATCAATAAACTTCTTAAATACAGCAACGCCGGCATTATTTATTAGATTATCAATTTTTCCGAAAAGGTTAATTGTTTCGGAAATAGATTTATCTACAAAATTTTTATCGGCAATATCACCGGTAAAAAAAACAGCTTCATTACCGTTGTTTTTAATTTCATTTATTAATGAATTTAATTGTGATTCATTTCTGCCGAAAACGGCAAGTGAATGCCCTTCCTTAGAAAGTTTTAAAGCAATTGCTCTCCCAATACCCTTGCTGGCTCCGGTAACAACTGAAACTTGTTTTGATTCCACTATAAATCCCCTTTCATTGGTCTGATCACAAGTTCTTCAGTTACCATATTTGAATTGACTGAATAAGCATTAAAAATAAATTTTGAAATTTCATCCGGCGACATCATTCTATCGGAGTATTTTTCCAAAGCATCATTAGGCCAAATAGGAGTTTTTGTTGCGCCGGGATAAACATCAATAACTCTAATATTATGCTCTCTTAATTCTTCACGCAGTACTTGCGAGTATGCCGATAGTCCGGCTTTTGACGCCGCATAAGCGCTGCTTTTAGTAAATACCTTTTTAGCCGCGACTGATTGAATATTTATAATTGTTCCTTTTTTTCGGTTTATCATTCCGGGGAGAACAGTTTTAATCATATATATTGAACCCAAAAGATTGGTATCGATAATATTTTTTATTTGACTTACCGTATCTTTGGCCGCGTAACTGAATGAGGTAACACCGGCATTGTTTATCAAACATTCTATTTCATAATTTTTTGAAATAGTCTCAAAATTTTTCTCTATTTCATCTATAACTGAAATATCAAAGGCAATAGTTTCAACGCTAATTTTGGGATTATTTATTTCTTTTTTAACTCTTTCAAGAGCGTCATTTTTTCTTGAGGTTAAGATTAAATTCTTCCCGTTTTTCGCAAATTCAACGCTAAGCGATTTGCCGATTCCCGAACTTGCTCCGGTAATCCATACAGCTTTCTGTTTAGATTTCATATTATATTCTTGGTCTGGAAATTAATTCTAAAAACTCAGATCTTGTTCTCTGATCTCTTTTAAAAATTCCGTGCATCGCACTTGTTGTGGTAATTGAATTTTGTTTTTCAACTCCACGCATCATCATACACATATGCAGTCCCTCGCATACAACTCCAACTCCTCTAGGCGAAAGATATTTATCAATTGTGTCGGCAATTTCTTGTGTCATTCTTTCCTGAACTTGCAATCTGCGCGCGAATACTTCAACTATTCTTGGAATCTTACTAAGTCCTACAATTTTACCGTCCGGAATATAGGCGATATGGATTCTCCCGTAAAATGGAAGAAGATGGTGTTCGCAAAGGCTGAAATAATCAATATCTTTTACAATAACCATCTCATCATATTTTTCATTAAAAATTGCCCCGTTAATTACATCATCTAAATTTTGCTTATAGCCTTTTGTTAAGAACTCATATGCTTTAGCAACTCTTTCGGGTGTTTTGAGCAAACCTTCTCTAAAAGTATCTTCCCCAATTTCAGTTAAAATAGTCTTAACATTTTCGCTTACTTTGTCAATATCCAACTATTTAATCTCCTTTGTATTCAATGTAATTATTTTCAGTTTCATAAAGTTTAACGGAGTAAAGTTCACCCATAGGAATCTTATCTACAAGCTGCCCCCAAATTCCAACAGCTATATTTTCGGCGCTTGGAATAACTCCTTTTAAAAACTCAACATCCATATTTAAATTTTTATGATCTACTTTAGAAATTACATTTTCTATAATTATTTCTTTTAAAAGTTTCAGATCAATCAAATATCCTGTATACGGGTTAATTTCGCCGGCGACAATAATTTCTAAGGTGTAATTATGTCCGTGTCCGTTTATATTATTGCACTTGCCGAACAGCTTAATGTTTTCTTCGTCGGAAAGTTCCGGATTATGAAGTCTATGCGATGCGCTGAATGTTTCTCTTCTTGTAACGTATATCATAAAATATTCTTTGCTTTATTATATTATAGAAATTGCTCAGCAAAAGGGAGATAGAAATAATAAATTATAAAATTCAGTTTGCCGACAATTATCAAAATTATATTTCTTTTAGGGTTTTTAAAACTTCCTGCACATGTCCGGTTACTTTTACCTTAGGGAAAATTTTCTTCACAATTCCTTGGCCGTCAATTACTAACGTAGTTCTTTCAATTCCCATATATTTTCTGCCGTACATACTTTTTTCCTTCCAGACTCCGTACTTTTCAACAACTTTTTTATCCTCGTCACTTAATAAAGTAAAAGGCAGTTCATATTTATCTCTGAACTTTTGATGGGACTTCTGAGGATCAATACTTACGCCTAAAACAACAGTTTTTAATTTTTTAAAATCGGGATGAGCTTCTTTAAAATCGCATGCTTCAGCAGTACATCCCGAAGTCATATCTTTTGGATAAAAATATAGAACAACATTTTTACCTTCAAAGTCTTTTAAAGATACTTTTTTCCCGTCACTGTCAGGTAAAGAAAACGCAGGTGCTTTTTTTCCTTCAATAACCATTTTTAATTCCTTTTTAATTCTGTATTTGTATTAACAAATTTATTCAAAAAAAATTCCCCATAGCAAAGTTTTTACTTTTCTACAGGGAAATTAGTATAACAATTTATTAATCCAATTTTTTAAGAATTTCTTTTACTGCTTCATAATTTGGTTCATTGCCGGGATTTTCTAAAATCTCGGCATGTCTAACAATTCCGTTTTTATCAATTACAAATACGGATCTTTTAGAAACGCCCTTATAATCTAATTTTCCGGGAGCAAAAATATCGTGAATTACTCCGTACTTTTGCGAGACCTCTTTATTAAAATCACTTAAAAGAGGAAAATTGAATTTATGTTTTTCTGTCCATAATTTTTGCGCATAATGACTATCTACGCTTATTGCTAATACCTGAGCGTTTAAATCCTCATATTGAGAAAGACCGTCGCGCGTTGAACATAATTCTTTTTCACACACAGATGAATTAACCATGGGAAAAAACAAAAGAACAACATTTTTATCCCCTTTGTAATCACTAAGTTTAATCTTTTCAACATTAGAATTTACTAACGAAAATTCTGGAGCGGCGTCCCCTATTTTAATGGACATTTATTTTCCTTTCACACAATTTTATAGCTTAGTCTAACTTTCTTCCAAGTCTTACCTTTACTTGAAACTCTACTTTACCGTCGCCGGTTACTCTACCTCTTTCTTCAATTACTTCAAACCAGCCTATTTTTTTTTCGTTATTTGCTTCATTAACAACAGACTTTATGGCATCTGAGGAACTTTCATAAGAAATTCCTACTCTTTCAATTACTTCAAAATTATTTGACATTAAAACTCCATTTTATGGTTAAAAGTTTCTTAAAAAAACAAATTTTTATTCGAAAGTTAAATATGAAAATAAAAATATGCTTTTTTTAGATAAGATGTACAATTTGATTCAAAATTTAGGAAAAAATTAAAATAGGACATGAATATTTATTTTGCATAATTAAATTTAATATAGTAATTTTATGTAGACTAAATCTAAATAGGTTATGAAAAAGGAAAATCTAAAATATCCTAAAGCTCACGAACAGTTCACAAAGTACTTAAAACGTGAAAAACACCGAATTACTCCGGAAAGGTTTGAAGTGCTTGAATATGCGCTTGACTATGACGGACATTTTGGAGCTGATGAACTTTATATTGAAATGAAAAATTTCAAATCCAACGTTTCAAGAGCAACTGTGTACAACACATTAGAACTTTTGGCAAACTGTGATTTACTGGCTAAACGTCATTTCGGTGAAAACAAAACACGTTATGAATCAAGCTTTAACAGAAAAAATCATGATCATTTGATTTGTGTTAACTGCGGAAAAATTAAAGAATTCAGCACTCCTAAAATGGATAAGATTATTGAAGAAGTAAGTAAAGAAATGGGTTTTGAAAGCAGCGGATACTCTTTTAATATTTTCGGCAGATGCACAAATAAGGAATGCGGTAATTACTCAGATGAATAACGGAACTCTCGACAAAGCAAAAAAAGGAAGTCCGGTAACAATTTTAAGTTTACCGGAAGGTGAAATAAAAGTAAGATTAATCCGATTAGGCATTTCAGAAGGCGATACGGTTTTTTGCCTTGAAAGACTGCCGGGCGGAACAATTATAATACAGAAAAACAGGCAGGAAATAGCTATTGGTTTTGACCTGGCCAATAAAATAAAAGTAATTCTCCAGTAAGGCAATTTATGAGATCTGATAAAATATTTAACGCGGATAATGATAATCAGCTTACATTTGAACAAGCGCAGGCAATAATAGATAAAAAGAAATCTTTAGTTCTTGTGGGTAATCCGAATGTCGGGAAATCGTTGTTTTTTAATTTCTTAAGCGGAATGTATGTTGATGTTTCAAATTTCCCGGGAACAACTGTTTCTATATCAAAAGCTAATTATAAAAAATATGATTTATACGATACCCCGGGAATTTACGGCGTCTCTTCATTTAATGAAGAAGAAGAAGTCGCTCGCGATATAATTCTTTCAGGCGACATTATAATTAATGTTGTAAATTCTCTCCACCTTGAAAGAGATTTATTTTTAACTCTGCAGCTGATAGATATGGGGAAAAAAATAGCTGTTCTTTTAAATTTTTCGGATGAAGTTACCAAACGTAAAATTAAAATTAACGATGAAAAACTTTCTGAAATGCTGGGAGTTCCAGTAATAAAAACTTCAGCAGCAGATGAAATTGGGTTTGACAGATTAGATGAAGCAATTGAAAACGCGAAAATAGGAAACCAGAAACTTGAACTGCAGTTTCTGATTCAGCAGGTTATGGATAAAGGGGTAAGTCAGCCTGAATCCCTTCTAATTTTAGAGGGAGATGAAATTGTCGCAAAAAGAAATAATGTTCCTTGCGGCACACCTGACGAAAGAGAAAAAATTTATATTACAAGACGAAATCTTGTTAATGAAATTGTTGATACTGTTGAACATGAAGATTCTAAAAAAGGCGAGTTTTTTAATCTGCTTGGCAAACTCTCTTTAAATCCTAAAACCGGAATTCCTGTTTTAGCTATTATACTTACCATTGTTTACTTCTTTATAGGCGATGTAATTTCACAACGGGTTGTTGATTATACTGAAAATACACTTGGTATAAATACATTTGAATATTACACCAAATCCTTTGTATCGGAATATACGGCTACTTCAATTGATGTGGAAATACTTGACGATGAAGATAATGTAATTAATCAAAAATCTTTTTCATTCCCCGAAGGAATAAAAGCATTGCCTTTATCCGGCAAGGAATTTAAAGATTTTTCATCGCAGCCCGGAGCAACTTCAACATTTCATTTTGAGAATAAAATAGTTCGATTGTTTTTCGGTGAATTCGGCGTTGTTACAATGACAATTACCTATTTATTGTTTTTATTAATGCCACTTGTAATCGGATTTTATTTCGTAATGGCCCTTCTTGAAGACAGCGGTTATCTTCCCCGATTGGCTACAATGCTTGACAGGTCATTAAACAAAATTGGATTAAACGGTAAAGCTGTTATTCCAATAATGCTTGGTTTCGGTTGTGTTACAATGGCAAATATTACTACACGTATTTTAGGTTCAAACAGAGAAAAAACAATTGTAACGGCAATTCTTCAATTTGCTATTCCCTGTTCAGCTCAGTTGTCGGTTATTGCCGTGTTATTAACCGGCGCAGGAATTGGTCCAATGGCTATTTACGCAACTGTTATTTTTACGGTATTAATTGGATTATCTACATTATTAGATAAATTAATTCCCGGCGAAAGTTCACCGTTATTAATTGATCTGCCGGTTATGCAGGTTCCAAAATTAAAAAATGTTTTAAAGAAAACCATTTTCAGAACTTCGGGTTTTATGAAAGAAGCAGGCGTCTGGTTTTTTGTTGGCGCGCTTGCAGTCGGTTTTCTCGAAATTACCGGTATTCTTTATGTATTTCAGGATGTGCTTGCTCCTTTAACAACAAAATGGCTGTTGCTTCCTAAAGAAGCCGCTAATGCATTTGTTATGGGAATGGTAAGAAGGGATTTTGGAGCTGCAGGATTATTTAGCATGACGCTTTCAACAATGCAGATTACTGTTGCCATAATTACAATTACATTATTCGTTCCTTGTATAGCTTCCTTTGTTGTTATGTTAAAAGAAAGAGGATGGAAAGAAGGTCTTACAATTTGGTTCGGAACCTGGTTTACGGCATTTTTAGTAGGCGGAATTGTAGCGCAAATTATTATTTAACTTTTTTATAATAAGTTTTACGGTAAATAAAGTGGCAAAAAAATATACTCCTCAATATCCAATGATTTGGCAGAAAAGCGATTTTTTTATAAAAATTTTCTGTTCAATTCCGAATGTTGCGACCGGTATTTTATTAACAACCGATAATTCAGCTTTTGTTGTTGATCCCGGCGACGGTATATTAAGAGATCTAACAAAAGAAATAGGTCCAAAAGAAATTAAAAATATTTCAGATGTATTTATCAGTCACGGTCATCACGATCATGTAGGAGGTCTTTGGTCTTTCCTTACATACCTTTCGGTAATGAGAAGAAAAACACCTCTTAATATATATTTCCCTAAAGGCTGCGCAGAAATTTTAAGCATTTATAAAGCATTTAATTCCGTTTACGGTGCTGAGTTAACATACAAAATTAATCTTATTGAAATAAATAATACAAAAGCATTCAGCCGTAAAACAGTTCGCATTACACCATTTAAAGTTAATCATAAAGAAATTAATGCAGACGGCACTACAGAGTTGGTTCCTTCTCTGGGATTTAAATTTACCTACAAAGGAAAATCCATTTGTTACGGCGGCGATACAGCTTATTGCGATTCGCTAGTTAAAATGTCAAAAGGGTCGGATCTCGCAATTATTGAAGCCGGGGCAACCGACGGTAAAGCAAGTGATCTGCATATGACAATGGAAGAAGCAAGTAAAATAGGTGAAACCGCGAAAGAGTATTTTTTAGTGCATGTGCCTGTAAATTAATTTTTAATACAAAAGTACCTAAACTTTATATCGCCCAACGATGATAATAAAGTTTCGGTAAATCGCTTCTGACTTATTATCGAACTTGATTCAACCAAAACTACTTCTTCAATTTCATTCTCAGCACCAATTAATAAATTCATATTTATAAATGCTAATACAGATTGAAGCGGGGAAAGACTAGGATTATAAGCTGCGTTTTCAGCATACCTTCCGTTATAGACTATACCGTTCTTTAATTTTACAGAAACTCCTGAATAATTTTTACTATATGGCGCGTAACTTTTATTTGCGGCTTTTAGTGCCTTATCAATAAGTTCATCCTCGGAATAAACAATTGATAATTTATGATCTTCATCTTTCATCATATAATCATTAATATTTAGGTCGGCCGGACCAAAGGAATTTGGTAAAAACTGTGCGAGATTATAACTTTCAATCATCCTAGTTTTTTGATCGGCTAAAATAATTATAACCTCTTCTGAATTAATTAATTCATTTAGAAACTGTCGGCAGTGTCCGCACGGTGCGGAAGTAACGGCAATTTTTGAAATTCCGGTTTCTCCGTTTAACCATGCATTATTAATCGCTGACTGTTCCGCGTGTATTGAACAATTTAATGATCCGCCTTTAAATTCCATATTGGAACCCAAATAAATATTTCCGCTATTGCATAAAACCGACGCTCCAACTTTAAATTGCGAAACCGGCACCTTGGCAAATTCGGCCGCAAACGGAAGAAGCATTACCATAAGGTTTTCTATGTCTATATTTAATTCTTTTTGAATTTCACCGTTTATTTGCGCCGACACAATATTGTTTTCTTCGGCTATTTTCTGAAAATACTTTTTCACATTCCCGGGTAACTCGGAAATAAACATATCAAACAGATCCGGTTTTAAGCTCATAATAAAATTCCATTGTTATAACAATTATAAAATTTCTTTTTAACATATTAAAATAAAATTTTTACGAACATATTAACATCAATACGTTTAAAACAAAAACCCCTTATGTCATCCATTTGATGATATAAGGGGTTAATTACTCCTTTGCCACTTTACAATGGCATCGTCCTAATAAGAGTGGTATTGTCGGACCACCCAGATGTTTCGCCGTTTTTTATATTTGTTCGGTTTGCGGAGAAACCCTTCTAAAAAAAACTTTTAGGCTCCACATCTACCTTCCTAAATTATAAACATAGGACTCAATGTCAAATTAATTTTATTATTCATTTAGAATTTTTGCTTTCGTATTTTATCTTGAAACTTTTGAGAATATATTTTCAATATTTTTTAACATTAGAAATTGAAAATTAACAATGTTTATCAAAAAATAATTTCTATTATTTGCTAATTAAAGGTACTTATGACAAATCATTTTTTTTCAACTTTTATTAAAATAACGCTTCTTTTGCAATTATTTATAAATTTAAATGTATTAGGCGAAACCCCCAAAACCAAACTTGCCGTTATAATTGTTGTTGATCAAATGCGTTATGATTATTTGATAAGATATGCAGGATATTTTGACAGCGGTATTTCAAATTTATTAAGTAACGGCGCATATTTTACCGAAGCTTATCACGACCATGCTTTTACTGCTACCGCGCCCGGACATGCTACAATTGCAACTGGTTGTTTCCCTTCAAAACACGGAATTGTTTTAAATGATTATTATGATCATTCTTCCAAACGAGTTATTTACTCATGCGCCGATGATTCTTCTAAAATTATTGGGCACCCTGATTTGGATGGCCTTTCTCCTATTAGATTATTAAGAACAGGCATATCGGACTGGCTTAAAAAAAATAACAGCAAAAGTAAAATTTATTGCGTGTCTTTAAAAGATAGACCAAGTATAATGATGGGCGGACAAAATCCCGACGGCGTATTTTGGTATGATGATAATTCAGGAACGTATGTTACATCGGAATATTATATGAATTCGTATCCTGCATGGGTCGATTCATTTAATTTATCCGGTAGCGTTTTAAAACATTTTGGCGATGACTGGGAAAAACATTTAAACGAAGATTCATATTTAATTTCCCGCGAAGATGATTTCCCATTTGAAAACACACGTGTTGGAAATACATTCCCGCATAAATTAAAGAAAGATGAAAACGATAAAAAATCATTCTTTAAATTGTTTCCTTATTCTCCATTTGGTGAGGAGTTTAATTTTGATTTTGCAAAATCAATAATTAAATATGCGAATCTCGGCAATGATGAAAACCCAGACCTATTATTTATCGGCTGCTCTTCGGGAGATAAACTTGGGCATGACTTCGGTCCGCTTAGTCAGGAAATGCAGGATTACTATTTATGGCTCGATAAATATATCGGAGAATTTCTTAAATACCTTGATGAAAATGTTGGGAAAAATAATTACGTTTTGGCATTTAGCGCAGACCACGGCACGGCAACAGTTTCAGAAGAACTGCAAAGAAAAGGATACGATAGTAAACGAATCCCCTATTCAGAAGTAAAAAAGAATTATGCGGAAGCTGTAGAAAAAGCAGAGAAAATGCTCGGACTTAAAAACTCTATTTTAATAAAAAGCGCGTCAAACGGTATGATATTAAACTATGCTGAAGCTGATGAAAAAAATATTCCGCGTGCTGATTTAAGAAAAGCTGTTGCAGATGCACTAAAAAATATTTCATTTGTAGCAGATACATATACAATTGAAGAGTTAAATAACAGCGGCGGCAAAGAATATTTAGAGAATTATAAAAATAATTTTTTGCCCGAGCGAAGTTATGAAATACTAATAAGAGCAAAAAAATATTATACAATAAATCATGATAATTACGGAGTAAATCACGGTTCGCCTTATGATTACGATTCGCATGTACCAATAGTATTTTACGGACCGGGTATTATACCGGGAAAATACAATAACCGGGTTTCTACTGTTGATATTGTTCCGACATTGGCGGAGTTTTTAGGAATTAATTTCGATAAAAATATTGACGGAAAAAGCTTGCTCAAAATAATTTCAAAATAACTTTTCATTACATCATTCCTTTTGCGCGGGAATGATGTAATAAAAATTAAGGTTATACTCTGCACACCAAACCTTTTAAATACCATGCTTCCGGAAAATTTAAACTTACGCCGTGATCGGGTGATTGAGACATTCTGCCAATAATTTGTGCGTTTATTTTCGCGTCGGCCGAAGCGTCAAAAACAATTTTTTGAAAAAGTTCCGCACTTAATAAGCCTGAACATGAAAAGGTAAAAAGTATACCGTTTTCATTTAGAAGTTTAAATGCCGTCATATTTAAATCTTTATACGCTCTTGCCCCTTTTGTTAATTGTCCGGCCGATTCAACAAGTTTGGGAGGGTCAAGAATTATTACATCAAACTTCTTCCCTTCATTTACATATTCCCTAAGAATATTAAAAACATTGCCCTGCACATTTATAATTTTGCCGCTGCTTATATTATTCAGTTCACAATTCTTTAATAAAAGTTTTAATGCATTACTGGATGAGTCAATGTTGGTAACAGACACGGCCCCGTTATTTAATGCCGTAATCGAAAAACCTCCGGTATATGAAAAACAATTGAGTATGTTTTTATTTTCGGCGTAATTACCGACTAATGCTCTATTAACTTTTTGATCCAGATAAAATCCAGTTTTATGACCATTTATTACATCAACAAAATATTTACAGCCGTTTTCTAAAATTTCAATAACCTCGTTTTTTAATTCACCGTACAATGATTGTTTTATTAATCCGAGTCCTTCTTTTTTTCTAACATCGGCATCCGATCTTTCATATATACAAACCGGATTAAATATATTAATTAGTTGTTGTACTATTATCTCTTTCCAATATTCGGCTCCAGCCGATAGAAACTGGCAGACCAGAACATGATTATATTTATCAATTATTAATCCTGGCAGGCCGTCCGACTCGCCGAAAATCACGCGGTATGAATTTGAGAATTCGTCCATTAATAATTCTTTCTTCATTTTGGCAGATTTAATTTTTTGATAAAAAAAGTTTTCATCAATTATTTCATTTTTATCAAAACTTAATACTCTTACAGTCATTTGAGATTTTGGAGAATATGAACCTTTGGCGAGGAACTCATTCTTAAATGATAAAACATCAACTGTTTCACCGCTTACCGGGTTTCCTTTAAGTTCTTGAATCGCTCCCGAAAAAACCCATGGATGATTTCGATATAATGATGATTCTCTTCCTTTTTTAAGTATAACAGCGTTCATAATTTTATATTTTTATTGAATTGATAATTTATTTATTTGAATTATAAAGATATGCTAAAATCCAAACATTCCATACTGTTTAGAAGTCACTATATTTTTATGTATATTTATTTAAAATTGTCAAAACAAAATGATTAATAAATGAAAGGCCAAACATGTCCATAAAAAATCTTGATCGGTTTCAGAAAAAAATTATTCTGCGTCCGTTAAAAATTGAAGATTATAAAAATCTTGTCTCACTTCAATTAAAATGTTTTCCCGGAATGTTGACCTGGACTATGGATCAAATCGAAAGCCAATTAAATATTTTTCCCGAAGGACAATTATGTATTGAATATAACGGTAAAATAATCGCTTCTTCTTCAAGTTTAATTGTGGACTTTGATATTTACGGAGACGAGCATAATTGGAAAGATGTCAGCAATAAGGGACTGATAACAAATCATAATCTTGACGGCGATACATTATACGGAATTGAAATAATGGTTGATCCTAAATACAGAGGTATGAAATTAGCACGAAGGTTATATGATGCAAGGAAAAAACTTGCGGTGGATTTAAACTTAATGAGAATTGTAATAGGCGGAAGAATTCCCGGATATTTAGAATATCAGAATGAAATGACAGCCGCCGAGTATATCGAAAAAGTTAGATTAAAATCTATATATGATCCTGTATTAACTACACAATACGCTAATGATTTTGTACTTAAAAGATTAATGCCTAGTTATATGAACTCCGATAAGGAATCAAAAGGTTATGCTACTTTATTGGAGTGGGCTAATATTAATTATAATCCGCATCCTCATAAAAGATGGCATGTATCTCGTCCGGTTAGAATTTGTACTGTTCAGTACAGAATGAGAAAAATTAATAACTTCGATGAATTCGGCGCACAATGTACTTATTTTGTTGATGTCGCTTCGGGTTACAAAAGTGATTTTGTGTTGTTTCCCGAATTACTGACTACGCAGCTTCTTTCTTTTATTGATAATAAAAGACCAGGTTTAGCAGCGCGTGAATTAGCAAATTATACCGATCAATATTTGGAATTATTTTCAAATCTTGCCGTAACTTATAATATTAATATTATAGGCGGTTCTCATTTTATTAATGAAGATGACCACTTATATAACGTATCGTATCTTTTCAAAAGAAACGGTGAAATCGGGAAACAATACAAATTGCACATAACACCGAATGAAAGAAAATGGTGGGGAGTAGAACCTGGCAATAAAGTTGAAGTATTTGACACCGACGTAGGTAAAATAAACATTCAGATTTGTTATGATTGCGAGTTCCCTGAATTAAGCCGAATAGCTGTTGAAAAAGGCGCTCAAATTATTTTTGTGCCATTCTGCACCGACGAAAGAAAGGGATATTTAAGAGTGCGTTATTGCGCGCAAGCAAGATGTATTGAAAATCAGGTTTATCTTGCAATGGCCGGTACCGTGGGAAATTTACCTCAAGTAGAAAATATGGATATCCAATACGCCCAGTCAGGAATTTTTACACCGTCTGATTTTAATTTTGCAAGAGACGGGATTGCCGCCGAATGTACGCCCAATGTTGAGACTGTTGTTATACACGATGTTGATCTAGAAGTGTTGAAACGTCATAGGAAAAGCGGAACAACATTAAACTGGAATGACAGAAGATCCGATCTTTACGAAGTTATTCTGAAAAAATAAAACATCCCCTATATGTTTATTTCATATAGGGGAATAATTTTATTTTAATAATTCAACAAGTTTACCCGCAACAATATCCAAATCCTCATATGAAATTACCAGCGGCGGTAGTAAACGCAATACTGTTGTTCCAGCCGGAAGCGCAATAATTTTATTCTGCATTAATTCTACTAATAGTGTCTGAACTTTTTCTTTTAATTCAATTCCTACCATTAAACCTAAATTTCTAATCTCTCTAACTTTACTAAGTTCATACTGTTTTAATTTACCAACAAAATAATTCCCTTTATCAACTGATTGTCCGCATAAATCATTTTCAACCATAAAATCAATTGCCGCAATAGAAGCAGCGCATACAAGAGGATTTCCGCCGAAAGTTGTTCCGTGTTTTCCGCCTGTCGGTACAGCAACCGTGTCGCTGCAAAGCACCGCGCCCATTGGTATTCCGCCTGCTATTGATTTTGCGACTGTAATCATATCGGGAGCCAAATCAAAATGTTCCGAAGCGAACATTTTACCTGTCCTGCAAAACGCGGTTTGAATCTCATCAACAATAAACATGATATTATTTTCATTACAGAGTTTTTGAACATTCTGCATATATTCTTTATCCGCGATATTAATTCCGCCTTCACCCTGAACAGGTTCTAAAATAATTCCTGCTGTTTTTTCAGTAACGGCTTCTTTTAATTTTTCGAAATTATTATACGGCACAAAAGAGAATCCCGGTACAAGCGGCTCAAAATCTTCGCGGTACTCTTTTTTATAAGTTGCGCTCAAAGCGCCTAAAGTCCTACCGTGAAATCCTTTCATAGCTGAAATAAAATCTGTTTTTTTTGTAGTGAATCTTGCGAACTTAATCGCAGATTCTATTGCTTCTGTACCCGAATTACTTAGGTAAGCTTTTGTTAAATTTTCAGGCGCGAGCCCTACTAATTTTTCAAGCAGCAAAGCTTTCTTGTCATTATAAAATGTACCCGGACAAGTAATTAATGTTTCGGCCTGATTTTTTAATGCTTCAACAACTTTTTCATTTGAATGCCCAATATTAGCAACACTTATTCCCGAAGCGAAATCAATGTATTCGTTTCCTTCATCATCCCAAAGCCTGGCGCCTTTTCCTTTTACAATGCATAAATCTCTTTTGGGAAATACATCAAATTCATATTTCTGCTGAAGTTCTTTGTAGTTTGTCATTTTATTGTTGTCCCTTTTCCGTTAAGTGCATCATTAATTGGATTCGCTGTTCTGCCGTCTGAAATAATAACCGTAGTATTGCCGCCCTCAAATAATTTTCGTAAAGCAAGAATCTTTCTTTTCATTCTGCCTTCAACTTCATTTTCTCTTTTTTCCAATTCGTTCTGCGACATTTCTTTAACTAAAGAATCAGGTTTATTCTTGTCCTCAAGAAATCCGGGAGCCTCAATTAGTTGAATTATTTTTTCAGCTTTAAATTCATTTTGAAGCAGAGCGACTATATCATCGTTTTCAGAATTAGTGGCAATATTATTTTCATCTATAGTCGGTACGCATAAAACCGGTGTATAATTATTTTTCAACAATAAATCTAATAGTTCTTTATTAATACTAAAAGCCTTTCCTGAAAAATCTTTTAAAAGCATTAATTTTCCGTTTTCACGTACTCGTATTCCTTTGTTTCTTTTTGATTGAATAACCTTGCCGTCAATTCCGGAAAGACCTACGGCATTTATACCTTTCTGCTGACAAAGTTCAACAATACGTTTGTTTTTTAATCCGGCATAAGCCATCATCATAATATCAAGGGCTTTTTCATCGGTTAAAACGCTCGAATAGCCTGATACTGAAGTAACTGTTTTTTTAGGAGAACCAAGATCTTCTGCTAGCTGATCTCTTAATGCATTCGCTCCGTGAATAATAATAAATTTCTCTTTTAATTCCGCTAAATCGGAAATCGCCCCTTCAACATTGATTCCCGCGCCGCCGCCTATTTTTACTATTATCATTAGTAAACACCTATAGAATTATTTTTAATTTTTGTCCAGCCGTCCGATTCAATTTCTCCCGGAAAATTTTCAGAACATACAATTATTTGATCATCAGATTTTTTGCAGTACATGGTGAAGTAATCGGGATCTTCACTAAAATTGGAAGCGACAAAAGCTTTTTCTTTGTCTGCAATTATTATATTCATTGCTCTAATATATGACGAGCGTTTTTTAATAACACTTACACCTTTTATTAATGCGGTTTCAATATCATTATTATCAAATCTTTTTATAAAATTAAAAATCTTTTCAGCTCCGATTCTTCCTTCTTCTTTTATTTTTACTCCGCTTAATTCACCGTTAAAAACAAACACATAATTATCATCATAAAAAGGCATATTGTTTTCTACAACAATATCCTTATCCTTAAACGCGCTTCTCGCGTGGGCAATAAGTCTTTTAGTTTTCCCGAATTTGGAAATATCATCTTCCCAAATTGGATTTATATTCTTATAATATTTCCATTCACCGTTTTCGATATAAGCAAAACCCCAGCCGTGACCTTGAAATTCCTTGCTATTCTTTGAAATCTCAGCAAACTTTTTTAAGTATTCCGAAATATCAAATTCTGATTTTGAATTTATATAAAGTAGTCTGCACATTTTTTTCTCTTTTTTGACATTATATTTTCCGCAATGTTTGCGTAGGCTATGTATTAAATTGGATGAAGTCCCGGAAATTCCAATCCAAGAGTTTCTTCAAATCCGTTCATTATATTAAATGCTTGTAATGCCTGTCCGGCTGCCCCTTTCATAAGATTATCGATAGAACTTATTACAACCAGTCTATTTGAAAACGGATCTTTTTCAAAACCGATATCACAATAATTTGTTCCTATTAATAATTTTGGTTCTGGATATCGGTAAATGCCGTCCCTTTCTTTCACTATTCTTATAAACGGTTCATTGTTATAAGCGTCGCGGTAAATTTTCCAAATATCTTTTTCTTCCAAATTGTCTTTCAGAAAAACATGACAGGTAGCAAGAACTCCTCGCACCATATCAATAGATGTTCCTGAGAAATGAATATTTAATTTTTTGCCAAAACTTAATTCCTGCAGTATTTCGGCGGTATGCCTGTGCTGTGTAGGCATATAAGAACGTACTGAACCGCTTCTTTCGGGATGATGCGAACCGGCATTTACCTTGTTCCCCGCTTCGCTGGAACCGACTTTAACTTCAATTACAGTTTTATCTTCTTCAATCAAATTATTTTTAAATAGCGGGTAAAGTCCTAATATTGAAGCCGTAGCGTTGCATCCCGCGCTTGATATATATTGAGCATTTTTCATTTGTTCACGATAAAGTTCCGGAATTCCGTAAACAAATTTAGATAAGTAATCGGGGTTTTCATGTTTATGACCGTACCACTTTTCAAATTCATCTTTATTGTTTAACCGGAAGTCTCCGCTTAAATCAATTATTTTTTTTGCAAGTTTTTTATACTTCTCAATACTTTTCATGGAACTGCCGTGCGGAAGTCCGAGAAACAATAAATCACATTCTTCCAATTCCGACAGAGAAGAAAATTTAATGTTGGTAGCTTTTCTTAAATTTGGGTGAGCTTTATAAATATATTTGCCCATATAACTTTCGGAAGTTACCTGTTTAATTTCCGCATTTGGGTGATACAGCAATAACCGAATAAGCTCACCGCCGGCGTAGCCGGAGCCGCCCGCTATTGATACTTTAATTTTACTCATTTACCTCTCCTCTGCCCACTTTTATTACATAGTCTACAATATGTTCAGGTATGTTTACACCGGTTGTTGAAATGCTGTTTTTAAATTCCATTGTATAATTCACCTCATTAACTTCATAACCGTTTTCAGTTTCGAAAACATCAATTGCTACAACACCTCCACCGACAGCTTTCGCCGCGTTCACGGAAATTTCAGCCAGTTCTTCGGTAACTTCACAATTTGTTGCTACACCGCCGCGCGCAGTATTTGTAATCCAATGGGGCGATGTTCTATAAATTGCGGCAATACATTTATCACCGACAACAAAACTTCTTATATCTTTTCCTTTTTTTTCAACATACTTTTGAATATAAAAAATAGAGTGATGATAAGAGCCTAAAATTGTTTTATGTTCAAGAATTGATTCGGCGGCGTCACGATCATTAATTTTTGAAAGAAGTCTTCCCCATGATCCGACGGCTGGTTTTAACACAACCGGATAACCCATTTCTTCAATAGTATCAATCGCTGATTCCTCTGTAAACGCAACTCTTACTTCAGGCTGAGGAACTTTATAGTCATTTAACGCAATTGATGTTAATAATTTATCGCCGCAGATTGTTGCGACTTTAGAATTATTAACGCACTTAACTCCGGCGCTTTCATAAAGTACAATTGAATGTAGCGCGCGGGAGTGATTTATACTTCTTTCAACAAGAACGTCAATATCAAAATTATCTTTACCGATATTAAACGAGAGCTTTCGGTCATCAATCAATACAAGTTCAACATTTTTTCTTTTTTTGAACTCATCGATGAGAAATTTTTCATCTTTTCTTATAAGCGAATGTAACAAACCGATTTTCATTTTTAATGCTCCCGTTATTAGTTTATATGTAATAAAAATAAAATGCGAGGGAGACTGACTAATTAGTCAATCTTCTTTATAAACTTATGATGTTTGCAGCTTTCAACAATGTGAGGTAGTTCGGAAAGGTCAACTGTCCTGCCTCTTTGGCCGACTTTTTTAACTTCTTCTAAAACTTCTTTTTGAACATCTTCGTCAAGGTCATCTATATCTAAAACTTTTAGCGCATATTTTAAAGATGCGATACCAGACATATGGTCAAGAGCGAAATGTCTTTCTCTTCCAACTATATCGGGATTTAAACTTTCATAATGCATAGGATTTAACGCTGCTGCGTGAGTATGAACTCCGGCGCAGTGAGTAAAAGCATTCGCTCCTATTATAGGAGAGTTTGCCGGGATGGGAAAACCGGAATGTTTGCTTACCAAGGAATATAATTCAGGAAGTTTTTTCAGATCCCAATGACCTTCATTAAAATCAGTGCTTAACACTATTAACAATTGAGCTAGGTCAACTATTCCGGCCCTTTCGCCCAATCCAAGAACGGTTGCGTCAATTATTTCCGCGCCTGCTCTATATGCTTCAATTGCGTTTGCTAATGCCATACCTTTATCATTATGACAATGTACGGCTATTTTAGGTTTTAGTCCTCTTCTATCAAATTCTGATTTTAAGTTTGATATATAATCAAACATATTGTTTTTTGTACCCGGAACCATATAACCTGTAGTATCTGCAACGCTGATAATATCCGCGCCTGCTTCAATTGCTCCTACTGCCGCGGAAATGACATTCTCAAATTTTGACCGTACCGTATCTTCGGGTGTATAACGAATCATTAAATTAGGGTTTTCTTTTTTCGCAAAACTAATTACTTCGGAAATTTGTTTTACCGCTTCGGAAAGATCTTTCTTGAATACGCCGTTTAATCTTTCATCGGAAACGCAATAAAAAATCCCAAGAAAACCGACACCGCATTCCAAAGCTAATTCCACGTCTTTTTTTATTGATCTGGCATGCGCACCAATTCGTGCATTAAAACCTTTTTTAGCAATTGATTTAACGGCAAGATAGATTTCGTTTGTTACAGCCGGGTGGCCGGTTTCAATTATATCTATTCCGATTTCATCTAATAAATTCGCGACTGCCAATTTAATGTGACGATCAAAATAAACACCTGGGGTTTGTTCACCTTCCCTTAAAGTAGCGTCAAGAACCTGAACCACTTATTCTCCCCAGTCTTCTTCTTCTTGCGGAGCTTCTGTGAATGTTAAGGGATCAATTTCAATAACCTCAAGCTCAGTTCCGCAATCCGGGCATTCAACTAACTCGCCAGCTACGGTATCTTTTCCCAATTCTATTTCTGCTGCACAGACAGGGCATTCGCCTTTCATAAATAAACTCCCAAATTTTTAGTTAAACTAATAAATGTTGCGAACATAAGAAATATGTTGATTGCAATCAACAATTAATTTAATAATTATAACGATTAATGGAAATTATTTCATTTTATCAACGCAATTTTGAATATACTTTCAATATCATTCTTTACTAATTTTTTTAATCTGCCTAAAGGAGCTTGAAGAGCAGCGTTTTCAACCAATTCCGGAATATCTTTTTCTGTTATATTTATATCTGCCAAAGATGTTGGTTCATTTATTTCTTTATAGAAATTTTTAACGGCTTCAATTCCGGATAAAGCTTTTTGTTCAACAGTACCTTCGGTAATTGCAAAAACTTTTTCAGCAAGTCGCGCAAATTTTTCAGGTTTAATTTTATAAACATATTTCATCCACGCTGGAAACATTATCGCAAGTCCCGCTCCATGTGCAATATCATAATAAGCGCTGATTGAATGTTCAATATTATGTGTAGCCCAATCTCCCCATTTTCTTCCAGTGCCGTTCGAACCGTTTAATGCGAGAGTAGCTGCCCAAACCAATTGCGCTCTTGACTCATAGTTTTTATGATCATTTAAAAGTATTCTTGTATGTTTAATTATAGTTCTTAATAAACCCTCTGAATATTCATCAACAATATCTGTATTATCTGTACCGTCGAAATATAATTCAAAAATATGAGACATTGCATCAACCGCTCCGTGAGTCGTTTGTTCAATGGGGAGCGATGACTGTATAGAGGGATCAATTATTGAAACTTTTGGAAATGACGAAACCCCGGCAGTAAATGCCCACTTCTTTTTTTCATTTTCCTTGGTTATAACCGCAAACGCATTCATTTCACTTCCAGTTGCTGAAAGAGTAAGCACTGTAAAAATAGGAAGCGATGTATTTAAAGAGACTTTCCCTTCAAAGGCATCCCAAATATCTCCATCGTAGCAGGCTCCCGCCGCAATTGCTTTCGCGCTGTCGATTACACTTCCCCCGCCGACTGCAAGTACCGCATCAATTTTTTCTTTTTTGCATATTTCAATAACTTCATAAACTTTCGATAAAACAGGGTTTGGCTTAATTCCGCCTACTTCTACGGAATCAATATTATTATTCTTTAAAGAATTAGTAACAGTTTCATATACACCGTTATTAAAAATTGAGTTTTTACCATAAAGAAAAAGTACTTTTTTAAAACCGTTCAATTTTAATTCTTCACCTATTTTTTCAATTGTTCTTTTTCCGAAGATTATTTTAGTCGGATTATAATATTCAAAATTTTCCATTTCTTATTCCTAATTTGTTGTTTTTTCTTAAAAGTGCTATGTCTTATTTGTTTCACACAAGAAACCTGTAAAATGATCAGTATCTTTTAAAATTTAAGCCTATTTTAAATAATTCTACTTTAATTTGAAGAATACTCTTTATAATTTAGTATAGAACCTTTTATCCTTTTTTAATGTTCTATCAATATACAAATCAAATATTTTTATAATAATAAAAAGACAATATAATGGAAGAAAGTTTAGCAAAAAAGTATCATAAGGAACTGTTTGAACATTTCGGATACAATTTCGGATTTGCAGCTGATTTGCTTGATAAGTATTTGGATGAACCTTCATCAGTTTCTGAATACTGGCAGAATTACTTTAATGAAATTACAGGAAATAGTAACGGAGCATCTTTAGATACTAAAACGAAAGTAACAAAATCTAAACGAAATTCAGTTAGCGATTCTTACCAAATTAATCCCGAAGATCAACTTGAAGTAATTGCGGGAGTCGGAGCAAGAATTATTGAAAATATGGAAAGTAGTCTATCTATTCCTACGGCTACTTCTTTAAGAACTGTTTCGGTAAAACTGCTTGAAGAGAATAGGAAACTAATTAATCAGCATTTGCAAAGATTAAATAAAGGCAAACTCTCTTTTACTCATCTTGTAGCGTACGCTATAGTACAGGGTTTGAAAAAGTTTAGATCGCTGAATAATTCTTTTACTTTTATTGATGATAAGCCAACGCTTATTAAGAAAACATATATAAATTTAGGTATTGCCGTAGATATGATTCGCAAAGACGGCAGCAGGTCATTGATGGTTCCGAATATCAAAAAAGCAGGTCTAATGAATTTTAGAGAATTTTTCGAAGCTTATAATAATTTGATAGATAGGGCAAGAAACGGAAAAATTGAACCTTCGGATTTTCAAGGCACAACCTTAACGCTTACAAATCCAGGAGGAATGGGAACTGTTTCTTCAACACCAAGATTAATGACCGGCCAAGGCTGTATAATTGCAGCCGGTGCAATTGATTACCCGGCTGAATTTAAGGCTATGAATACAGCCTCGCTAGCTAGTTTGGGTGTCGGAAAGGTTATGAACATTACAAGCACTTATGATCACAGAATTATTCAGGGCGCAGAGTCAGGAGAATTTCTTGCCGAAGTTGACAACCTGCTGCTCGGAAAAAATAATTTTTATGATAGTATATTTGAGGACCTTCATATACCTCAAAAGCCCGTAAGCTGGGGTGTTGATACCTCAATAAAAGTTTACGGCGGCGGAAACCAATCAAATGAAGAAATTGAAAAACAGGCAATCATACTTCAATTAATTAATATGTACAGGGTTAGAGGACATTTAATCGCAAACCTTAATCCCCTTTCAAATTCAGCCGCTTATCATGAAGAATTAGATCCTGCAACTTACGGATTTACAATATGGGACTATGACAGAGAGTTTTTAACAGGCACGCTAGCTGGAAAAAGAACAGGTACATTGCGTGATATTCTTGATATTCTTCATCAAACCTACTGTGATAAAATTGGCGTTGAATATATGCATATTCAAAATCCTTCCGAAAAATCATGGCTTCAGAATATGATGGAACCGATTAGAAATAAACCTTCGGTAAGCATTGAAATAAAGAAAAGAATAATGCAGAAATTAATTATAGCCGAAGCTTTTGAACATTTTCTTCACACGAAATTTATTGGCCATAAAAGATTTTCACTCGAAGGTTCGGAAACGATGATTCCTGTTCTTGATCATATTCTTGGAGAAGCCGCAGAATCAGGAGCCGAAGAAGTATTTTTAGGAATGGCTCATCGCGGCAGATTAAATATACTTTCAAATATAATGGGAAAAACTTACGAAAAAATCTTTTCCGAATTTGAAGAAATTGTAGATCTCGAATCCTCGCAGGGTTCCGGTGATGTAAAATATCATCTAGGTGCTACAGGCATGTATAAAACCTTTAAGGAAAAAGAAATTAAAGTTTCGGTTGCTTCTAATCCAAGTCATTTGGAATGGGTAAATCCGGTTGTTGAAGGAATTGTTCGTGCCAAACAAATAAGAAAAGAAGATATGGAAAGGAAAAAGACAATTCCTGTATTAATACACGGCGACGCGGCATTCGCAGGTCAAGGCGTTGTGGCTGAAACATTGAATCTTTCACAATTAAAAGGATATAGAACAGGCGGAACAATTCATATAATAATTAATAATCAGATTGGATTTACTACATCGCCTAAAGACGCAAGGTCATCTCCGTATGCTACCGATGTTGCTAAAATGGTGCAGGCTCCAATTATACATGTAAACGGTGATGATCCCGAAGCCTCTATCTGGGCTGCGAAAATCGCATTTGATTATAGAATGAAATTCAACAAAGATATTGTTATTGATTTATTCGGTTACAGAAGACACGGTCATAACGAAGGAGATGATCCTGTATATACGCAACCTCTGCTTTATAAAAAAATTAAGTCCCACCCTTCAGTAAAGCAGATGTATGAAAGAAAATTAATAACC
>Ga0180009_10002250_pt1 | contig 22808 bp, 14 predicted proteins | sample OS_PC_MetaG_FD_123537 | JGI IMG/M metagenome (GOLD analysis project Ga0180009, IMG submission 123537) | Groundwater microbial communities from the Aspo Hard Rock Laboratory (HRL) deep subsurface site, Sweden - OS_PC_MetaG | ecosystem: Environmental > Aquatic > Deep subsurface > Groundwater...
CCGCAATAAATTCAACCGGGTGACCCAGGCATGGCGTCAACCGGGCTCAAGTTTCAAACCGTTCATCTATTCCGCCGCGCTGGAAAAAGGCCTGACCCCGGCTTCGCTGATCGAAAATGCGCCCATCTCGCTCACCGCCGAAGAAGCCGGCGGCACCGCCTGGGAGCCCAAGAACTACGACAGCAGCACCGGCGAGCCGGTGCGCATGCGCACTGCACTCACCAAGTCACTCAATCTGGTATCCGTACGCATTTTGCAGGATATCGGCCCGTATTACGCACGCGACTACATCCGCCGTTTTGGCTTCGATCCGGCGCGCCATCCGCCTTACCTGACCATGGCGCTGGGCGCGGGCAGCGTCACGCCGCTGCAGTTGGCTGCGGCCTATGGCGTATTCGCCAACGGCGGTTTCAGCGTCAACCCCTATCTCATCGACAAGGTTTATGACAAGGATGGGCGTCTGCTGATGCAATCCAGTCCGCAAAAAGTGGGGAGCAACGCGCCGCGCGTCATCGATTCGCGCAACGCCTGGCTGATGACCAACATGATGCAGGATGTGGTGCGTCACGGCACCGCCGCACGCGCGGGTCAGTTGGGCCGCAGCGACATCGCAGGCAAAACAGGCACCACCAATGATGCGCGCGACACCTGGTTCGCGGGCTTCAGCCCTGACCTGGTAGCAATTGCCTGGATGGGTTACGACCAGCCGCGCTCACTGGGTCGTAGCGAAACTGGCTCACAGTCGGCCCTGCCGATATGGATGAATTTCATGGGTACCGCACTCAAAGGCGTCCCACAAAAAGGCTGGGCCATGCCTGGCGGCATCATCTCGGTGCAAATCGATCCCGATACGGGCACACGTGCATCCGAGTCGGTGATTGACACGGTGCTAGGCATTGCCACGCCCAGCATGACGGAATATTTTTATCAGGATTTTCCGCCTCCCGATGCGGCAGCGGTGGAATGGAACACTGAGTCCGATGGTTTCGCAGTGCCCGGTCAAGTCGTCGAACCCGCCATTGCGGAAAAATCCACGCCCGCGGTTCCGTCCGTCCAGGTTCCCGTTACGACGACCAAACCCGCTCAGCCAGTTCCCGGAAATGTCACCCCCGCTAACCCGGCCAAACCTGCACTTACCACACCACCGTCCAAACCCGCACCCACATTCCCGCCTAACCAGGCCCCAGCCGGGGTCAAGCCGACGCCGGGCACGCCGACCAAAGCGCCGGTTACCGTCGGCACGCCAATATGAAAAACCAGGACATGCGCCGCCGCATTGCACATGTGGCGGCACGCATACTGGCAGAAGATGGAAGCCTGGATTACGGCAGCGCCAAACGCAAGGCTGCACGCCAATTAGGCGCGCCCGACAGTGACAACCTGCCCGACAATCAGCAGATCGACGAAGCGTTGCGGAGCTATCAAGCACTTTATCAAGCTGATGAAACGCGAACGCAGGTGACGTTGCTGCGCCAAGTCGCCATTGAATACATGGAACAGCTGGCGGATTTCGACCCGCATTTGACCGGCCCGGTACTCAACGGGACCGCTGGCAGAAACACCGACATCAACCTGCAACTCTTCACCGATGACCAGAAAGAAGTTGAATTCTTGTTGATGCGCCTGACAACACCCTATCAGAGCGCCGAATACAGAATCAGCGACGCCCCCGGGAAGGTCTACCCACGTTTCATCATCAATGACCCCCGCGCACCGGTTGACCTGGTGGTTTATCCCGCCACTGACCTGCGTAGCATGAAGCGGTTGCAGGCGGATGGCAGGCCGCGCCGGCTGCGCCTGACCCAAGTGCGGGCCTTGAATTGATCAGGGTGCCGAAAAACCGTGCTGGCATGAATGATGCTGATCAATTCCCCATGACTCAATTGAGCGAACATCGGTGATCCGATTCTTTCGGCACTATGTGCCCCTAAATTTATTGATACTGGTGTTGGTTGAAGCCCTGATATTGGGCGGCGCCATCTACGCTGGTGTCAGCGCACGCTTCCTGGAAGTCGGGGCAATCCCGCCGGAATTAACCCCGCTGCTGCCCAAGGCGCTTGCATTCACGGTAGTCATGCTGGGATTGATGACCGCCAGTGGCCTGTATGACCTTGAATGGCAGGGCGGGGCGCGCGTATTGTTGCAACGCCTCAGCCTGTGTTTCGGCATTGGCTTGCTGGCCATGAGCCTGGTGTTTTACGTCTTCCCCGTCTTGCTGGTCGGCCGTGGAGCCTTTCTGCTTTCGTTTGGCCTGGCCCTGCTGGGCATATTGCTAAGCCGGGCTTTATTCTTGCGCTGGTCGCGGGTGGGCGCATTCAAAGCCCGCGCACTGGTTATTGGTACCGGCAGCCGCGCCGCCCAGATCGAAACCCTGTTGTCAGACCGCGGTCACGCCAGCAATACCGAGGTGATCGGCTATGTTCCCATGGGAGGGAGTCATCATTTCGTCGATCACGTCCGGATTCTCAACACCGAGGAATCTTTGTCCGACCTGGTTACCCGTCTGCAGATCAGTGAAATCATCCTGGCTGTGCGTGATCGCCGCGATGGTGGCATTCCCGTGCAGGACCTCCTTAGATGCAAGCTGCGCGGCATCCGCATCCTGGAATTGTCCAGTTTCTTCGAACGCGAAAACGGCCATTTGCAACTCGATTCATTAAACGCAAGCTGGATGATTCTGGCCGAAGGCTTTTACCAGGGCATAGTGCGCGACACGGTCAAACGCCTGTTTGACCTAGTGGTCAGCGCGGCCCTGCTAACGGTAAGCCTGCCCGTCATGGCACTCACCGCGCTGATGATCAAACTGGAAAGCCCCGGGCCCGTGTTGTATCGTCAGGAACGCGTCGGACAAGGGGGCAGCAATTTCACCATTTTCAAATTTCGAAGCATGTGTGTCGATGCGGAAAAAGATGGCAAACCGCGATGGGCACGCCAAAATGACAGCCGGGTCACGTTTACCGGGCGATTTATCCGGCGTACGCGCATTGATGAACTGCCGCAGGTTTTCAACGTATTCTTCGGCAACATGAGCTTTGTGGGACCGCGCCCCGAACGCCCCTATTTCGTGCAGGACCTGACCCAGAAGATTCCCTATTACGGGGTCCGTCACACGGTCAAACCCGGCATCACTGGCTGGGCGCAAGTGCGCTACCCCTACGGGGCTACCGACGAAGATGCCATGCACAAGCTCCAATATGACCTTTACTACGTCAAAAACCACAGCCTGTTTCTCGACCTCATGATCCTGTTTCAGACCGCACAAGTGGTGTTGTGGGGAAAGGGCGTGCGCTGACTGCGCATCCCTGACCCACGATGCCCGACACTTTGCTCATCCTGGCCGCTGTTGGTTATGGGCTTGCAGCGCTAGCCTATCTGGGGCTATCCGGCCTCATCATTCTCAGCTGGAAACGGCGGCACGGCAGACTGCTGATACTGGCCACCGGCCTCAGCACGATTTGGGGCGTGCTGTCGGCGTTAGTGGCTTGGGGGTGGATTCCCCCGGTGCTGGCACTCGCGTCCGAAGTCGGGCGTAATGGCGCCTGGCTGGGGTTGATGTTGTACATCCTGCATCTGCGCCTGCCACCCGGCACGACTCTGCCCGCGCCGTTGAGCCTCATCCGTGCCCTGAGCAGTGTGCTGGTCATCGGACTGCTGGTTGGCAGTCTGATGCCGGTCATCGCGCCCACTCAACCGGTTATGCCGCAATGGGCGGGGAACCTGGGGCTCCTGCTTCTGGCCGTGTTGGGCCTGGTTCTGGTTGAACAGGTATTCCGCAGCACCCGTCCGGAAGACCGCTGGGCGATCAAATTTCTTTGCCTTGGGCTGGGTGGCCTGTTCGTTTACGATTTTTATCTGTATGCCAACGCCATGCTTTTCGGCGCCATGGATGCCCAGATTTGGGCGGCCCGCGGCTATGTCGTCGCGATGGTGGCGCCCCTGATTGCAGTCTCTGCTGCGCGCAATCCGGAATGGGCCGCCCCGGTTGGCTTGTCGCGCAGCATGGCTTTCCATACAGCCAGCCTATTGGGAGCAGGCGTCTATCTGCTACTGATGGCAGGCGCGGGCTACTACCTGCGTCTGTTTGGCGGCGAATGGGGCGATGTAGTACAGACCGTATTCATCTTTGCCGCCGCCATTTTGCTGGTGCTGCTGCTGCTTTCCGGCACCCTGCGCGCCCGCTTGCGGGTTTTTCTTTCCAAGCATTTTTTCAGCTACCGCTACGACTACCGGGAAGAATGGCTGAACTTCACCCGCACCCTCACCGAGGGGCAGCCCGGCGAGCAAATGTGTGAGCGCGCGGTTGAGGCATTGGCCCGGCTGCTCGAAAGCCCGGGCGGCGCCTTGTGGATGCGTGAAAGCCAGACCAGCTATCAACGCGCCAGCCACTGGAACTGGAGCGACATCAAGGGCTCAGAACCAGCCGACTCCCCTTTTATTCAGTGGCTTGCAGAGAAGCAATGGATACTGGATCTGGACGAGATGAAAACCCGTCGTGAACTCTACGGTGATCTCGATTTGCCCGTGTGGATTCAGCAAGCCGATGATGCGTGGCTGGTGGTGCCGCTGATGTTGCATGCAGAGCTGCTCGGTTTTGTTGTACTGAAGCACTCTCTGGGAAAAGCCAATTTCAACTGGGAGGTAAGTGACCTGCTGAAAGTTGCAGCACGACAGGCCGCAGCGCATCTTGCGCAAATGCGTGCATCCAACCAATTAATCGTGGCACGCCAGTTTGAGTCCTTCAACCGCACCACCACGTTCATCATTCACGACCTGAAAAACCTGATCGCACAACTCTCCCTGCTTTTGGCCAATGCCGAGAAACACAAGCACAACCCCGAATTTCAGGCTGATATGCTGGATACGGTCGAAAATGCAGTCGTTCGCATGAATAAGGTGCTCGCACAATTGCGCCGGGGCGGCGATGGTGCCCGCATCCAATCCCTGGAGCTGGCTGAAATCCTGAGTGAAGCCGCTGCCAGCAAAAAAGCCTTCAAGTTACGCCCCCACCTGGAACTGCCTCCCACCGGATTGCGGGTGCAGGCCGAGCGCGAACGGCTCACCCGTGCCATCGGCCACCTGCTGCAAAATGCGCTCGAAGCCACGCCGCCAACAGGCCAGGTGACGTTACGCGGGCGCGAGGAATCCGGCCAGGCCGTCATTGAAATCATCGACACGGGCAGCGGCATGGATGAAGCCTTCATTCGAACCCGGCTGTTTCAGCCGTTTGATTCAACTAAGGGCGCAGGCATGGGCATAGGCGCATATGAGTGTCGCGAAACCTTGCGTGCACTCGGCGGTTCGATCGAAGTAGACAGCACACCGGGACGCGGTACCCGATTCAGACTCACCCTACCGCTGGATAATAATTTAATTGCCGGAGGAGACGCCGCATGAGCGACGCCAAACAAAAAATACTGTTGGTGGAAGATGACCCCGGGCTGCAGAAACAGTTGAAATGGAGCCTCGCTGATTACGAACTGGTCATCGCGGCCGACCGCGACAGCGCCATTGTCCAGCTACGCCGTCATGAACCCCCGGTTGTGCTGCTCGACCTTGGCCTGCCACCCGACGTCGACGGCGCCACCGAGGGACTGGCCGCCCTGCAGGAAATCCTGTCTCTGGCACCCGCCACCAAGGTCATAGTCGTGACCGGCAACCTCGATCGCAGCAATGCGGTGCAGGCCATCCAGCTGGGCGCCTATGACTTTTTCCAGAAACCCTTTGAGCCCGATGTGCTGGCCCTGATGATTGCCCGCGCGCTGCATGTTCACACATTGGAAGCGGAAAACCGGCTGCTGGTTGCCCAACAGGGTGGGGCCGCCATGAAGGGACTGATCACCAGCAGCGAGCCGATGCTCAAAATCTGCCGCACTGTGGAGAAAGTCGCCCCAGCGAATGTCACGGTCCTGCTACTGGGCGAATCCGGCACCGGCAAGGAGGTGCTGGCGCGCGGCGTTCACGAACTGTCGCCACGCGCCAACAAGCGATTTGTCGCAATCAACTGCGCTGCCATTCCCGATACCTTGCTGGAATCAGAATTGTTCGGCTATGAAAAAGGCGCTTTCACCGGTGCCGCCAAGCAGACCATCGGCCGCATCGAATACGCCAACGAAGGCACCTTGTTCCTCGATGAAATCGGCGACCTGCCGATGCCGCTGCAAGCCAAGCTGCTGCGCTTTCTGCAGGAGCGCGTCATCGAGCGGCTAGGTGGGCGTGGCGAAATTCCGGTCGACGTCCGCATCGTGTGCGCCACGCATCGCGACCTGGCCGAAATGATACGAGAGGGCAGCTTCCGTGAAGACCTTTACTATCGCTTATCCGAAATTTCTGTCGCCATCCCGCCACTGCGCGAGCGCCCGGGCGATGCCGTATTACTGGCCAAGGCTTTTCTGGAACGCTATGCCAAGGAAATGGGGCGCAATATCCGCGGTTTTACCTCCGATGCCTTGGACGCGCTCGAATCCCATCCTTGGCCGGGCAACGTCCGTGAGATGGAAAACCTGATCAAGCGGGCGACCATCATGGCAGACGGCAATCAGATTGCAGCAAGCGATTTGGGGCTCAACGCCGGGCAAACCTCCCCGCAGCTTTTGAACCTGCGGCAGGCGCGCGAAATCGCCGAGCGAATGGCGATCACCCAGGCGCTCGCACGAAGTGAAGGCAACATCGCCCAGGCCGCAGAACTACTGGGTATCACGCGCCCAACGTTATACGATCTCATGGCAAAAATCGGGATGAAACAATCCTAGAAACTCCAGTTGGTCGCGACCGAGTAGAGTGCGCTGGCACGTTGCGAGGACGGCGGGTTCTTGCCGGTTATGCGGCCAGCGTGCCACGGTTCGGCTCAACCGGGTGCCTTTCCCCCACTAGAATTGTGGCTGGTGGACGGATGTAAAAGTTTCGATATTCCTGCCGCATTGACAGCTCTCGAGCGGTCAATCGTGATTGGTTGGATTACCCCGCAAGCCAAGGCGTCATTTCACCCGATGGCGTAGTCCCAACAAGGCGGGCATCAACAGCAATTCAAACACCTGACCTGCAAAAAGTCCGACAGCACACAATATGCCAAAATGAGCTGTCGGGCGGAAATCCGACAGGCCCAGCAGGCTAAACTGGGCGATTAACACGATCGAAATGGCGATAACTGCCCGGCCTGAACTTTCGACACTGCGGATGATGGCAAACACTGGACTCACGCCGTGACGAATACGGTGCAGATAGCCGTGATACAAATGGATGGTGTCATCCACCGTAATACCCAGAATGACTCCAGCGATCATCACGGTTGCGACGTCAAGCGCGATGCCCACCGTGCCCATCATCACAAAAATGAAGAACAACGGTGCGAGGTTCGGCACCAGACAGATTAGCGCCCCGCGGAACGAGCGGAACAGCAGCGCCAACAGCAGCAGAATCTGCAAAAAGGCGGAGGAGAAGCTTTTGACTTGACCTTCTACGATGCGATCTTCCTGATCCGAAAACAGTCGTCCAAATCCAGCGAATTCGACTTCCACTCCGTCAATCGGATGCGCGATCGCGTAAGCACGCGTCTTTTCGATTACCCGGCTGATTTCGTTTGCACCGTGCACATTCAGACTAAGGGTGATGCGACCACGCTGGAACTCCCTATTGACCAGTTCATACAAGTCGTCGCCGTCATAAATGAGCAGCAGTTGCTTAACCACTTTTCGATTGGTCGGAAGCGCATTGGGGCCGAGGTCTTCGCCACTGAAAGCGCTATTCATTTCCTCCAATACGTCGACCATCGAAAAGGCGCGATCGACTTCGGGCTGTTGTTTGACCCAAACTTGCAATTTCTTGATTTGAGCCAGTGTGGCCGGCTCTTTTAGACTGTCGCGCGACGACCCAGTGAGCACAATTTCGAGGCTGGTAACGCCGGACAATTTGTTTTCTATTTTGTCCGTGCTGCGGCTGATGCCATGATCTGGCGCGAAAAACTTAATCAGATTGGACTCAACCTTGACCTGCATCACCAACGGGATCGTCGCCAGCACAAGCAAGATCGTCACGACCAGAACGGCTCTTGCGTTACGCAAACTAAACACTGCCACAGCAGCGGCAAGGCGACGCGCGTGTGCCAGACCGGAGCCTCGCCGCGGCCAGCGTGGCGTATCCCATTTCAGCAAAATCGGTGGCACCAGAATGAACACCACCAGAAACACCATCAGGGTACCGATTGCGCCTGCCAGGCCAAACGTCTGGACCGGCGGAATATCCACCCAAAGCAGGCTCAGCAAGCCAGCACCGGTCGTCAGCACATTGAACAGTCCGGGCTTGAAGGTGTCCTTCAGCGCCCGCGCGATGCGTTGCGGGCGCGTCAACAGGGCGACACGTGCGCGCTGAATGGCTGCATACAAATGCAGCAGCGTTGCCGTCGTGTAAGCGGCCATCAGGGTAGGAATCATCGCGGTGATCGGCGTGTAGGGCTGACCAGACAGAACCAATCCGGCCACACTGGCCGAGACCACCGCACCCACGGCAAGACCGCCCACCACCACCGGGCGCACCCGCCCCACCACCCACCACATCAGCGCCAATCCGATCACAACCGTGAGCGGAATGAAAATGGCACTGTCGCGCCAGATCGAGTGCAGCTCCTCGACCGTTTGCGCCACGGTTCCGGCAGTGGCCGTGTGGACGGATTTGAGTGTCGGCTCAACTGCAATAGCGGCTTCGAGCGCGAGATAAACATCGCGTCGAGCGAGACTTTCCTTAAGAAATATCGGGCGCACCACCAACGCCACGGCCCGACCGTCTTTCGACGCAATCAGGCCTGGCGCAAAGGCATCGCTCATCACACGGGCTTTCCACTCGGCGGGCGTACGCGTATCCAGCTTGTCCGGGTCAACCAGCCGAGACACGGCAAAGCCATCGTCAGTGGCCTCGATATGCTCCACCGTGGTCAATGTCAGTACCCGATCAACCGAGGGGTGCCGCTCCATCTTTTGCGCAGTGCGATGCAGCGTGGCGAGAAATTCTGGCGAGTAGAGCGCGTCGCCCTCAAACAGGGCGATTATGGCTTCGTCGTTGGGAAATTCCTTGAACAGCGAATTGCGCAGCTGGATAACCGGCGCATCGGGCGGTGAATAGATATCACCCGCGTTATTGAAATGAATATTAAAAAGAACCGGCAGTGATGCCAGTTGAATGCCGAGCAAAATCGCCAGCGCCAGCCACGGCGGCAGCAGCGGGACGCGGGTGCCATTGAACCAGGCCTTTAGCATCTCCATGCGACGATTCCGTTCAGAATTGAGTACGCAGACCCAGCGTGATCAGCGAATGATCCTGGTGGAAACCACCCAGGGTACGTGCCTCACCGTTGAAGTAATGCGCGGCAACATACAACTCATGCGGCTCCCAGCCAACATAACTGAGCTTGGGACTAAGGTAGACATCATGAACGTTAAAGCCGGTGGCAAAGCGCATCCCGGCTTTCCAGCGTCCCCGTCCAAAACTGGTCTCGACTTCGCCATTGGCGCCGTAATACTCCTTCAACTCAAGGATACTGCGATTGGTTTGCAGCGCATGTGCGACCAGCTGTAGATTGACGCGGATATCCTTCCCGCCAGGAAAAAATTCCACTGCGCCGATCCAGTCGAGCGACTGCGTGCTGTCCATCGCCGTGGTGGCCAGGGTCACCGGCACGTTGTCGGTGTAACCCGCTTCCATGCGCCAGGTGAGACCGCCGCTCACGAGTTCCAGGTCGGCGCCGACGAAAGTATTGAACGGATGCACTGCGGTGAGCGTCGTATTGGGCACATCGACCCGGTAATACGGCAGCGATTGCCGGGTGCGTGCCAGCGTGATGCCATAGTCAAATGGGTCACCTGTTTTCGTTAGACGCAGGGCACCGCCACCGCTGCCATGTTCGTCCTCTTCAATGCGCGCGCCACTGGTCAATGCTGCGAGGGACGGGCTGGGGGCAATGCCGAGAACCTCGCCCGTGGAACGGTTAATCGGACTCCAGACGCTGGCGACATCGGGCAGTTGCGCGCCGCGGAACAACGGCAGCCATACCGCATCCAGCTTGTAGCTGCCGAAAGTCTGTTCCCAGCGCGCCGCCAGTTGCGCGCGGCGGCGGTCGGGCAGATCGTCGAGTACAAACCGGGTGAGGTCAACGCGGCTGACGCGGTCGGCCAGCGGAATTTCGTCGGCGCGGCCCCATATGATGGTCTGTGCGCCGAGGGTCAATCGCGTGTCTCCGCTGCGGTAACGCGCATAGGTATCGCTGTAATCGCCCAGCATTTCGCGGTGGTCGGCGCGGCCACCGTCCTGCGTCATGCCATCGAGCCGCGCGCCAGCGCGGAATTCCCAGTTGCGGCTGGGCTGCCATAAGACATAAGGACTGATGCGAAGAGTGGAATAGGTGTCCGCTTCCGACGCATCGGGCAAACCGCCCGCTTCCAGCAGCAGGTCGTCGACGCCATATTTGAGCGTGGGCTGGAAGCCGCGCGCCCTTGGTTTACGGCTGCGCGTAGTGGGCGGCGGCAGATCGCCCACGGCGCTGGCCTGTGGCGCCGTTTCGGCGGGAGCGGCTTCGGACGATGCCGGTCGCGGCTTTCGCGTCGTGGTGCGCGGCGGCGGCAAGTCGTCGGCTGTGTTTTGCGCGACGGCACGGAGTGGCGGCAACGCGTCGGCAGCATACACGGGCAAAATGACGAGCGACAGGCTTGAGATCAGCAACAACTGTTTCATGGTCGGTACTCCGATTCCAGACTTTCGTCGGCTAGGGTTTGTGAGGTGAAAAGCTTCACCGGCAGTTTTTGATCGTACAACGCGACATCCACAACCATGCGGGTTTCGTGGCCGCTGGAGAGATCGATCATGCGGCTGTCGGTCAGTGTCCAGTAACCCTGATTGCGTTTTTTTCCACGCAACAGCCAACGCTTGCCGGGCGTACTGGTGTCTTTCTCAAAATAATCCATGCGTTGCAGAATGGCAGTGGACGGGTCGATCCAGCTGATGCGCTTTTTATATGCGGAATCATCAGCGTCCAGTGGCACACTTTCGAGTACATCACAGAGGATGCCGTTCTCGGTTTGCTTGCCGAGTAAACGGTGGCGATCTTTAGAAGGCTTGCGTTCCTGCAGGTCCTCGAAATACAAGTCGGAACCCACAAAGCGTCCCCCCTTGCGGTCGCTTGAAATACGCCGAACCCGGTCGAGCGCGGGAAGATAAAGCCACTGGTCGGTGCTGCCATCCGCTTTGTCGATGCTCAGAAGGCCGGTGCCCGCGATATCCTCCGGATCGAGAAAGCGAATCAGGTTGGCGGTTTCGCCGCCCGATTTATCAAGCCGGTAAGTGACGATTTCACGGATGCGTGGCGCACGGCCCTTTTCTGTCAGCACCATGCGGCCCAGCGTGGTCAGGTCGCGGCCGTTAGGTCGATCGTAAACGCGCTGCGCCAAAAGCAATGCGTCGTTGGCCATGGCCGGCGCCATCAAAGTGAAGCCGCCCGCCAACAGCAACAATAATAAAATAACAGGCGAGCGAAACCACTGGCTTAAGTTTTGCTGATTCATCTGGCGCGTTCCCGGATATCGTAATGGCATACCAGTTTATCGGTAAAAAGGAGCGATATACTGTTGAACAATCCGCATTGTTGTTGAATGTGTAACACATTATTCTAAACAGGATTCCTTTAATGCTCCTATTTTCACACCCGTGCACCGCCCGACCAAATCGCTTGCTGCTCACCTGCTTGCTATGTCTCGGGCTTGCCGCCTGCGGAGGGGAAAGCAGCGAGTCGCATCTTAACCAGGCAAAAGAAAGCATCGCCAAAGGCGACCTGAAAGCAGCAACCATCCAGCTCAAAAACGCGGTTGCCGCAGACGAAAAAAACGCCGATGCACGTTATGAACTGGGTAAGCTATATCTCGAACAGAGTGACATGCCCAGCGCCGAAAAAGAGTTTCGGCGTGCCCGTGAAGCCGGCTATGCAGCAAGCACCGTTAATCCGATGATTGCCCGCGCGGTGCTCGGGCAGCGTGAATACCAGCGAGTACTGGATGAGCTGCCAGCCCCGACCGACAGCAACGCAGATGCCGCCACGCTACACGCCCTCCGCGCCACCGCTGAGCTCGGATTAGGCCGTAAGGAAGATGCACGCAAAACGATACAGGGCGCGCTGCAAGCCGCGCCCGACAATGTCGACGTCCATCTGACGCTGGCACAATTGGCGCTGTCTGACGGTGATGCCGATAAGGCCATGCAGGAACTCGACCAGGCTTTGCGCATTGACCCCAATCACCGCGACAGCCTGTTGCTGAAGGGTGACCTGCTGCGCGCCACCAAAAAGCCGGTTGAAGCCGCCGCGATCTACCGTAAGGTCCTCCAAATCGACCCCCGGCATACCGGTGCCCGACTGGCACTGGCGGGCATTGCCATCGCCGATAACAAACTGGATGTGGCGCGCAAGGAAGTCGACGCCGCACTCAAGGCCACTCCCAGCAACCTGCAAGCGCGCTACACCGAGGCACTGATCGATTTTCGCGAAAAGAAAACCGAAATTGCACGCGACCATCTGGCAGCCGTGTTGAAGGCCGCGCCCGGTTTCGTGCCCGCGCTGTTGCTGGGTGGTTCGATTGAATACACACTCGGCAATCTGCAAACCGCCGAAGCGCATCTCAACAAGGTGGTCAAAGCCGCGCCGAACAACCTCTACGCGTTGCGCCTGCTGGCCGCTTCGCAATTGCGCCTGGGCCGCCCGGACGATGCCGCGCGAACCCTTGCGCCAGCGCTTAGATCCGCCAATCCAGACGCAGGCGTGCTGGTCGTTGCGGGCGAAATCGCGCTGGCCAAGAAAGACTTTTCTCAAGCATCGTCGTATTTTGAGCAGGCCGCCCAGCGCAATCCTGACAATGCGGCCATACGCACCGAACTCGGCATATCCCGCCTGGCCCAGGGCGACAGCCGCGCCATGGCCGACCTGCAAGCCGCCGCCGAAATGGAGGGGGCCAACAGCCGGGCCGACACATTCATCATCCTCAACCAGCTCAAGAAAAAAGAATTTGATGCAGCGTTGAAAAGCATTGCCGCACTTGAGAAGAAGCAATCCGCCAGCCCGTTGACCTGGAACTACCGGGGCGCTGCCTACCTCGGCAAGCAGGATCTGGCCCGCGCACGCGACAACTTCAGCCAGGCGCTCAAGCTCGATCCCGCATTCTTCCCGGCTGCGGCCAACCTGGCGCAACTCGACCTCAAGGACAAGCAGCCCGCTGCCGCAAAAAGCCGCTTTGAGTCCATCCTCAAGGCCGACCCCAAGCATCTCAACGCGATGCTCGCGCTGGGCGACCTGAGCCTGCTCGACAAAGATGAAAAAACCTACGTCAACTGGCTGAAAAAAGCCGCCTCCGCCCATCCCCAGGCACTGCAACCACGGGTGGCACTGGCGCGCTACCAACTCGCCAAAGGCGACAAAAACCAGGCCCTCGCCACGGCGCGCGAAGCCGTCAACGTCCAACCCGACAACCCGGCCGCGCTCGAACTCCTCGGTACCACCCAACTGGCGCTGGGCGACACCACCAACGCGCTAGGCAGCTACCGCAAGCTGGTCGAGCGCCTCCCCGGCCAGGCCGCGCCCCTGATAAAGCTTGCCACCGCGCAGATCACTGCCAAAGACCCCGCCGGCGCACGAAAAACCCTGCAGGACGCCCTGCGCATCCAGCCGGGCTTCCTCGACGCGCAACTGATGTTGGGCGGCGTCGAGATCCAGGATGCGCGCTTTGACGAGGCACACAAACTCGCCAGGCAAGTGCAGCAGCAAAAACCCGACAACCCGACGGGTTTCATTCTGGAAGGTGACACCGCGTTCGCGCGCAAGGATTACCCCGCCGCCCTCGCCGCCTACGAGCGCGCGCAAAAACTCAAGCCTTCCGGCGCATTGCTTGCCCGCCAGTTGCAAGTTTTCAACGCCACCCAGCGCCCCGAAGAAGGCGAAAAACGCCTCGCCGTCTGGCTGACCACCCACCCACAAGACGCCGGCATCCGTGCCACGCTGGCCGAAAGCCTGATCAAGCGCAAGCAATACGCCGCCGCCGCCGACCAATATCAGATCCTGTACAAGAGCAATCCCAACAATCTCGTTGTCCTGAACAACCTGGCGTGGGCGCTGCTGGAATCCAAAGACAACCGCGCGCTCGGATTCGCCGAGCAGGCGCTCAAGCTCAACCCCGACAATCCTGCCGTTATGGATACGCTGGGATGGATTCTTGCACAGCAGGGCCAGACCGAACGTGGCATCAAACTGTTGAAGCAGGCGCTGGCCAAAGTCCCGGACGCTGCGGAAATCCAGTTCCACCTCGCCGCAGCCCTTGCCAAGTCGGGCGACCGCACCCGTGCACGGGGCGAACTCGAACGCCTGTTGGCAAGTGGGGTAGCATTCCCCCAAGAGCAGGAGGCGCGCGCCCTGCTCAAACAACTTCAAGCCAAATAGGTTGCCCGATTCATTTGAAGCGTACATCACATCGATGTCTTGTCTGGTTGCTCCCCCGCAGCTTCAAGCAGTCATTGATCCTGTATTTTCTTGATCCGACAATGTAATCCAGTGGAGTTTGCAGATGACCCAACGCCCCGTCACCCTTGCCATTGCCCTCGCCTTTGCCACCACCGCCTTGCTAACTGCCTGCGATAGCACAGCGAAGCTCACCGAGCAGGAACATATTCAGCGAGCGAAAGACTTTGAGGATAAGGGGAATCTCAGAGGCAGTATCCTAGAATTGAAAAATGCCGTCCAAAAGAATCCTGACAGTCCTCAAGCCAGGCTGTTGCTCGGGCAAGTCTACTTAAAATCGGGAATGGGCGCAGAAGCAGAAAAAGAGCTGGCTCGGGCAGTACAGCTTGGCGTCAATCGCGAATCCATCAAGCCCCAGCTCGGAGAAGCATTGCTGATCATGGGGGAGTACAAGCGCATACTTGATGAAATCCAACTTGGCGGCAAAACCTCCACAACGAATCGAGCCCGCATTCTGCAATTGCGAGCCGATGCCCTGCTCAAGCAAGGCAAGCTGAAAGAAGCTTGCGATAACTTCCAGCTATCACTTGATACCGATTCAAACAATCCTCCTACCTACTGGGGCCTGGCTCAATGCGCCGTCGCTGAGCGTGACATGGTAAAGGCCAGACAGTGGCTCGATACGGCAATCAAGATTGCAGACAAACAAGCAAAAACATGGATTTTTATCGGAAGCCTTGAACAGCTAAACAACAACATGCAAGCAGCCATGGCTGCTTATACCAACGCCCTGAAATCAGACCCGAATAATCTGGAGGCGCTGCAAAGCCACGCCATACTCAGCATGATTCTTGGCCAGTGGGAGGTTGCAAAAAAAGATATTGATACGACTCGGAAGCTCGCACCGAAATATTTTGGCACCCATTATCTTCAAGCCTTGTTCAATTTCCGCCAAAAAAAGTACCCGGAAGCGCGGGATGAGCTCCATGAAGTATTCAAGATCACCCCCGATCACATGCCGAGCGTACTGCTTTTTGGGGAAACAACATTCGCCCTGGGATCGCATCAGCAAGCGGAATCCTACCTGAACCGATACCTTGCGCAATTCCCCGGCGATGCTCATGCACGCAGGGTGTTAGCTGCGACCCAACTCAAGCAAAACCAACCCGATCGCGCACTGGAAACGCTTTCGCCTCTATTGCGTTCCGAAAAAATGGACTCTAGCGCGCTTGCACTCTCGAGTGAAGCCTATCGAATCAAGGGCGAGTCCAAAAAAGCGGCGGAACTGCTTGAAAAAGCGGCGCAGCTTGACCCCCAAAATGCCGATATCAAAACTCAATTGGGGAGAAATCACCTCGCTGCAGGAGACACCACTGGCGCCATCAACCTGTTTGAAGCTGCCGCCGCCCTCGATACCAAGCAAACCCCGGCCGACAGCTTGTTAGTGCTAAGTCTTCTTGAGCAGAAAGCGTACGATAAAGCCCTTTCTGCCATCCGGACCCTGGAGAAGAAACTTCCCAATAGTCCTGTCACACATGAACTTCGGGGCAAGGCCTATGCAGGCAAGAACGATTTGGTAAATGCCAGAAAAAGCTTCGAACAAGCATTGGCTATCGATCAGAACTATTTCCCGGCTATCGCAGGCCTTGCGAACCTGGATTTGCGAAACAAGGATTTCTCAAGTGCCCGAAAAAGACTCGAGAAAATCCTCAGTCAGGACAAGAACAACCTCTTGGCCATGATGTCGCTCGCTGAGTTGGCTGCAGTCGACCAGCAAGCGAATGAATATGTAGGCTGGCTTGAAAAAGCTGCCAAGGCGCACCCGCAATCCGCGCTGCCCAGGATTGCGCTGGCCCATCATTACATGGCCAAGAATGACACTCAAAAAGCACTGGCTTTAGCGGACGAAACTGTCAACGCGAACCCGGACAACCCTGCAGCACTGGATTTGCTTGCAGGCATCCAGTTGGCCATCGGTAACAAAGCTGGCGCACTTGCGACATACAACAAGCTCGTCCAGAAGGCAGAATGGTCGGCAGAAGCTCACTACGGACTCGCGAAGGCCCTGCTTGCCCATGGGGAACTGGCACCTGCGCGCGCCGCATTGCAAAAAGCATTGCGCATCAACCCCACGCATCTTGACAGCCAGGATGCCCTGGTAGGACTGGAAATGGGGGACAACAACCCAAGTGCCGCGCTTCGCCTGGCCCGCCAAATGCAGGCCCAGCACTCCAACTTGCCATTGGGGTATGAACGAGAAGCCGACATACTCCTAGCCCAAAACCAGACGCTTCAAGCAATCAAGGCTTATGAACAGTCACTTCAGAAAGGCGCAGGCTCAGTCGGACTCATCAAACTGCACCAGGCATACACCCTTGCCGGGAACACCACCACAGCCGACCAACGGCTCAGCGACTGGCTAAAGCAGCACCCAACGGACACGGCTGTCCGTACCTATGCAGCCGAGCACTACATGCGCAGCAATCGCAACAAAGAGGCGATTGTCCAATTTGAGGTACTCAAACGACAGTTTCCCAACAATCCGGCCATCTTTAACAATCTGGCTTCTGCCTATCAAGCCGAAAAAAATCCACAAGCAGTGGTTGCTGCGGAGCGGGCCCTGAAATTGTCCCCCAACAATCCGGCCATCCAGGACACCTTGGGCTGGATTCTGGTTGAAAAGGGTCAAATCAAGCGTGGGCTGGAACTCCTGAAAAATGCTGCCATCGCCGCGCCACGCGTGCCCACCATTCGTTATCACTATGCAGTCGCGCTGTCACAGAACGGCGACACGGTACAGGCAAAAAAAGAGTTGCTCAGTTTATTGCAGGCTTTCCCTAAATTCCCAGAAGCAGACGCCGCGAAAAAATTGCTTGCACGCCTTTGATTTTATTGGGGAAGGCATCTATACCCAGCCCATGAGCGGAGGGTATTCAGCCACCCCAATGTCGCCCAATTCGCACCAGATTGCTCAAGAGGCTGAAACTAACAGAGGCTGGGGAACCCGTGGTTTTTTTGTATCGTGTTACTCGCTGGTGCCCCCGGAATGATGTTTGCGAGCTTTACCGGCCCGCAGAACCAAGCCTTCACAACAAGATGAGCACCCAATCAAACACAGCCTCACCCTCTCATCTCGCCATGCTGGATCCACACAAACAAAAACCCCGCCTGAAATGGCGGGGTTTTTGATGAGGCTGAGGATAACCGGGCCGAAACCCGGATTCTCGTTCAGGCTGCTTTGCGCTTGCGCAGGGAAACACCCATGCCAATCAGACCCATACCAAGCAAGGCCAAAGTAGCAGGTTCCGGCACTTGATTGAAATCGACGGCTCCGGCAGCGGTGATCGCCACATGAGTACCGTTGATGGAAACACCTTGAGACGTATTGTTGAAGGCGTTGAACGCCAGATTGTAGAACGGGCTAGGATCCACAAAGAAGGCGTTGCCAGCTGCGGTATTCGCATAAGTCGTGGTCGAATTCAGGAACGCTCCGCCAGCCGCGTCGATGCCAGCGAGGCCAGCAATCAGGCTTCCGGAACCAAATAAGGTGTCACCGGCATTTTGCCCGATCGATGCTTCTGAGGCGAGGGTGGCCGCAGAGAAAGTGGTTCGCGTAGCAGCATTCGCAAAGTCAGTATCTTGCCACACTTGAAAATTCAAGCTTGACAGGATATAGGAGCTACCAATGGTACCAACCGTGCCGCTCGCCAAAGTCGCCACCAGATCGAAAGTGAGGTAGAGGCCGTAGGTGTTACCGAGACCACTATCAATCGCTGGCACAGTGCCCAGCGGCAACCCCAGCGGACCGTCGTTTGTGAAGCCGCTAAAGCTCATATAACCGAAGCTCGTGGACAAGCTTCCCACACCGGGGCCACCCGCATTAATGGTCAGGCGCTCAGATGAACCACCGTTGATAGAGGTCGCATAAAAACTGTTGAGTGTGGCTGCGTTGGAGTCGGGGTCTACTTGAAATTGAGGTATAGCAAACGCACTGGCGGACAGTGCCAGCCCCATTGCCAATCCGGTTGCGATGAACAAGGGCTTGAATTTTACGATCTTCATGATTAATTTCCTTTCACTTCTAAAGAAACGAGCTTTCGACTTGGACGGGTTTCTTAATTAATCCCGATGCACAACTTAAAGCATTGCCCATGCCAGCTGAAAACAAGATCACTCAACAAGTTGATTTATAACGTATTTACATATTTTTGATACTTGGCTGGCACTCAGTAACGCCGAGCAGTGTAAAGTTTCCCGACACTTGTGGAACGACGATTAAGCTTTCAATCATTATCCATATCTAAATATACTTCCGCCCCTCCCCGTCCGGCCACAACCGGTACTGGCTTGGCAAAGCCAATCCTAAATAACATCAAAGGGATAACCTCACCCAGAGTGGTTCTCCAGCCGTCCGCCAGGCTGCGTTGCGTATCTATTGGGACTCCCTCAATACTCGCCCCCTCCAGCGCAAATATTGCCGAGGCCGGCATGGGCTGCAGGACACGCCCCTGGCTTGTAGCAGTTAGCCAGATCCGCTGAAAAGCACGCCCCACATCGAAAACCGACTGGTCATCGGAATGCTTTACAGTCAGCAAACCCAGATTCGGCGCCAATCGGCAAGGTAGGTCGCAGGCGCGCCAACCCAGCATGTAGTGCGCCCCAAGCAGATTGGCCAAACGCATGACCGGCCAATGGCGCAGTAGCGCAAAAACCGGACGCAATAGCGGCTCAACGCCTAGCGCACCGGGGGGCAGGCCTTCGGGACAGCTCGCGCGCCAACCTGTTTCGAAGTGGATAGCCGAAAAAAGCGCTTCGTGCAACGCCCGAGTACGGAATCGTTCGGTCTCGGCGCGCCGCATCAAACGAAGGACTGGATTGCGTATCACGGAGTCGTCCAGCCAATTAAGCTGGCAGTCCGGGAAAGACTGCGCTGCCGCATCCAGTTCGGCCTGCTCTGCATGGACCATTCCGGGGCCGCGAAAAAACACCCGACGGTTTGTGTGCCTTAGCGGAATCATTTCCCACAGCGGATCAGCCACGGTTTGGTCTGGCTTCAAGTGGATGCTCAGAACCCAATCAAGCTGATTCGGGTCGGGTAACAGTGATGGGACGGCCCGAATGCCAAAGCGGCTTGCGGCTATGGTCAGATTTTCGACCAGCGCACCCAATGACATCAGGACGAGCGCTCGGTTGTAGCCCCCGGGAGGCGGGAGCTTCGGCTCGGTATAGGTGACACGGAGGGTATCTTGATCAAGCCTGAAACGGACGCGGTGGTGATTGTCCGCGGAAGGCGCCAGGATGGCGCTTTCCAGGATGAGGCGAAGCCTGTCCTGATCCAGTTGGCTCATTTCAACCCGAGCTGCCACCGGGCAATGGCAAGGCCAATGCGCTGAATCGGATTGTTGTTGCCCCACGGCCGCCAGGTATGGGTCAGCTTGTTTTCGTAGGCATCAAACTGGTAGCCGTGCGGCGCGGCCAGAACCTTGCCGCGTTTCAACAGGATTTTCAGCGCCTCGGTGGCTGCGGCGCCCGCGCATAACTGGCACGCCATAGCGGTTGAGGGTCCGCGCTGTCCGGCAAAGTCGACAGTGGAACGATCCGCCAGATAACCGCGTTGCAGCATGGCGGGGGATAGACCCAGCAAGAAGCGGAGAGCTTTTTCGTTGTTGGACACGCCCTCGAACCGGAAATATTCTTCGAAGCTCATGCGGCCGGGCAAGATGTTGACGATGGCCGTGCCCATGCCCAGCGGGGCGGCGATGACGGCGGGGATGCTCAAGCGCTCGCATGCCCGGTAGACCGCTTCCCGCGCGGCGAAGACGAAAAAATCCAGGCCGTCGACGTAAATATCGACATCCTTGAAGAACTCATCCAGGTTGGTTTCATTGACGCCTTCGGGGAAAACCCGGATATCCAGTTCGGGGTTGATATCCAGTGCCTGTTCAAGCATGACGTCGACCTTGGCACGGCCGAGAGTTCTCATGGTCGCGCCGGCCTGGCGGTTGAAGTTAACCTGGTCGAAGGTGTCGAAATCGGAAATATTGAATTTTCCGACACCCAGGCGAGCCAGCGTCAGCAGGTGAATTCCGCCTACACCCCCCATTCCGGCAATTGCAACACGCGCATTGCGCAATGTGCTTTGCTCCGCTTCCGTGACCCAGCCAATATTTCTAGAAAAGGCGGTGCTGTAATCGAATTGTGGCATTTGAAAGTGTATTCACTCGCCCCTTAAGAGGCGCTGAACAATTCCTTCCTCATCCTCTTTCGAGAAAAAATAGGGATAGAGTGAGCGTTCAGCTCTCGCAGCCTCGGAATCCGTTGTCCCCCCCCAATGCGCTATCTGCTGGTCGACGTAATCGATTTTCAGCCGCAACAATACCCCCGTGGTGTTAACTCGTGTATTGAGACGCTCCTCACCAAACGGCTCAAATCCAAGCATGCGCTTGTAGAAAAGGGCGTGCCTGGGAGTGACTTCTATCACCACATCCGTCTGATTATGCAGTACGCGCCCATAGATATAAGCAATATGAAAAAGACCCGCAAGGACGCGCTTCGACCCGCGTACTTGATCGACCGCAAACTTTGTTAATTCGCAGATCCTGCATCCCTCATCCCTGAGCTGATCAACTTCTTTTTTGTAATTTTCATCGGCCATCAGCTGATTGCCTGAATCAATTCCAAGGGTCAAGGTCCCGACAACAGCCTCATTCTGTGATGCCATCAGCGTAATCCGGTCTGGCACTTTTAGCATGCCCGGCACATCATAACCACGCTTCATGTACATGCGCTGGATCAACAGGCTTGCATTGTTGACACGCTCCTGTGAGTGCGCCAGTCGAATTTTGAAATTTTGTTCTTCTATGGACTCAGGCTGCGGTTGACGACCCTCATCACCCGGAATCATGACTAGATCTTTAAGGGTGTAGGGCGACACAGCAATAATGGTGTTGTCCCATTCATCTGGGGTTTTTCGCCAGTTGCTGAAACCAAAAGGGAACTTACGCTTTTCTGACATGTTTCCTGACATAACTTGGTCTGTTAAATCTGAGCAAGCTACCTACCTGAGTATTCAATTGTGTATGCCTGTTATACGGAGAAAATGAGCGGGAACTTAATCAGGCCTAATTTAAGCATTGTTCATCCACCGCGCCGCATCGCGCGCAAAATAAGTCAGGACGCCATCCGCGCCGGCCCGCTTAAAGGCCAGCAGGGCTTCCAGCACGCACGCTTTTTCGTCCAGCCAGCCGTTCTGTGCCGCGGCTTTCAGCATGGCGTACTCGCCGCTGACCTGATACGCATAGGTCGGCGCACCATAAGCATCCTTGACCCGGCGAATCACATCCAGGTAAGGCATGCCCGGTTTGATCATGACCATGTCAGCGCCTTCTTGCAAATCCATCCCGACTTCCCACAAGGCCTCATCACTGTTGGCCGGGTCCATCTGGTAGGTGTGCTTGTTGCCTTTCCCCAGATTGGCTGCAGAACCCACCGCGTCGCGAAATGGGCCGTAGAAGCTGGAAGCGTATTTGGCAGCATAGGCCAAGATTCGCGTATGGATATGGCCTGCGCCTTCCAGAGCGGCACGCAGTGCTGCCACGCGGCCATCCATCATGTCAGAGGGGGCAACGATGTCGGCGCCCGCCTGAGCGTGCACGACAGCCTGCTGAGCCAGCACACTCACCGTCTCGTCGTTCATCACATACCCACTTTCGTCGATCAGGCCATCCTGGCCATGGCTGGTATAAGGGTCCAGCGCGATATCGGTGATGATGCCCAGTTCGGGAAAGCGGGCTTTCAAAGCGGCCACGGTGCGCGGTACCAAGCCATCGGGGTTGAGCGCTTCTTCCGCCCCCAGCGTTTTCAGACCGGCATCGATGACTGGGAACAGTGCCAGCGCGGGAATGCCCAGTTGCATGCACTCCTCCGCCACCGGCAGCAACAAATCGATCGACAGCCGCTCGACGCCAGGCATTGAGGCCACTGATTCCCGTTTGTTTTGCCCATCCAGAACAAACACAGGATAAATAAGATCGCTCGGCGTAAGTGTGTGCTCACACATCATGCGGCGCGAGAAATCATCGCGTCGCATACGCCGCATGCGGCTTGCCGGGAATTGACTCAATGGCAGGTTCAAAACATCTCCCAAGAATTTACATTGTGGTATGGAACTATTGCTGAATATGACCGCTCAATGAAGCAAGACGGTCTTGTATCGTCTTCCCGCTTCTCCTCCCTGAGCGGGATGCCTTAATCCCCTTAAGGCATTTTTTAGCCCCGGCCCCTCCCTTGGTCGGGGCTTCTTTTTTGCGCGCCTCACGAATGAGAATGGGCTTGC
>Ga0180009_10002251_pt1 | contig 22799 bp, 17 predicted proteins | sample OS_PC_MetaG_FD_123537 | JGI IMG/M metagenome (GOLD analysis project Ga0180009, IMG submission 123537) | Groundwater microbial communities from the Aspo Hard Rock Laboratory (HRL) deep subsurface site, Sweden - OS_PC_MetaG | ecosystem: Environmental > Aquatic > Deep subsurface > Groundwater...
TTAAACTGCCATTGTAGATATGCTTGAGACAGTTGCCTTTACTGGGCCGATGCTGGATGCTGGATGCTCGATGCTTGATAACCCGCATGCCATCAAGAGTGGAATCCATAAACATCCAGTATCTAGAAACCAGTATCAAGGATCAGCCAATGACAGCAAGGTTTTTGGTCGAGACAACATCGATTTAGTGTTATATCTAATGCAAATATAGAGTTAATACAGTATATATCAAATCTAAAATCCCGTTATCGACTTTCAAGAATTCAAATGTGGGGTCCTCTTATCTCTATTCACCGCTTCTTGTTTAAAGGCTTTATCCCTTAACTCGATGTGTCATTTGGAGATATTAAAAGTTCTTGATTTTTTTCTCAAGGTTAAAATCTAAATCATATCTGCCAAATGCCATAACATCGATTACCCAATCCTAAGGGTAAATTGTGTCAGGACATCGATTACCCGAAAGATTATTTGATCTCAGTTTGAGCTGGCAGCCGATAATCAAATACTTTAACCAATTCATTCCCGAAATACAAAAGGAGAACGTGGATCTTAGTAACAATAACAGCTTTAACATAGGAATAAACTAAATCCTTAGATACATCAAATTTTTCACCAAAGATATCCAGCTTACGATCGCTCCGTATAAATCGGATAAGGATAATATTACCATCCGGAATATAATCGAATCGAGGCAGCTTGGTAGCCGGTGCCAGGGTGATAGGTTTGTAATTGTCCTCTTGGATAACCTCCAGAGGGGTCTTACCTTTAAGACCACTATAACGATGATTTTTGTTATGGAATCTTTGAAAATTCTTGTTCTGTCGCTTTAGAGTTCCATGGCTTGGGAACCCACTGCCTCCTGAAGAATTTCTCGTTATAGGTGTCATTAAAGCTTTCAATGACGCCGTTGCGCCAAGGTTCACCAATCGGAATGAACACTGGGGTAATGCCGTATAAGAGGCATAATCGGATTACCAGCCCAAAGGATCTGGGATACCGGTTACTTCCTCTGAAACAAAGTTCATTATCGAGTTGGAGGAAATCCGGGATTCCGACCGTTTTCCAGCACCTCATCAAGCTGGAAGCGACTTGCTGATCGTCTTTAGTTCTTTGAGATTCAATGAAAACCTGATGGCTGTATAGATCCATCACATTGAGTGCATAGAATCTGCCATCGCCTTTTATATAACGGGGACCCAGTAGATCCGCCTGGTGAATGTTGTTAAAGGTCAGTGCCTCTCTAAAATAGGGATACTCAACACCTTTGGGTTTGTAAGGCGTTTTTTTTGACCAGGCCTTCTCGGTTCAGGATACGATAAACTGTTACGTGAGGTTGAATTTTGCTCCAGTTGATAAGAACTTGCTTTTTAATAACCTGTAATTCCATAACCCTACCTTGCTATTGTATTGGGTTCACATTATATAGGTCCTTTCAATAGAAACTCAGACTAAAACCTTCTGCTTTCACTACAGCAAAATTTATACCACGAACCGCCAAGAAAGCACTGTTCCTGAAAAACCACTTATCTAATTGATTTTCCTTGATTTTCCGTACTTAAATCCTTGATGAAATATGACAGACGTAAACGGCGAGGTGACAGGGGGTGTCCATTCAAGTTTACAGTAACGAGTTTCGCTAACCACTGCTTCTTTGTTGATAAGAACTTGCTTTTCCGGGGAAGGACTATAGAGAAATTCCCCTTGTGAGTTAAGGAAAAAGTAACCACAACATATGTGGCATCAGGCTGGATTGCAGTTCAGAGGTTCTTCTGGAATATAGGTTGGAGTAAGATAGGGTCTTCAAGAAATGGAAATCATGGGAAATTTACGTCATTTGGGCCTAATCTGGGCACACCACCCGCTTCAGGCACGGCTCGCTGAAAAAAGAATTTCAATGACTCCCATCCACATCGACTCAGATCAGAGAGGAGCTTGCGGTCATAGAGCAAATATCGCCGGAGGATCTTTGGTATGCTGAACGTGAAATGGCGGTGGGGCACAGCCTTGAGGATCTCCTCACATAGCCACTCCCCGAATTCAATCACCCGTTTCTGATGACAGGCCCGCCCTGGCGCGACTAACCTTTTTTAGAGTAAAGATCTTGGATTGTCGGTTAAAAAAGGTTAATCGCAATTAGCCAGAGAAATCAGGTCTGGGCCAGGGAGGGACAGAAATGCCTTCGCTTACAAGAAAATCCAAGCAAGTACTCGTGGCAACAATCGTCACACCTGACACGTGCAAAGCCGTTATGCAGGATACCGCAATCAAGGTAGCGATAAATCACCTTCCTCACATAGGGTCTGAAAAAGCCATACTGTTTGGCAAAACGCTCGTCATAGACCTGCTCAAGCGTCTCGAAACTTGCCCCGTTAAATACCTCGATTCAATATCTGATGAGATTTAAAGCTCTGGGACATTTAAAACAGGGAGTATATACTAAAGTCATTATTTAACAGGGTGAATCTTTAACGCATTGGTAATATTGAGATTCCCGCGGTCTGCGGGGTTGATAGATGGAAGAGATGTCGGGCCTGATCGGTTCTCTTTCAAAAGGGAATCCAAGAATACCCGACGAGATATACTGCAAGTTGAACTGAAAGTAAAGCTATTAATAAGTCCTATGATTATTGTGGGGAGGTAGGATTTATTTTGGAGCTTAAAATGGTTGCCCCCTTTTTATATAGATTGGTGATAGTGACTGCTGAATTGTGAGATTCGTCGTTTGAGTCTGTTTTACTGTCATCAATAACAGATCTATTCTTCTAATGAAATCAACCATTCGCATGAGACATTTTCAGGTGTGCCCTCAGGGCTTATTTCAGGAGGTGTAAAAACCCGCTGGACCTTAGCGTTCTTGTTAAGATACTGATAGAATCCGTTCCGGGCAAAGGAACCAGTATGCCCGCAATCATAATACTCCATGCCCCATCTTTTGGCCGCCTTCTGAGTAGAACATTCAATGGTGCGCATCCTAAAGCTGTTTCGAAATTTGTCTTATATGTTTCATCTGTTGAGGGAGATTTTAGGCTATGAAAATGAAGTGGCCCCATTGGTTTAGAAATCTAAAATATGGCAAGAAAAAGCTGCTGAGGGTAACATTTGGCTTCAGTTATTAAGGACGGGCTTCTGTTGAGATGGAGAGTCGGGAAAAGCGCGGCCATATAATTCGTTCAATCTCTTCGAGAAGACCTGATAACGTCTGAGGGTCAAGGGCTGAAATGGCGATACCCTTTAGTCTTCTGGATAAAATGAACGCCTCTTGATGATCAAGGCGGTCCATCTTATTGAGCACAAGAAGGGTGGGAATATCCCTTAAATTTAACCTATCCAGGATCCCTTCCACAGCCCTTATCTGATCTTCCATACGGGGACTGCTTGCATCCACAACATGAAGTAAAAGATCAGCATCGTGAAGCTCCTCCAGTGTGGCAGCAAAGGCATCCATAAGATCCTCGGGAAGATCTCTGATGAATCCAACCGTATCTGTGATAATAACTTCCCGTTCACGGGGAAACCTGAGACGGCGACTGCTGGGGTCCAGAGTGGCAAACAGGCGATTAGCCACATTAACATGACTGTGGGTCAGGGTATTGAGAAGTGTTGACTTGCCGGCATTGGTATAACCCACTATGGAGATGACTGGCAACCTCCTGACATTCCTGAGTCTGCGTCGGTCTTCCCTCTGCCTTTTTATCCCCTTCAATTCCCTGTTTAATCTCGCAATCCGTTCCCTGACACGCCTCCGGTTTATCTCCAGTTTTGTTTCACCAGGCCCCCTCCCCCCAATGCCGCCCGTCAACCTGGACATGGCCGTATTTTTGGTGGCAAGTCTGGGGAGGAGATATTTTAGCTGGGCCATTTCCACCTGGATCTTACCTTCTCTCGTGACCGCCCTCCTTGCAAATATGTCCAGGATAAGCTGGCTTCGATCAATAATCTTCAAGTCTGTATAGTCTGTCAGACTCTTAACCTGTGCCGGGGTTAGCTCATTGTCAAAGATCAACAGGTTTGAACCGGTCTGTAAACACCTGAGCACCAATTCGCTTAGCTTTCCTTTTCCCAATAAAAAGCGGGGGCTTGTCTGTTTTATATTCTGAATAACCACATCGACGACCTCTAGGTTATTGGACATAGCAAGGTCCCTTAGTTCGTCTAAAGATTCCTTGGCCTCCCACCCAGAGCCAGAGGTCACTCCCACCAATACCGCCCTTTCGCTCTTTTCTAATTTCTGGCTCCCATCGGTCCTGGATATCTCATCCTCGAGGGATTGGATCAATTCCTGAAAATCAATGTTCAGTTGGCCCATATCAGGAACACTGGTAATGTTCCAGTGCTGATTCTGATGGTTTTTAGGTAGGATATGGGCATAAGAGATGTAACCGGGAATCCCTTTTTCCATCACCTGGATACTGACCATGAGATCGAGACCCAAAAGAACCATGTCCGTTAAATCTTCTTTTGAAAGAGGCTCCCCGTTTAGATGGGTATGGATACACCTCAGCCCCTTGAGCCTACCCACTCCCAGTCTAAATCTCCCCAGATCAGGGATCCAGATACGCCTATGATCACCCACAAAGACACAGGCCACATGGCCTCTGCGGGTTAAGAGCAAAGCAACTTGTCTCTGGATCTCAAATGAGATGTTAGTTAACTGGCGGGTCAATTCACGAGATATGATCTCATGAGCGTGTATTCTTCGGCGGTAGATATTCTGAAGGCGTTTTAATTGGCTGGCCTTTAGGCCGCCTGTTTTACCTTGGACCCTTTCTATTGGTAAGTCCTCAATCTAAAAGTTAAAGACGTCTATTCGTCGTACCGTTCCTCTTCCGTATAATCCCTGAACCGAGTAAATTCCTTCTGAAATGTTAATTTAAAAAAACCGGTGGGTCCGTTTCGCTGTTTGGCCACATTGATCTCTGCTATATTCTGATTCTCTTCTGTTGCGGGGTGGTAGAGCTCATCCCTGTAGATGAATGCAATGACATCTGCGTCCTGCTCAATGGCTCCACTCTCCCTCAAATCCGACAGCTGGGGCCGTTTATTGGGACGGTCTTCTACCTTCCTGTTTAATTGGGAGATGGCAATAACGGGAACATCTAGATCTTTCGCAATAGCTTTTAGCGATCTGGATATCTCTGATATCTCCAGCTGTCGTGATTCTGCGGATCTCCTTCCCTGAATCAACTGAAGATAGTCAATGATAATAAGGCATAGATCGCTCTTTTTTTTCAATCTTCTGCACTTGGCCTTCATCTCAAGAACACTAAGCCCCGATGTATCATCGATAAAGATGGGAAGTTCGGACAGATGATTGGCAGTTTCTGTCAATCTCATCCAGTCCGCATCCCTTAAAAAACCCGTACGTAGCTTCGTGGCATTTATTCCGGAATGAAATCCCAGTAATCTCATGCCCAGATGCAGTTTGGACATCTCCAATGAGAAGACAGCCACCCCCTTCTTCGTCTTTGCAGCAGCGTTATAGCCTACGTTCAGGGCGAGTGCTGTCTTTCCCATGCTTGGCCTGCCGGCAATGATGATCAGGTCCGAAGGCTGCAGGCCTGCTGTTAAACGGTCGAAATCATAAAAATCCGTTGGCACACCCGTAACAAATCCCTCATGCTCCGCCACGCTTTCTAACTTTTTGAAACTACTCTTAATGACCTCTTCCATGGAAGAGAAACCATCGCCTATCTTATCCTCAGCTATATCAAAGATCATCTGCTCTGCCTTATCCAGAAGTTCATCCGTCTTCTCCCAATTTTGAAAACATGACTCAGAGATAACAGAACACTGAGTGATCAGCTTCCTTCGCACAGAAAGATCCCTTACTATCTCTGCGTGATAGATAATACCTGCAGAGGTGGATACGGCATCTACCAGAGAGGTCAAATAATCAGTGCCACCTGCCTTTTCAAAATGATCCTTCTCAGTGAGGTACTGACTGAGGGTGATTAGGTCGATGGGCTCATTGTTGTTATAGAGTTCAACCATGCCTTCAAAAAGATGCTTATGAGCTTCTCGATAGAAGTCATCGGCTGACAATATATCCATGACCTGGTTCATGGCATCGTTATTGATGAGTATACCCCCCAATATGGCCTGTTCTGCTTCTATATTTTGGGGGGGGACCTTAAGGGGTACGGGAATGGTCTTCTCTCTTGCCTGAGGCATATTGCACCTCACTCCATTTCAAGTGTTATTAGTCATCCGTTATTTCTCGTTTAACCTAGGTGTCGTGTCCCATGATTTAAATTGTCATCTCGACCCCTTCGATTAACTCAGGGTAAACTCCGGGAGAGATCTTATAACGACTTAAATCCACTAAGATTTCTCGTTTCACGGCTCGACTGAACTCGTCGAAGTCTCGAAATGCCAGTTTATTAAAGATATTTCCGGGACACAACACTAGGATCTGATTTCAAGATATTTTCTCCCGCGCCAAACGGGATCTTATAGCAAGCGACAAACAACGATAATTATTCCAGTTAATTCTTTCACTTTCAAATGATATATCTATAAACCATTATCCCATTCTCTCAAAACCCCAGTATTCCAACATTCCATAATTCCAACATTCCAATTGGGGCGGAGCCCCTAAGTTCATCTATTCTTCAGGAACCACCACAACTTTGATGGAACCCGTTACCTGGGGATAGAGTTTGACGGGAACTTTAAATTCTCCCAGCGTCTTTATGGGTTTATCCAAGCTTATCTTTCGTCGATCAACGGTTATTCCCTCTTTTTCGAGATGAGTGGCGATATCCATGCTGGTGACTGACCCGTACAGTTTCTCCTCTTCACCCGCTTTTTGGGAGATAGTGATCACTACATCTGCCAATCTTTCCTTAATCTTTTCAGCATCCTCTTTCGCATTTAATCTCTTAATCTCAATCTTTTTCCTTTGTGTCTCCATGAATTTGATATTCTGTTTATTGGCCTCAAGGGCGATCCCCTTTGGTAAGAGATAGTTACGCGCATAACCATCAGCCACATGCACAATATCACCTTCAAGGCCTAAGTCATCCATATCCTGTCTTAAGATTATCTTCATAGAATCCTCCTTAACCCATCAGTTCGCTCTCTTCTTATGTATTTTTCTGAAATCTATCCATTGATCGAAAAGTCCTGCCATGGCCATACCAACCAGAATAATCTGTTGAAAGATGATGAGAAGATACACACCGAATCTAACCCACCGCGGCACATGATATCGGTTTAAAAAAAATAGGACGATGGATAGGCCATGGAAAACATAGATGACCGACATCACAATAAGCAAGTTTATGGCCAGTAATTTTATACCGGTTCTTGATAAAAATAAAGCAAAACCCGCTGCAATGACACCCCAAACAATGAACTCAGGGGATTGCCACCGATCCATTGGACCGAAATCTGGATACTTAATGTTCCCTCTCCGAAATAACGGTCTGCTGATAACAACATTAAGCCACACCACAAATCCGGTACCAATGATGACAAGAGATGGATAGATCTTTATGACTAAATTCGTCACCACTCTACCATATTCCTGGAGATGAATAACCTTTTCCTGATCCAATCCCGTACTTTCATAGGCTCTGATAGTTTCCGTCAAATTACTTTGAAAATAGTCCAGGATCAAATCCAGGGTGCCCATCTCTTTTGATAGCCCAACCAGAAAAAGGGATACGGCGCCGAGGAGAAGCATAAAACTGGCCCCCCAGAATATGGTGAGACCAAAAGTAAATTCTCTTCTGTAGCTCTCTGCAATGATCAAACCAAGAATACCGAACTCAAGACAAAAAAATATTAACTGCGGATATCCTTCTAACTTAGAGATCAGGCCTACAATAACGATGGTAATACCCATCATCTTCAGGCCCTGGTGAACACCTAATTTGGTTGTATAATATAGAAAAGGTAAAGGGGTTAGTAGGCTAAAGAAAGGCCCTATAAAGGGGATCCAAGCAGAAGCAAAAAGAAGAAAGATGGCCGAGCCGGTACACCCCATCACATCGGTAAATTTCATGAAATCTTCTTACAGATAATCCCCTACGAATTTGAAATGATTAAAAAATATCCTCTAACTTTGAGCTTTCAGCTATCAACTGCCAACGAAAAATCTCTTGTTTCTTGCTTGGAGACCCTATCATCAAAAAACATGAGTCCTAAACGGGAACCTTATCTAATGGTTGATGTGGTAAATGGCAAAAGAGCTATATTTCTTGCCCTTTTTATGGCCACAGTCAATACTCTTTGATGTTTGGTGCAGTTACCAGAGATCCTTCTTGGGATTATCTTTCCCCGTTCGGATGTATACATTCTGAGTGTTTTTGGATCTTTATAATCCATTACGAGGTTACTATCTGCACAAAACCGGCAAATCTTTCTTTTGTGATAAGGAATTCTCCGCTTGCCAACCATTCGGTCATCGTCATTGTCATTGGGCCTATTATATACCATTTTCAACCTCTCCAATAGATGTACTCTCTTCATTCTGGACCATAGGCTCTTTTTCTAACCCCTGATCTTCCTCCATAACACTCGCTTTTGGGGTCTCCTTCTCTTTCTCCTTAAATATCAATTCCTGGGGGTCCACATTATCAGCCAGATTAACAGTCTGATATTTAAGAATCCTGGCGTCAAGCTTGAGATCTCTTTCAAGTTCCACTGTAATGCCGGCATTACCACAATAGTTTATGAGCACATAAGAACCTTTATCAAATTTTTTTACCTTATAGGCTAGTCTCTGGGTTCCCCACTCGTCGGTCTTAATTATAACACCTTTCTGCTTCTCGATCAGATTGTTAAACTTTCTTATGACCTCTCCATATTCTTCCTCCGACAGATTCGGGTCAACAATATATATGGTTTCATATTGCCTCATATCTCTTTCTCCTTCTGGACATTCCATGTATTGGGGAATAGAATTGATACCCTCATTGGAACCATATTCTCTTTTAAGTATTTACGTAAATGCTTACCTGAACCTATTTGAGAAAGCAGACATCAGTTTTGGAACGGAGTCCCCATACGCCCAAGGCCTCCTTTATTGTTCAGATGGCATTAATACTTTCAAAAAGTTTTATTAATTACCATTATAACATTCTATTGTCAAGCAATTTTAGGGGTCAAATTCATTCCAGAATCTTCTGGGACATCTTTTAAAGAGGTTACATCATGTGGGAAAAGGAGATGAACATTGCTCGCCAGGCAGCTATAGAGTCAGGAAAAATTTTAAACCGTTTGTTCGGCCAAACTAAACAGATAACTAAAAAAGGAGCCATCGATCTCGTAACCGAAGCCGATCTCCAATCAGAAAAGTCGATACTCCATATCATCAGCCGTCACTTCCCTCAAGATAGTATTATGACAGAAGAGTCCGGACACTACAACCATAATCCCCAAAGGGTATGGATCGTTGACCCCCTGGACGGCACCACCAATTTTGCCCATACCTTTCCCCTTTTTGCCGTTTCCATAGCCCTAAAATTCCAACGAGAGGTGGTTCTTGGGGTGGTCTTCAACCCATATATGAATGAACATTTTGAGGCCGTAAAGGGCATGGGCGCATCCTTAAATAAAAAACCCATAAAGGTCTCACAGACCGAAGAGCTTGGGGAATCCCTCCTAGCCACAGGATTCCCCTATGATATAAATAAAAACCCCAACAATGTTATAGAGCTATTTAAAAGATTCGTTGTCCTTGGTCAAGGAGTTCGAAGGCCAGGATCCGCAGCCATTGACCTTTGTTATGTGGCAGCGGGCAGACTGGACGGCTTTTGGGAAGAGGGGCTCAAACCCTGGGATACAGCTGCCGGCAGCATAATAGTAAAAGAGGCAGGAGGCAGAGTGAGTAACTATGAAGGAGTACCATATTCACCCGATCAAAAAAATATTGTGGCTGCCAATCCTTCTATACATGAGGCAATGCTCAATGTGCTGAGCTGAATCCTTAAACCTGAGATCCAAATGCCTCCATCGCCTCTTTTTTAATCTCTTCGGCCCGATGGCTGTATCGGGGAGAGAAGTGAAACAATGTAAGTTGCTTAACACCTGCCTTTTTTGCCAGCTCTCCTGCCTCTCTTGCTGTGAGGTGATATTTTCTCCGTGCTACCTCCTTGTCGCAATCTAAAAAAGCGGCCTCAATAAATAGGCTATCGGCTTTTTTTGCCAAGTCTAATATCTTTTCAAAATTTTCAGGGCTGCCTATTATATCAGTAATGTATGTTATCTTTTTCCCCGGTGAGATCCGTGCTATTATCTTTGTTAGATCGCCCAGGATAAACCTCTTTTCCTTAACTGTTTTTCCCCTTTCCTCCCAGGTAACAATGAAATCACCCGTTGGATCCTTTTCTTCATAGAGGGATTTTTTAAATCGATTAATCCATGGACCCACCGGAAGGTCAAGCTCCTTTAATCCCTCTTTGATAATATTGACATAAAAATTCTCCACCAGGGAGAGACCGAGGCATGGGACGCGATGGTCAAGTAATACAGACTCCACACGGAATGACGGTTCTTTTAGAAGAACACCGGTATAGGGCTCTTCAATCTCCATCTCTTTGGGTCTGAAGTGATCCCGGCATATATAACTCCTTGTTAAGGTCCTATCCGGATGGAGCTCTGTCACTTTTAGGATAAAGTTGTTCTGGTATTCGTTTACCAGGTTCCATGTGTAACCCCCTATCTTCCCTTCCACCTGGCTGAAAAATTCCGGGGGACCAAAGAGATGGATCTCCATTTCACGGCCCAGGAAAATCCTTAGAAGAGTATCAAACCCGATAAAATGATCCATATGTGTATGGGTTACAAAGACATGGCTTATCTTGAGCAGATCTCTTGGTGAAAGGGAGCCTAATTCTCCAAGATCAAACATAAGCGCCCTTTTCTCAAAAAGAAAAGGGATGTATAATCCTGGATCGTAGAAGGGATCGTTTATTAACTTGGGAAGAAAAGAGGGTCGCATAATAGTCCGTTACCCGGTGTCTGTTATCATTTGTCAGTTGACCTTCCTCCCATACTCCATTCAAGGTTGGCACCTGACAAGTGACTCCTGACTTTCTAAAACTTTACACGGTTGACAATCTTTATCAAATATGTCATCTTTTGCCAATAACTAATCAAAATTAAAGATCATTTCCCGGGAGAGGGGTATATTATGACACAGACCAAGGCGGATCTGGTGAAAGGTGTTATAGAAGAGGTTCACCTAAAAAACCCAAAGAAGGAGAGGCAACAATTTCTATTCCCTGAACTTGATTATGCCATCTTGACCAAAAGGCACGCAACAGAGTACGTTGATGCCTTGTTTGAGATAATCAAACAAACCCTTGAAAATGGTGAACATGTTCTCATCTCCGGTTTTGGCAAGTTTCAGGTCAAATTCAAATGGGCAAGAAAAGGACGGAACCCCAAAACCGGTGAAGACATCATCCTGAACTCCCGGAGAATCGTCACATTCCAATATTCTTCAAGGCTAAAGGATAAAATAAATCAAGGAGAAGATGGTTAAACGTCTCGGAAATTTTACAACTTATTGAAAAACCACTTCACTATCCTTTACATCCATCGCAACATGATTCCCTTCTTTTATCTCCCCCTCGATTATCTTCATGGCCAACGGATCTTGAATAAGGTGCTGAATAGCCCTTTTAAGGGGCCTGGCGCCGTAAACCGGATCGAAGCCTGTATTGGCAAGAAACTCTTTTGCCTTGTCCGTGAGTTCCAAAGTGATCTTACTTTCTTTCAATCGCCTGTTTAGAAATCCCATCTGGATGTCCACTATCTTTTTGATCTCTTCTGGGCCAAGGGAATTGAATATGATAATTTCATCAATGCGGTTCAGAAACTCCGGTCTGAAGGTGCTCCTCAAGGCATCCATGACCCTTCTTTCCATCTCTTTTTCATCTTTTCCTTTCAGTTCCTGAATCCACTGGCTCCCCACATTGGAGGTCATGATAAGCACCGTGTTCTTAAAATCAACTGTACGGCCCTTTCCATCCGTCATTCGGCCGTCATCCAGTATCTGAAGTAGTGCGTTGAAGACATCGGGATGGGCCTTCTCAATCTCGTCAAAAAGGACTACGGAATATGGATGCCTCCTCACAGCCTCGGTCAGATATCCCCCCTCATCATATCCCACATATCCGGGAGGTGCACCGATGAGTCTTGCCACTGAATGTCTCTCCACATACTCCGACATATCAATTCGAATCATATACTGTTCATCATCAAACAGAAACTCTGCAAGTGCTCTGGCAAGCTCGGTTTTCCCAACACCTGTGGGCCCCATGAATATGAAAGAACCTATGGGTCGATTGGGATCCTGAAGACCCGAACGGGCCCGACGGACAGCATTTGATACTGAGATGATCCCCTTCTTCTGACCCACCACACGTTGCTCCAGTCTATCCTCCATCTTCAAAAGTTTCTCTTTTTCACCTTCCATCAGCCTCGAGACTGGTATGCCGGTCCATTTTGCGATGACCTCTGCTATATCCTCACTATCCACCTCTTCCTTGAGCATCTTTCTACCCGATTGGAGCTCCTCAAGCCTTCTGTTCTCTTCTTCCAAACCTTTCTCCAACCCAATCAAAGTTCCATATTTCAGTTCAGCGGCCTTTGACAGGTCACCTTGTCGTTCAGCGATCTGAGCCTCGGACTTTGTGGATTCCATCCTCTCTTTGATCTCCCGTATCTTTGATATGGCTTCCTTCTCTTTTTTCCAGTGGCTTATCATCTCTTCTGTTTGAGATTTAAGCTCTGTCAGTTCTTTTTCGAGTTTACCAAGCCGATCCTTTGAAGCCTGGTCTTTCTCTTTTTTCAGTGCCTCTCTCTCTATCTCCAGTTGTGTGATCTTCCTCTGGATATCGTCGATCTCGGCCGGCATGCTATCGATCTCAATCCTGAGGCCTGAGGTGGCCTCGTCTATAAGATCGATTGCCTTGTCAGGGAGAAACCGATCCGTGATATACCTGTGAGAAAGGGTAGCGGCTGCCACCAGGGCGGAATCCTTGATTCGCACGCCGTGATGAACTTCATACTTCTCCTTGAGCCCCCGCAGGATGGAAATGGTATCTTCTACGGTGGGCTCCTCAACCATGACCGGTTGAAATCGCCTCTCCAAGGCGGCGTCTTTCTCAATATGTTTCCGGTATTCTTTGATGGTCGTTGCACCCACACATCTCAGTTCACCACGGGCAAGGGCGGGTTTCAGCATATTGGACGCATCCACGGCCCCCTCGGCAGCACCTGCACCCACCAGGGTATGCATCTCATCGATAAACAGGATGATCTCACCTTGTGCATCGGTGATCTCCTTAAGAACCGCCTTAAGTCTGTCCTCAAATTCACCTCGGTATTTGGCCCCGGCTATCAGGGCTCCCATATCAAGGGCAACAACCCTTTTGTCTTTCAAGGTTTCCGGCACATCACCCTGAACGATTCTCTGGGCCAGACCCTCAACGATGGCGGTCTTGCCTACACCCGGCTCCCCTATGAGCACGGGATTATTTTTGGTCCTCCTTGACAAGACCTGGATGATCCTCCTGATCTCATCATCACGACCGATTACGGGATCCAGATCCCCCTTAGAGGCAATGGCGGTTAGATCTCTGCTGAAACGCTCGAGTGCCTGGTATTTATCCTCCGGGTTTTGATCGGTAATCCTCTGTCCCCCACGGATATCCACCAGGGCCTTTAAGATGGCATCCCTGGTAATGCCCGCAGATGCAAGGATTCTCACTGCCTCGCCCTCTTTCTCCTCCGTTATGGCCAGGAGAATATGCTCCAGACTGACGTATTCGTCTTTCATCTTTTCTGCTTCGTCAAAGGCCCGATCCAGAACAGCCTTTGATCTCGGAGAGATATAGACCTGACCATATCCCGTGCCGGATATCTTAGGTAATCTCTCCAGAGCAGCCTCAATCCCTCTCAAGAGTTGACCCTGATTTGCTCCGATCTTGCCCAGAAGGGGAGTGATGACACCATCCTTCTGCTCCAAGATGGATTTCAATAGGTGCTCGGGTTCAATCTGCTGATGGCCCAATCTTTCGGCCAATTGTTGCCCATTTTGAATAGCCTCCTGGGCCTTAAGTGTTAGTTTATCAAAACGCATTTTTCGTGTTCCTCCGTTGCCCCCTCTGATCCTCTAACTCAAAGATAGTTTTATGTAGAGGTTTAAATTGTCATATAATGCTTTTATTGGTAAGCTTTTATCTGCTCTTCTATATGTCTTTATAGCCAAAAACTTAAAATTTGTGTCAAGTTTTGGTAATGCCTCGTGATTCCAGCAAGCTGCCCTGTGATACTGGATGCTGGTTCCTGGATACTGGATATAAAAAGATTTCTTTCCCTTTATCCAGCATCGAGCATCTAGCATCCAGCATCGCTTCGTCTCAATGAATGAATGTAGTGTTATTTCCCCCAACTCGGCGGGTTGAGGTGGAGCTTCGCTAGTTAGTCATTGAAATCAATTAAAAATTAAGTTCCCTCACCCCCCATGTCAAGGAGAGTCAAGTTAAACTGGAGCTATTTAGAGTTATGGATGATCAACAATTTCGTCAACTTCTTGATGTATTTGGCCTATCCTGGGAGGGATACCGAAAGGTCAGAAAAGGGGTCAAAAAGAGAATTCGCCGCCAGATGCAGGAGCTAAGATGTCAAAGTATGGAATCATATCTTACGTTTCTGGACCAGGACCAGGACATGAGGCTGAAATGTGAGCGTCTACTGACCGTTTCAATCAGCCGCTTCTTCCGTGACCGGGTTCTATGGTATACTCTTGAAAATCAGATATTACCGTCTATGGTAAGGAAAAACAGGGAGAGAGTTAAAATCTGGTCTGCCGGTTGTGCGTGTGGTGAGGAGGTATACAGCTTCAGGATCATGTGGGAAGGCTTACGACTTACCTTTGAAAGCCTTCCGAAACTCCAAGTACTGGCCACTGACATGAACCCCAACTACTTAGATAGGGCCGGATCAGGGGTCTATCCCCGTAGTAGCTTGAGAGAGGTTCCGGAGAAGATACGATCCGTCTACTTTCAACCTCAAAAGGGAGGACGCCATTATGTGGTAGAGCCTATCCTGAAAAAAGATATTTTATGGAAGATACATAGTCTATTTTCTGAGCCCATGGAGCATGACTTCCATCTCGTCTTCTTAAGGAACAATCTTCTTACATACTACCAGGAGAGGCTTGTTGTACCTGCTTTGCGAAAGATCGTGGATAGTCTGATCCCAGGCGGGTTTCTGATCATCGGATCCCACGAGAGCTTACCTTCGGACGCCTTCAATCTGATCCCTGTCGGTGGGCTCCCATACCTTTCTCAACGTGAGAATTGAGTAATTAATTAAAATGAAGTCTAAAAATATTCTTCTGACCGGTCCGCCGCGATGTGGTAAATCCACACTTATTGAAAAGGTCGCGGGTAAAATCCAGAAGCCCATGACCGGTTTTATCACCCGTGAGATAAGGGAGGAGGGCAAAAGGGTCGGATTTTCAATCGAGACATTGGACGGGAAGGAGGGTGTGCTTGCCCACGAAAAGATCAAGGGTAGGTACAGGGTAGGAAAGTATGGAGTCAACCTTAATGATATTGATCAGATTGCGGTTCCCTCCATGTTGCCGACTCGGTCTGACAGAATCATAGTGATCGATGAGATTGGTAAAATGGAATGTTTCTCTCCACTGTTCCGCCAGATTTTAATGAAGATACTGGACTCTGATAATCCGGTCATTGGGACCATCGCTCAAAAAGGGGACAGATTTATTCAAAAAATCAAAGAACGTGATGATATATTACTGATTCACGTATCTGAAAAGAACAGAGACGAACTGGAAAATTTTTCGAAGTTTTATGAGTTTTAAAAATCTCAATGGGAACATGCCAATACTGCGGTAAGAGTGCCAAGACCATCTCCAAGGTGATTGGTTTTTGTGCCAACTGTATCCGCGCCCATTTCCATGAGGTCTGGCCGGATATCAAGAGGGTTCATGATCATGGCCGGAAGGCCTACGGACTCCCATTGGACCCCCCACGTGACAATGAAGGGACTACATGTCCCCTTTGCGTCCACAGGTGCCGGATATCCGAAGGTGGCAGAGGATTTTGCGGGCTTCGTCGTGTGGAAAAGGGTAAGCTTAAGGGGGGACGTCCCCAGGAAGGGAACCTGTACTACTATTACGACCCTTTGCCCACCAACTGTGTAGGGGGTTTTGTCTGCCCGGCGGAAACGGGGTGCGGCTACCCAAAATATGCTGCAACCAATGGCCCTGAGTATGGTCATAAAAACCTTGCTGTCTTTTACCACGCCTGCTCTTTCAACTGTCTGTATTGTCAAAATTATCAGTTCAAAGAGAAGACGGCATCATCCGTCCGCGTTTCAGCAAAAGAGCTGGCCGGGGCGGTGGACGAAAAAACAACCTGCATCTGCTATTTCGGCGGTGATCCAACACCCCAGATTCTACATGCAATTAAGACCTCTAAATTATCCATAAAGCACGCCATCAACCGGATACTCAGGATTTGCTGGGAGACCAACGGAGCTGTCCAGGAGCCATACTTGACAATGATGGCCCAACTATCCTTAGATTCAGGAGGATGTATTAAGTTCGATCTAAAGGCCTGGGATGAAGGTATTCATTATGCCCTTTGCGGTGTTACAAACAGGAAAACCAAGGAGAATTTCAGGATATTGTCCAACTTCATATCTAAAAGGCCCATACCACCTGTCCTCATAGCCAGCACCCTGCTGGTCCCCGGATATGTGGATGAACAGGAAATAGGGGAAATAGCAGATTTTATTGCCCATTTAAACCCTGAGATCCCTTACAGTCTCCTGGCCTTTTATCCCCATTTCTACCTCCAGGACCTCCCAACCACATCCCGCAGTCATGCCCTCCGCTGCAAAGAGCGGGCAGAGGCCGCTGGCCTTAAACAAGTACACGTGGGGAACATACACCTGTTGGGAGACGACTATTAGATATAACAACTTCAAATAAAATACGATTCTGTTTCATATCTTTTTCTCTTGATTTACATCTGAAATTATTGTAATAAGGCATTCAATTCCGTACAAAGCACCAGAGCAAATTCCAAGTTAAAATTTAAGAATAATTCTCTTATTGGAGCGCAATTATGATCATACGATTATTAAAGATTCTGTGTTTAGCTCTCATTTTAACTCTTCTTTTACAACCCTCTGCTTTCTCTCAACAGTCTGCTTCCCTTCAAGAGGGGATTAACCAATATAGACAGGAGAATTTCGAAGAGGCCATTCAAGCCTTGATTAAGGCACGCCAGGAAGACCCTCAATCTTCTGTTGCAGCCTTCTTTTTGGGCCTTGCTTACAAACAGGTAATGGATTACCCCAACGCATTTGAGCATCTTCAAAATGCAGTCACGCTGACTCCCAAAATAAAAGAGGCCTTAGTGGAACTGATAGATGTTGCATTGCAATTGGAAAAACTTGAGGAAGCTAAAAAGTGGATAGGTGTGGCAGAGGAAGAAGGGATCGAACCAGCTAAAGTAGCCTTTCTAAAGGGGCTTGCACTTTCAAAAGAGGGTAAAAACGTGGAAGCAGTGGAGTCCTTTGAAAAGGCAAAATCCATCGATGAAACCATTAAACAGGCTGCGGATGTTCAGATTGCCCTATGTTACCTGAAGGAGAGGAAGCTTAAGAAGGCGAAAGAGAGTTTTCAGGCCGCAGTGCTGCATGATCCCCAAACTGATCTGGGCGGTTTTGCGAGGCGATATCAAGATATGGTGGAAGAGAGAATATTTATTGAAAGGCCCTTCCGTTTCACACTAGGAGTCCACGGCCAGTACGACAGCAATATGCTGTTAAGGTGGACTGACAACCCGTTGATACCATGGACAGGAGGAGATGAGGAGAGTAGAGTCCTTAACACTGTTTTCTGGGTAAACTACACGCCGATCTTTGAAAGCCCCTGGCTCTTCAATGCCCAGTATGCCTTTAACTCCAGAGTCCATCAGAAGAACACCCATACCCATGATTCCTTGTCAAACAGCATCTCCGCCACCCCAGGTTACAACTTTGGCAGGTTCTCCCTGAACCTGGCTAATAGTTACAGTCATACCCTTCTTCGAGATCCAAGTTATCAAAGATATCTGGGGACCTTCAGTTCAGGCCCCTTATTAAGAGTAGCCCTCAAACAGAATCAGCTCCTGGAACTATATGCAGGTTATACATGGAATGACTATTTCCAACAACCCTTAGATCCACGTGATCCTCCTCCGGATCCAGCAGAAGACAGGGATTCAGCCGACCTGGATACTTATATAAGCTGGATATGGCTGTTTAAAAAAGATGCCTTTTTAAATCTCAAATATGAATTTATCGATCAGGATACCGATGGAGCCTACTGGGATAACGAGGGACATAAGTTCTCCGCCAATTTAATTTTACCCCTCATTAATAAACTCAAATTACAACTGAGTGGTCAGGCCTACCTGCAGGATTTTAAAAATCACCACTCTGTATTTAATGTTACGAGGGAAGATAATACCTACACTCTTTCTGGAGGTTTTACATGGGATTTCTATAAGAATGCCAGCTTTGTGGCCCAGTACACCCGAACCAGGGCTGACTCAAATATATTTGCATATGACTATACCAGGGATCTCTACTCAGGAGGTATTGAGTACAGATTTTAATTGAAAAAAATTAACTAAATCAAGATATCATGACGGCAAGGATTAGGAGGCAATAATGAAAAAGGGATTGACCTTATTGGGGATTTTCTTTCTGTTCATCCTTTTCCCTTCATCAGTTCTAGCAACACCGGTTGGGAAATTCACGCACGTGGAAGGTAGGGTGGATATCACCAGCCCGGGTCAGGCAGCCAGACCCGCCAGGTTGGGGGATGAGGTTCTCGTTGGCGATATTATCCGGACCAAGAGCGAGGCAAAGGCAGAGATCACTTTTATTGATGAGAATACCCTGCGTCTTGCCAAGAACACCAGAGTAGAGATTACCGAATATCTGTTCGATAAAGAGAGAACCAGCGGCATCCTCAAGCTATTCAGAGGAAAGATCCAGAATAATGTAAAAATGGTGTTAGGCAGGGTCTTTGGGTTAAAGACGCCGAATCGTTTTGAGGTCCATACACCAACTGCCGTTGTTGGGGTGAGAGGGACCAACTTTATAACGTATTTTCAGAGAGCCATAACCGGCTCCATATTTAAAGAGGGGAGCGGTTATGGTTATAGCCTAAACCGACCCGATATGGTCATGAATATCAATCCAGGGCAGGCCATGTTGGTTACAAGCCCTGATGTACCTCCTGTTGTAAGGGACGCCCCAGATGTGGAGTTTAATAAACACGAAGGAGATACCGCTCCTTCAGAAAAAGAAGAAGGCAAGGAAGAGGCTGAAGAACTTGATGTTGGAAAAGGAGAAGATGTCGCTAAAGCGATTAAAGAAGCTGTAGTATTAACCACAGAGCCACCGGTCGCGACTGTAGAACCAGCACTCACCACTCTAGCGCCACTGCCTCCACCAGCAGTACAGGCACCTCCACCGCCTCCGCCGCCACCGCCGCCACCACCGCCGCCGCCACCAACTGTAGTACAGGCACCTACACCGCCGCCACCATCCTTTGATGGACCTACCTACTGGCTGGTTCCTGGTACTCTCTATGAGGGGGATTGGTTCAATCCCGGTGTTGGTCAAACAGAGGTAGGTTGGCTAAACCCGAATATATTTAATGCAGGCAGATACTACCTGAACCCTTACGCAGATGGTAAATGGTATTGGTACGAGTACACCTCCACCACTGGCAGAGGGATGGGATTTAAAGATACATCCATACATACCGGTTTAAATACAGGTATGGATGAGACATATGGTTACGCGTCCATTGGACAATACTTCAAGGCGTCTTACAATTGGGGTGACCCCATGTGGAAGGTTTTAGAGAGATTTCAACCCTGGGACTTTGATATCTCCACACTCTCCCAATCCCCAGGACCCGGTTACGTGCTGGTATGGTCAGAAAGTAAAGATTCCAACAACCTGGAACAGAGCGGCCAGATCAGTGGAAGAATAGGGAGTATGGGAAATCTGTGGTCAGCAACCGACGCAAATCCCACCAGTATGGGCCTGAGTGGTCAATATAGTGGGAGCAATTTCCCATCCCTTTTTGCTCTGGAGATCAAGGACAGGGCACCTGATGGCACTCCCTATACAGGACCCATAGGTGGTTTCCTCAATGGAATAGAGGGTATACTTGCTGCCCTCTATATTAAGCCCGACAACACGGAAGCGGGTGTTCTCTGGGGTGGGTTTTCCGGGACCCGCAGTGGCGATACGTGGAACGCAACAGGCACCATCTATCCTGAGGCTTTCACTTCCAATGTGGGAAATGTTACGGCAGCGACACTCTTTGAGCCCCAGAACCAGGTTAAAGGTGTGATGGATTTTGATGGCACTTATGGTTTCTTTGGTGGCGGTACAGGTTCCATTCGCGGAGGAGGCTGGGGTTACACCAATTCCATTCTTGGCCAGGATTGGGGGGTTTTCGGAATCATGCATAGTGCCAACAACTACTATGACAATCCCCAGGCCGCCAGTACATTCACCCACGTATTTGGAGGTTATGGAGAGTTTGGCAGTTACCAGACCAGCTCTGGCAGGATACAAGATCTGGGATTATGGATGGCCTGGGTTAACAATGGAACATGGGCAAATAATAGACTCTCTGGAGACCTCTTTGGCAGATTTCTGACCCTCATGAAGGTTGGGGAACTTGATGGAGCTATCCTCGGAACCTATAACAACCCCACTTCCCCTGGCACATGGCAGGCGGTCTCGGGGGGTAGCTGGGAGAAGACCCAGAACCTCAGCTTCAGCAGTTCTTTCATGGATAATGCTTTTCAATTACAGCTCAGGAATAATGGATATAACGAATATTCGGACGGTTCAGAATATCTATATGTCTATTATCAGGATGAGAACAGAGGTTATACACGTTACATAGACCAGAGTTCCGGTAAAGAGACACACAGGGTTTATTATCCATACGGCCGGTACGATCAATGGGTCTACAACTCCTCCACCAAAGAGCTCCTCTCCTTTTCCAGCAATACCTACAGCTTCGATGTAGCAGCGGCCAACGGTGTAAGAGACCCGGCAAGCCAGGGGCTGAACCTTGGAACACCAATATCTACTTCCGGTCCTTCGCCGGATCATAGACTAAGAGGTCGGTGGGAATTCAGTGGGATCATGGGCGGTTTGGGCAATCCGTGGACCGCAACCCAGGCAAGTCCAGCAAGCCTGATCTTTGGTGGTGAGAAAGATACCTATTGGGCTCTGGGCCCAACCATCTTTAAGGCAGATTTGAGAAGTTTCTACCCTGTAACCGGGGCCTTCACCACGCCCGATGGGGGTGCCTATTTTGGATTGATGGGGGGTGTTTTCTCAAACCCGGTTTACGGGAGTATCTACACCATCTATATCGGTCCCAATCTAGATGTAGGGATCCACAAAGCAAGCTTCAACGGCAACAGCTATGGTGATATGTGGGAGGCAACCGGCAGCTTATATCCCATTCAGTTGGACTCTAACATCGGGATTCAACCGGCTGATCTTCTCGATAATATAGTCGTTAATCGAGAATGGTGGAATGGTGAGGCCTACAATGGGTGGTTTGTGGATAATTCGGATAACCTTGTGGGGGAGATAATCGTCTGGAATCGACTCAGGGAAAGGGCCTATATCCCTAACCAGTCATTTGGAATTTCCCGAGTGTTGTTCGGGGGAACCTATGTAGAGGCCAGTACATATGACCGATGGCTCCGGGCCTGGGATTCTTGGGAGGAGAACATGAGAAGAGTGGGTGCACATATCGGTTCCCAATGGTCCAACAACCGGATCGCTGCCAAAGGATACCAGGGGTGGGTCAATCTGGATTCGGCCGTAACCGGTGTAGCTGGATCTGAACTCATGGGCACCTTTAATCCCAACAATCACACCTGGCAGGCCGTGGATATGTGGGCCTGGGTGACCACCGACAAGTTTATGGATTTAGTAGCTACCCAGGCCGGGAGGGCAAAGTTAGAAGCTCTCAATATCCCCGCATTTCAGATCGGGAAGGTCCCTAATATGATGGGCAGTTACGGCCCATTGAATGTCTACATTGATGACGTGACTGTTTTTACCTACTCATCTGGAGAATGTCCCCGCGTATGGGCTACACCTCCAAATAAAGTATACGGATCCTTTTCGGCCATACCTTCGATCGATACCATGGTATCCCTTACCGGAAGTGGAGCCAGCGCCACATTCCAGGTGAAAAGATGGGACAACAGTAAGTGGGGAGCCGCTGTTGACGGTTCCGGCTCATTTACGAGGACAGACAACAGCCAGACAGAGAATATCAATTTTTATGGAGGTGCTGCCGGGAATTACACAGGGGCAACTTCAGGTAACTTTCAAGGATATGGATCGGGCAGGGCCGATCGACAGTAATGCAGGGAAGTTCTGCCTGAAATCGAGGTTCATGGAGAAACTCATTCCATGCTCCAGAGTGTGTGTCGATAATCTTGACATAAATTTTAAGATCCTAAGTTATTTGTTCCGTTAGAATAAATATAAAAGAGGCACAAAGGTGAAATACTTTATCCAAATCTGTGCCTCTTTTTTCCCTGATTTGTCATAATAGCTTTCCATTTCAGGGTCTTCGTGTAATCGTGTGGGTAAAAAGCAGCATAAAATTGGCATAGATTGGCTGTGGATAATGAGAAATAGAGTTTTCATAGGTATAAGAAATCTGGCATGATTACTGGATGGGAAAA
>Ga0180009_10002252_pt1 | contig 22794 bp, 19 predicted proteins | sample OS_PC_MetaG_FD_123537 | JGI IMG/M metagenome (GOLD analysis project Ga0180009, IMG submission 123537) | Groundwater microbial communities from the Aspo Hard Rock Laboratory (HRL) deep subsurface site, Sweden - OS_PC_MetaG | ecosystem: Environmental > Aquatic > Deep subsurface > Groundwater...
CACCGAGATCGACGAAGCTACCGGCCTGCCGAATCAGGTTGCCGTTTCCAGTCGTCAATTTATTCATGATGCCGTCGTATGTTTGCCCGACTGTTGCAAGTTGTCTGCCGAGCTTTTCGAAGTCTTCGACAAACCCCCTGATTTTATCGTACAGTACTCCGGCTTTGTCGGCGATCGCGCGCGCGTTTTCATTCTGGCGTTCATAGCGCCAAATATTGTCGACGGTGCGTAGCGTAGCCAGCAACGTGGTCGGCGTGACTACGACGATTTTGTGTTCGAAGGCATCATTGAACAGTTTTTCATCAGCCTGAAATGCAGCCATGAATGCCGCTTCGATCGGCATGAACAACAGCACGAAATCGAGAGAACGCAGGCCCTTTAAGTCGGAATAGTCTTTACCGCTCAAGCCTTTAATGTGTTCGCGCACGGCTTGCACATGGGCCTTGAGCGCCGCTTCACGCTCTTGGTCGTCCTCGGTCGAACAATATTTTTCATACGCCAGGAGCGATACTTTCGAGTCGATCACGACATCCTTATTTTCCGGCAAACGAACAATCACATCGGGCTTGAACAAGCGATTATCTTGATCCCTGAATGCGCCTTGAGTCTCGTATTCGACGCCTTTGCGCAAACCGGATTGCTCCAAAACTTTTTCCAGAATCATTTCTCCCCAATTACCTTGTGTTTTCTTGCTGCCTTTGAGCGCACGGGTCAAATTCAATGCTTCCTGATTCATTTTTTCGGTATCGCGACGTAGCGAGATGATTTCCTGGCGAAGAGAAATGCGGTCTTTGGTTTCGTTGTCGTAAATATTCTCGATGCGAGTCTTGAAATCTCCGAGCTGCTGCCGAAGTGGGGCAACAATATGATCGAGCGCGGTTTTATTATGTTCGGCGAATTGCTTGCCGCGTTCCTCGAAAATTTTGGCGGCCAGATTTTCGAATTGGGTTTTGAGTTGTTGTTCGGCTTGCTGCAGCAATAGCAGTTTTTCCGATGCGCTTTTACCTTGTTCTTCGAGCCGGGCATGCAGGTCGGCGTTCGCGGTTTTGGTTCTGAGTAACTGTTGTTGTAAATGATCGCATTCGCTCTCCTTGGCATCGAGAGTTTTAAGTTTTTCCTCCGCGACGGCTAGGCGAGTTAGCATTTGCTGATTGTTTTTTTTCTCTCGAAGGTTGAATAGCAGCACCGATACAATGCCGGCGAGAAATCCGATCAATAATACAACCGATCCGGGTATTTGGTTTAGTAATTCCATTAGGCTTGTTCAAGGGTTAAAGAAAATAGCACGCTGATAACCAACAATTCCCAATTTGAACATGCTCTCGGAGTTGAGGGTGTGACGCATGCTTGTCGAAGAACGCCGTGAACCCGTCCGTAAGGGCTTGACGGCGACCCTCGATAGACACATCCCATACCTTTTATTCTTAGACGGCTTTTCGATCAAAAGGGAGTAGTTTCATAAGTCTGCCATGCATGTTAGTTTTTGCGCCAAGCCCCCGAAGCGTTCGATTTTACGCAACACGGTGTCGTTGAAAACCTTTTGATCGGCCAGTATTTTGACCGATTTCCGGGCACGGGTAATCGCTGTATAAAGCAATTCTTTAGTCAACACAGGATTATGTTGATCCGGAAGAGCGATAAGAATTTCGTCAAATTCCGAACCCTGGCTTTTATGGATCGTCATTGCGTATACGGTTTCGCAATGCGGCAATCGAGCCGGCAGACATTTTTTGATACTGCCGTCGGGGCGTTGGAAAAACACCATCAATTTACCACTTTGCTCGGCGTCTTTCAGACATAGGCCAATATCGCCATTATAAAGTTGTAGCGCGGCATCGTTTTGCGTGATCATGACCGGACGTCCATGATACCAAGTCCCGATAGGGTTGATATGACCTGTTGAAGCCAATCGGCGCTCAACTCGGCTATTAATATCGGCGACGCTATATTTTCCGGCCCGATTCGCACAGAGCACTTGAAATCGCCTGAAGACATTAAAAATTTGCTCGATATCATTTGAATTCTCTATTGCGCGTAAATAATCGAGCCGCTGTCCGGCAATATAGGCGATAGCATCTTGATTCAATAAGCCGATATTTTCATTACCGGCCTGCAATGCCGACCAAGCGGCTTCAGGGTGCTGCAAATTGACCGCTTCGGCCAGGTTTTTGATCGTCACATCGAATCGGTGCGCTTTTTTTAGTTCGACGGTATGATCCGGCAACGCTGCGGTCAAATCTGCCAATACCGCGCCCGATTCGACCGATGCCAATTGATCCTTATCGCCGAGCAAGATCAATCGGGCACTGGGTTTAAGTGCATCGACCAATTTACTCATCAACGCTAAATCAACCATTGAGGCTTCATCGACTACGACCAAATCGAAAGGCAGGGGGGCTTCGGTATTATGCCGGAAATAAGGCGAAGGCGGACGAGAGCCTAGTAGGCGATGCAGGGTCGTGACCGATTCGGGAAGAGATTGTTTGATAGTTTCCGAGCAAGGCAAGGCACTCTTGCTGTTACCTATCGATTCCTGCAGGCGCATTGCGGCTTTTCCGGTCGGTGCTGCAAGGGCGATGAATAACGGGCGTTTTGCCAATTCCTGCAGCAAAGCCAGAATTTTGACGATAGTGGTGGTTTTACCAGTCCCGGGACCGCCGGTAATGATGCAGAACGTTCGATTAAGCGCGGTTTTGGCTGCTTCACGCTGCCAGTCGATTTCCGCAATGGCGGCCGGGAAGTAGCGGTCCAATAAGGCTTCAGCGTCAGCAGGGGAGACATTGACGCGGGTCATTGCACCGATCCGGTTGACCAAGTTTTTTTCATAGGCCCAATAACGCTGAAGATAAAGTCGGTCGTCTTCAACTATTAACGGCGCGGTATCAGTCCTTGATGCCAGACCTGAAGCCATGATTGTTTCCCGGGCTTTCGCATCAATGCGGATACAACTATGCCCTTGATTTTGCTCGAAGGAAAGACGGGCGATTAGTTTTTCAAAATTATCTTGCGCGGCACCGGTCAAGGCGCTACGGCGGCTCAAAAAACGAGAAAAAGCCATATCGAGTCGGGTAAAAGTAGATTCTTCTTTCATTTGTCAGATAAATTTCGGCGCTTGTTGCCGTAAAATGAAGCCAATAGGACGCTTTAAAACATCACGAGAGAAATAGAGGGAGCCCTTATAAGGCAGTGTCTCAATAGCTTTTGGCATGGAGATATTTACCCGAATATTGATTTTGAGTTCTACGACTTAAGTTTAGCTTAATATTCCCAAGGTTAAAATCATTTTATTGTTAAATAATAAGGCTTTACATTATGAATAAAATCATATTGGCAAGTTCTGTGTTTATGATGAGTAGTCTATTTACTCAGCCTATAAAGACAGTTGAGGCATCCGACCAGCATAAAGCTAAGTTGACTTCGGGCAAAACCGCCGGAAAACCTACAAAAGGGCGATTGGGCCGAGCCTCTTGGTACGGACCTAGATTTCACGGCAAAAAAACCGCGAGCGGACGCAAATTCGATATGTATGCGATGACTGCGGCCCATAAAACGCTGCCGTTGTTATCCTACGTGAAAGTCACCAATCCCAAAAGCCATAAATCAGTTGTCGTACAAATCACCGACCGCGGGCCTTACCATGGCAAAAGGGAACTGGACTTGTCCTATGCCGCCGCCAAGCAAGTGGGCATTCAAAAGCAGGGGGTCGGTTTTGTAGAGATTCAACCGCTAAGCCGATCTCAAGCGATAGCCGAAATAGGCAACAACGATTCGTAATTGAATCGTAAATAAGCGAATAGCACAAAAGCCGAATGGCATTTGCCCTTCGGCTTTTTTTGTCTCGTTCCCAAGTTCCAGCTTGGGAATGCCTACCGTCAAGCTCTGCTTGCACACACGCCAAAAATCTCCGATAAAGCCTCGATACGCCATAAATCCGGCCTATCCCGATAAACACCGCTCATCGGCTGTTCGGGCTGCATGCCGCGCACGAATAAATACAATGCCCCACCGAAATGCTTTTCGTAATCGTAATCGGCCAAGCGTTGACCCAAATAGCGATGTAACACCAGCGTATACAGCCAATATTGCAATCCGTAATTATGCTCACGCATCGCGTCCGTCAGCGTTTCCGGCCGGTAATCCGGCAGGCTGTTGGTTTTATAATCGATGACGAAATAACGGCCGCCGTATTCGCAAATCAAATCGATGAAACCGGTCAAATAACCGCACATTTGCTTGCTGTTCAGCGCTTGATAAACCGGAGAGTCCGATAAGATCGCATTGATTTGTGTGGCGTTCATCGGCTGCATTGCGAGATAAAACGGCATTTCCTTCAAACATAGCTCATCGGCAATATTCATCAGCAAAAAAGCCGGATCATCTTCGGCCAAGGGGGTTGTCACGACGGCTTGCAATAAGTAATCGATGGCTTCAGGATGCTCCGTTTGCAAGCCGTAACGCCGACAGGTGCTATCGCGCAACTCGGCGATGTTCGGCATATCGGCCAAGTACGCGAAATCGAGATGCTCCAGCAAGTCGTGCACGACGTTGCCAGTATGCGCGCCTTTCGGCAAATCCTCTTGCATGCCGGCCGCCGACAAGGCCGGTTCCGCATCGAGCGAAGCCAATTCGCGGGCCTTGTCTTCCGGCAATTCCGGCGCATCCTGTAGACTCAAAGCCGAGAGTGCCGTGTAACTACTCATTTGCCAATCGGTGCGTAGCGAACGCAGCCTCGCCCTTGCCGATAGCCGGGTTTCGTCGAGCCATTTTTCGTAACGGCCTTTTGACATCGCCGGTAATTCCAATAAACGATATTCGAAAGCATGCGGGGCGCGGTTGCAATAATCGATCAGGATCGATTGTTGCGCGGCAAAATCGCAATCTTCGAAACCGAGTAGCCAAGCCAATGCCGATTGATTCGGAACATCCTTGCTTCGCACATCGGCCCAGACCAGATAACTGCGATATTTAGCCCGGGTCAGCGCTACATAACATACGCGCAAATCCTCGGCCAATTCTTCGTCGATCGCTTGCGCGCGGCGGCGTTCGAAATCCTCCGAGCCTAAATCGGCGACGATGCGCCCTTGCTCGTGGCATTGAATCAAGGGCCGACCGGTGGAGAGTCGGCTGCTGCGTTGCCAGAGGGACGGACAAAAAACAATATTATACTCGAGCCCCTTCGACCGATGCATCGTGACAATCTTGACCGCTTCATCATCGCTTTCCAAACGCATGCATTGCTCTTCGAGACTGACTTTTCCGCCCGCCGCATCGGTGATACGCGCGCGCAGCCAATCCAGCGTTTTTCCGATGCCTAAATGCTCGTCGACAGCGGCTTGCTGCACTAACTCGATCAGATGATGCAAGTTGGTCAAGCGGCGCTCGGCAAGACGGCTAGCCGATAGCTGCAAACGTATTTGCTCTTGGTCGAGCAAACGCTGCATCATCGCCATTAGCCCTTGGTTTTGCCAGTGCTGATAATAATTCAAAAAATGCGACAGCCAGGCATCCAAGGCCACTTCTTGATTCAGCATGCGATATAAAGTCTGCCCATCCATTCCGAACCAATCGAGCGTCAAGGCTTGCTTCAATAGCGCTGTGTCGCCAGGATGAGCAATGGCTTGTAACAAACAAAACAAGTCGGCCGCCTCAGCGGTCGCGAATACCGATTCGGTGCTGTTCAAAACCGAAGGGACGCCGGCTTCACGCAATGCCGCTTGATATTCCGAAGCTTGGCGATTGGTTCTGACCAATACCGCGATATCGCCCGGTTGAACTCGCCTGCCGCTATCGCTCAAAAAGTAAGGCTCATTGAGCAATCCGACGATTTCGTTGACGACCTCGGCCTGAAGACATTCGCCGGCTTTGCCGGAACTCCAGTGGCCCTTGTCGCTTTGTGGCAGTTGCCAGAGCACCATCGGCGCCAGCGTCTTTTTATCGAGACTTAGGGTTTTATCCGCATTGGCGGGAGCGCCTACAACCGGTTGGAATTGCAACTGTTCGAGAAAAAAGGCCTGCTCGCGGCTGAATAAGGCATTCACCGCCTCGACCAGGGTCGGCTGCGAACGCCAGTTCGTGCCGAGGGTAAACCGATGATGCGCCTGTTGCTGCGCGGCAAGGTAGGAAAAAATATCGGCACCGCGAAATTTATAGATCGCTTGTTTGGGATCGCCGATCAGATACAAATAATGTGCGTTTGAACCGAATAAGGTCGAAAATATCAGCCACTGATTCTGATCGGTATCCTGAAATTCGTCGATCAATGCGGCCTTGAAGCGTTGTCTCAATTCGGCGGTCAATAATGCCCCTTGATTGCCTTGCAAGGCAAGGGCAAGCCGGCTAATCAAATCATCGAACGACAATATATTGAGTTGCTGCATCTGCTTGTCTAGCTCTATGCGGACATGCTCTAACAGCGCCCGACGAAAAACCAGACTGATTCGATCGATCGAGTCGAACAAGGCATCGAAAGGCGTGCTGTCGATTTTCAGTGTTGCCAGATACTCGTGCTTGCGTTGCTCGCCGGTTTGCGTTTTGGTTTTTCTAAACTTGTTACCGTTCAAGCCATCGACCAGGCCGGTTACCGTCAAACATGCAAATGCCTCGGGGCTTGGAAGCTGCAGTGTTTCCTGGTTTAGCCAGGCGCGCAACTCTTGGAGGTGATGTTCAAAAATTTCGGTATACGACGATTTGAAGAAGCCGTCACAAAAGTGGTTTAGCAGTGTTTTAGCGGCCTGATCCAAGTGGATACGCGCTTGCTCTGCCTGCTCCCGGCAAGCGGCTAATGCTTCGTTCGGATCGCGATACTCCGGAAAAATCTCGATGTCGAGCGGAATGCGATCGATGCCGGCTAATAATGCATCCGGAGTTGAGTACGTTGCGGTCAACAAAGCCGCTTCCCAGGAGGCTCTTTGATAAATTTGGCCGCGCCAGAAATCGTCGGCACAGGCTTGCTTGACGGCCGCCGCATCGGCGGTCAGTTCGGAATCGAAAAGCTGGCCGCTTTCCAGCGCATGCTCCTTCAAGACCCGCTGGCAAAAACCGTGAATCGTAAACACAGCGGCCTGATCGATATCGAGCAGCGCCAATTCCAGCCTTTTTTTGATCCGATCGCGGTCTATTTCGAGCCGGTTTAGCCATTTGATAATCGCACCGTCAATGCTTTCGGTTTTCCCGCTTGCGGCCTGTTTAGCCTCATTGAGCCTGAGCCTGATCCGCTCCTTCAGTTCCTCGGTGGCGGCCTTCGTAAAAGTCACCACCAACAACTCGTCGATTTTCATATCGAATTCGACGACAAAGCGCAGCGCCAGCATCGCAATCGCATAGGTTTTACCGGTACCGGCGCTGGCTTCGATTAAGTTGATACCTTGGCGGCAATCGGTTGTTATCGGGTCGAAATGTTCGGATGGCATGGAGCTTTGAGTGAGGGTTTTAGCTTGCTTGAATTTATGTATCGCTTCGCGGGTTTTCCGAGTGAGTCATCAACAATAATCGGCTATGTTTCATCAGCCTCGACCCCAGGCTTGATCGACGCCGATCCAAACCGATTTGATACCGAATTGCTTCTTTAAGGTTTCTGAAAAACGTTGGGCTTCCTGCATGCTGCTAAAGCCGGGTATGGTCAATCGATACCAGGTTTTGCCGTCGACTACTACCTCATTAATGTCAACGGTAATACCTTCTTTTCTCAAACGTCCCGCTTTCTTTTCAGCGGTAGCCGCTTTTTGAAAGGCGCCAATATTAATCGAGTAATCCTGAGCTTCTGCCGCATGACTGCGTGGCTGGGCCGCGCGTTTAGGCTCTGCTGCCCGTTCAATTGATAATTGCTGAACTTTGTTTTCCAAACGATTCAGTCTATCAAGCAAGTTTTTTTGTTGTTCGAGTAAATCGTTTGATTTATCGGCGGAAATCGGCTTTTGTTCAGCCGTGTCGAGTGCCGTCGTTTTTCCAGAGGCCAGTTCCGAAACATGTCGGCTCAAACTTTCGATTTTAGCTGCCAATTCGTCATACCCGTGCCGGCTATCGAGACGCCCAACCTGAGCTTGTTGCGCGCTTAGCCGCGAAATTTCCGCGCGAAGATCGGTATTCCGGTTGTTACTAATGAAAGCAAAGCCCGCTGCAATTAATAATGCAATGATGGCAAGGGCTAATGCTGTAAAATTCAAAGTCGATGTTTTGGCTAGGTTCGTTTCAAAATCTTGTTGCTTGCTAGTTAACTCGTCTAGTTCTGTCACTGGCTTTCTCCGCTGATTTGGCTTGAATAAGCGGCGGCAATCGACTCAACCATTTTTTTAATTACCGCAAAAATGCATTAGCTTTTATTATAGACTCAAAAATGAGACGCTACATTAAACAGGTCCCAAGCTTCGGCAAATAACCTCTTTTTATAAAGAGGGGAAATCGAACATGTTTTGGCGGATAAAATGTTAGTCTCCTTGAGGTTTACGAAGAAACCTCGATAAAATCGACTCAATTAATAGAGATACAATATGAAAATATGGGTGGATGCCGATGCGTGTCCGGTAGTGATCAAGGAGATTTTGTTCAAGGCGGCCGAGCGCACCAAGACGCAATTGACGCTGGTCGCCAATCATTCAGTGAATGTGCCACCTTCGCGTTTTATCGCTTTCCTTCGAGTGCCGAAGGGTTTCGATGTGGCCGACAATGAAATCGTCAAAAAACTCGCTCCGGGCGACCTTGTCATTACCGGCGATATTCCGTTGGCAGCGGAAGCGATCGAAAAAGGCGCTAAAGCATTGAATCCGCGCGGAGAATTATATACCAGCGAAAATATTCGATCGCTGCTGAATATGAGGGATTTCATGGATACATTGCGATCCAGCGGCATTCAAACCGAAGGCCCCGCAGCTCTCAATCAAAACGACCGAAAAAACTTTGCCAATCATCTGGATAAATTATTGACGCAATACGCTAACGGTAAATGTCAACTACGTTGACATTTACCGGGGGTTACCTCGCCAAGCAGGGATATGCTTACCGTCCGTATTGGGCAGCTGATGGTAGAGAGGTACTTTCACCCTCCTTGATTCTTAGCCTTGCTGGCTGCACCTAAGGCTTGCCCCCTTTATTCAGGTGATTTTTAATGAGCCGACTCAATTATTGGCAAACGCGTGCATCGGCCTTGCTTTTGGGGTTAGTCTTCGTCACGGTTGCGGCATGGCAAGCCGGCAGTATTTTGATCGCACCGGCCCATCGTAACGTAGACAAACCGAATTTGGATTTTCCGGTTTACGATGCGAGGTTAAACAGCGAGTCCGGTGCCGAAATAGCTGTTTGGTATGTACCTGCGGACAGGGCCGAAGCAACGGTTATTTTATTGCATCCGGTCCGCTCGGACCGAAGAGCAATGCTCGGCCGCGCCAGGCTTTTTCACCGGGCGGGATACGCTGTAGTTTTGATCGATTTACAAGCGCATGGAGAAAGTACGGGACGGCATATTACATTCGGCTATATTGAACGCCACGATGTCAGTGCTGCTGTTGCCTACGCCCGGAAGCTGAATCCACGACATCGAATCGGTATTGTCGCGAGTTCCTTGGGCGGTGCGGCGGCGCTAATGGCTTCGCCTTTACCTATCGACGCGCTGGTTTTGGAGTCGGTATACACGACGATTGAGGATGCGGCCAAAAACCGGCTTGCAATGCTTACGGGTCCGTTGAGCACACTATTAACACCGTTATTGCTGTGGCAATTGAAGCCCCGACTTGGCGTTTCATCATCGGAACTACGCCCGATCGATTTCATGGCAAAAATCGAAGCGCCGGTATTAATAGCAAACGGCGAAATCGACCAGCATACGCCGATCGCCCAAGCACGGCAGTTGTTCGATACTGCGGATACGCCTAAACAATGGGTCGTTTTCAAAGGCGCGGTCCATACCGACTTGTTGGCATTCAACGCCAAGCACTATGAAAACGAGGTATTACCGTTTCTCGACCGATACTTAAGGTTTCGTGACAAATAGCTTCCCGATTTGTCTTCGTACCTACGCTCTGCACTCGTTAGATGCTCCCCTCAGTTCCGGTTATTCAGTCCGCAAGGCTTCCAGCGGATTCAACCGGGCGGCTTTGACCGCCGGCATTACGCCGGCGGCCATGCCGATCGCCAGCGACAACACAAAGGCAGCGGCCAGGTAGCCCCAAGCCAACTGCACAGGTAAGGCCGGAATGAACTCGACGATCAATTGCACGGTAAGCATGCCGACGGCAATACCGACCATTCCGCCGGCAAGACTGAGCGCCAAGGCTTCGGCTAAAAACAACTGAAAAACCACGCGGCGCTCGGCGCCGAGCGCACGCAACAGGCCGATTTCGGAGATACGTTCGGAAACGGCGATCGTCATGATCGTCAAAATGCCGACCGAACCGACCAATAGCGATATTCCGCCCAACGCACCGATCCCCAGTGTTAGAATCGATAGCACCGAATCCAGTGTTTCGAGCATTTTATTCTGCGTGATGATCGTAAAATCCTCGAAACCGTGGCGCCGAATCAATAAATCCTTGATAACTTGTTCGACTATTTCGACCGAAATGTCGGGATTGTAAATGACATCGATCTCCATCAGGCTTTGCCGGTTGAATAATTCTAAGGCTTTATCCGCCGGTATATAGACCGTATCGTCCAGATCGAAGCCGAGCATTTGGCCTTTCGATTCCATCACGCCGATAACTCGGTAACGGTCTCCGCCGATGCGAATACGCTCGCCCAGCGGATTAGTACGACCAAATAGTTCGCTAGCCAATTTACTACCCAAAACGGCGAATGCTCGAGAAGCGCTCTGATCATCCTCCGGCAGAAAACGACCGATGGCGATATTGATTTTCCAAATTTCCGGTAATGCCGAACCCACGCCGAAAACATTGGCGCGCCGGTGGCGGCCTATCGTTTCCACGCGCGCATTGCCTTGCACCAGCGGCATTGCGGCGATGACATTCGGGAGCCTGCCGACACTCTCGGCATCATCGATCGTCAAGGGCCTCACCGTGCTGATGGTGGCTCCCGATATGCCGAAGGTCGTGGTTTTGCCTGGGGTAATCGCGAGCAGATTCGTTCCGAATTGCGTAAATTCGTCCAACACGAAACGATGAATGCCTTGTCCGATCGATGTCAGAATCACGACGGCGGCAATGCCGATAATCAAGCCCAGCGCGGTCAACGAAGAACGCAGCTTTTGATTCAGTACGGTCCGTAGCGACAATCCGGCCAAATCGAAAATAGTCATCGTCTGCTTACCTTTTCGAAAGCGCGGAGATCGGGTCCATCTTCGCCGCCTTGCGTGCCGGCAACACTCCGAAAATCAAGCCTGTCGCCAACGATACGGCTAGCGCGGCGGCAAGCGCCCAATTCGGAAGAATGAACGGAAACGCCGGATAAAGCATTTGCAACACGAACAGAATCGACTGACCGGCGGCGAGTCCTAAAACCGCCCCGGCCAACGATAACAGCGCCGCCTCGGTCAAAAACAAACGCTGCAATTGGCTCTTAGTGGCGCCTAATGCCCGCAACAAGCCTATTTCCGAGGTTCGCTGCGTCACGCTGACTAGCATGACATTCATAACCAGCACGCCCGCTACCGCAAGGCTTATCCCGGCAATGCCGGCTACAGTCAAGGTCAACGCGGTCAATATTTTGTCGAAGGTTTGCACTACGCTATCTTGCGTAATGATCGTCACATCGTCTTCACCTTCATGACGGGCCTTGATGATCTCGCGTATATCATCGACTGCTTTATACATCGCCGGTTTCGATTTGGCTTCGACCAACACTCGGAACAGCCCTTCCGTATCGAATAGTGCTTGCGCCGAGGCAACCGGAACGATCACGATTTCATCGAAACCGACGCCAATCGACTGGCCTTCGGTCGACAGCACGCCGACGACTCGAAAACGCCGGTCATGAATACGCAGCCATTGCCCGATGGCCGGTCTCTTTGGAAATAATTCCTCGCGGATCGTTTGGCCGATGACGCAGACTTGTTGCGCACGATTGACATCCGTATCCGGTAAGAAACGGCCCTGAGCCATAGTCAATCGGCGCACGCGCTGCAGCGCATGAGTCGAGCCCAAAATATTCGCCTCGCGCTCGAGCGCTTGGCCGCGCACCGAAACCGGCGCCGAGCCGACCGAAATCGGCGCTACCGCGGCGATATAATGACTTCTGAACAAGGCCTCGGCATCGTCGAGCGTTAAATCGCGCGGCGTTTCACCCATGATCGGCGGGTGCCCGCCGACGGTTTCCGTTCTGCCCGGTAGAATGATCACCAAATGCGTACCGAGCGTTTCGAATTCTTGGACTATGTAATTGCGAGCACTTTCGCCCAATGCAACCAATACCGTGACCGACGCCACACCGATGCTCATCGCGAGAATAATCAAAGAAACTCGAAGCGGCTGTGTTTTAATCGCGCTTATGGCTTGATTTAGGGTGTCGGTTATTCTCATGAAAAATTTAGGGGCGCAGATATCGGGATGTTTACATAGACTGAAAGCAAATTAAGGCTTGGCAGATTTTTTGATTTCTTATGTTAAGAAGGAATCATCGAGCATTTATTGTTTTTTAGTTAAGACAATGTTTATAAAGTACTTATTTATAGCTATTTTAGATAAGTCGATTATAATCGACCTGTGTTCCCTTAGAGTCAATACTTCCTTCTTCGTTGTTTTAGTCATGCGTTTGAAAGTAAAACGAATTGACTAGCGTAAACATAACAGCTGTATCTACGGATTAGATGGTTTGGTTTGTGTTAGTTGCGATTACTTGACTGTTCGTGAATGCAATATTAACTAGCTCGGCAACGTTTTGTTTGAGTTAAGCTTAATTAAAAAAAGGTAGTTATTAAAAATAATAACGGTATGTCCGTTTTTCGCTTCGTTTTGATGCTGCGCAATTTTGAACATTAATGAGTTTAAAACCGCCCTTGTTAACATGAAGAGTGTATTTTATCGGAGATGCCGGCAGCAGATGGGGCATGAAGTCTGCTTGGAAGGGTTTGTTCTGCATTTTCAATCGCTGCGCTAAGCAAAAAAAGCTTAATCATTTTTAAGGGTGCGATTTGTGTTTTATGGCGGTAACGCCAGCCGCGTTTTGCATATCGAAAAATTAGATAAGGAATGCAAAACTGCGAACTTTCACAGTAATAACCTCTCTATCTTGTTTATTTATTTTGGTAATTGCCGAATGACATCCTGTCAATATTTGAACAGGTTTTTTTATTGTGAAAACGAGTATAGGTGAAATAACGATGAAAACAATAACAACAGTTTATTTGACTTTAAGTTCGACAGTTTTACTATTCGGCAGTCACCCCTTAATGGCGGCGTGTAACGACGTTCCACGGCAAGCATTGGAAAATGCAATAGTCGCAGCTGAATCTGCAGGAACTGACACTGGCGGCTATGGTTTGCCGATGTGGGTTACGATGGTGGATGAAACAGGAAAGGTTTGCCATGTGGCGACTAGCGGTACGACCGGTGCGGGTGCGGGAAACTCTCAATGGTTGGGTAGCCGGGTGATTTCGGCTCAAAAAGCCAATACAGCTAATGCGTTCAGCTTGGATGGCTATGCCATATCGACAGCCAATTTATATAGCGCGGTGCAGCCGGGAGGAAGCTTATACGGACTCCAACATAGTAATCCGGTTGATTCCACGCGAGCTTATGCGGGAAGCCCTAATGCTTACGGTACGAATCGCGACCCTTTGAATAATCGACGGATTGGTGGTGTCAACGTATTTGGCGGCGGTTTGGCTTTGTACTCAGGGGGCAAAAAAATCGGCGCGATCGGTGTTTCCGGGGATACTTCATGCCGTGACCATGCCTATGCATGGCGAGTAAGAACAGCGCTTAACATGCATCCGGGCGGCACTGGGATAAGCACTGTTAACCTTAATGCCGACGGAGATGTTCAAACGCCTCTTGCAGGTGCATCCGTCGGTGACGAGATGATTTTGACCGGCAGCGGCGGTTACTGGGATGCTTGGTCGCAGCCGGCTTGCCCTAATTCAACCAATGCCGTAACGCTCGATAACGGAACTTTGCAGGCACCTTGATAAAAACCTCGTGGAACACAGAGAGCAGGGATAGCTCTCTTGCTTTAAGGATTTGGTTGTAAATAACTTCCCTATTTTGGAGGGTTCGATTGCTCGATTGGCAGGTGCCGGCTACAGGGAAAGTAGTTGTCACGGCATCCTGTCAAGCGAATTGCCGAATCCTCAATAAAGCTCATTGCTCCAGGACCTCATTTATCGTGTAATTCTAAATGCAATTTTTTCCGATGAATAAAATTTTGCTGCTGTGTGTTTTGATAGTGCCTTATACAATACTTGCGGTTTTACCGCTTCTGCTCCCTTCAAAACCAGGCAGCTTCTGCAGCCAGAAGTCAAGTAAAGCAGACATCAAGCCAACGCGGACACAAATTCCGGACTTACGCGTTTTAGCCGCAACATCCAGTGGACAAGTCATACCGACTCCGGAACAAATCGAAGAAGAGCGGCTCGTCGAGGATGAGCAAGTTACTCTGGCCGGCGATTTGTTGAAAGATAAAGACCCAAGACAGCGCGTTATCGGAGCCGAGCAGCTTTCAGCCTACCCGACAAGAAAAGCCGGAGATCACCTTTTGGACGCATTGAGAAATGATGCGTCCGCCGAAGTGCGTTCGGCAGCGGCGGAAAGTCTCGGTTTTTTCGAATCTGCGGAAAAGAATATTCTCGATAGTTTAATCAGTGCGTTATCGGACAGCGATGCAGCTGTGCGGTCCAGTGCATTCAGTTCATTACAAGTGTTACTGAATCTTAGCGAGAACAATCAGGCGGTACAGAAGCACATCGAGAGTCAGCTTAAAGAATTGCTCGAAATCCGCCACCTTCCCGACGAGGTGCGCGACGCTATCCAAAGCTATTTAGACGATAACACAACTTCTTTGGAATGAGCCTCATTTGCAGGGCAAACTGAAAACGAAGAAACCACATGTTTCGTTTACGCTTAATCTTAAATTCGGCAGCTATCCCTTTAGCCAACAAGAATTCGGCGCCGTGGCGATTAACCGCACCCTGACCAACGCTTAGCTCTTTCATTTACTTGGACGATTACCAGGCTTTCATGAACGTTAGGTTAATTGATAATTACCGCTCTTCGCTGCGCTCCCCAATTCCCAGGCTTTTCATTGAAAACGCCGGCGCAACGCGTTCCACAAAATTTACAACACCCTTTTTCGTCGAGATTCCAGTCGGATAATTGATACCAATCGCGACCGATCAAGAGTTTTCCGCAGTGATGACAGTAAGTGCTGTCCGCTTCTTTTCGATGCACATTACCGACATAGGCGTAGCGGACGCCGTTTTTGATGGCGATGTCTCGCGCGAGCAATAGAGAAGAAACCGGCGTATGCGGCTTATCCATCATTTTCCAATCGGGATGAAACGCCGTGAAATGCATCGGCACATCGGGGCCTAAATTTTCGACGACCCATTGTGTCATCGCCTCGAATTCGTTTTCCGAATCGTTCTCGCCGGGAATGACCAAGGTTGTCAATTCAAACCAAACTGAAGTCTCATGCTTAAGATAAAGCAACGTATCGAGCACGGCATCCAAATGACTACCGGTAATTTTATGATAAAAGTTTTCGGTAAAGGCCTTGAGATCGACATTGGCGGCATCTATATAGCGATAAAATTCGGCCCTAGGCTCAGGACAGACATAACCGGCCGTCACCGCGACCGATTTTATTCCGAGTTCTCGGCAAGCGATTGCGGTATCGATGGCATATTCATGAAAGATAACCGGATCGTTGTAAGTATATGCGACGCTATCGCAGCCGTTTTCCCGTGCCGCTCTGGCAATCGCCTCAGGCGATGCCAAGCTCATCAGCGCATCCATCTCGCGCGATTTACTAATATCCCAGTTTTGACAGAATTTACACGCTAGATTGCAACCGGCCGTGCCGAAGGATAAAATGGGCGTGCCCGGTAAAAAATGGTTTAACGGTTTCTTTTCGATCGGATCGATCGCAAAGCCGCTAGACCGGCCGTAACTGGTCATGACGACTTGATCGTTTTGGTTTTGCCTGACGAAACACAATCCTCGCTGACCCTCATGCAATTTGCAAAATCTAGGACAAAGATCGCATTGTACGCGCCCATCCTCTAAAGCATGCCAATAGCGTGTCGTAACGGTGTCTGGGGTAATCAAGTTAGGCATTAGCGCTCTCCCGGAACCAATAAATGTTTTAACGGGTCAGTGGATTGTAAGCTTTCTGTTATAAAATTCTCTCCATCCCACTTCTTATACAGGATATTGTCTATGAACAGAAGACCCGCAGTCGCAGGCTTGTTTTATCCTGACGATCCGATTGAGTTGCGAACAATGGTGGATCATTATATTAATGATGCCGAAACCGAGGCGAAAGTTCCGAAGGCGATTATCGCCCCCCACGCCGGTTACATTTATTCAGGGCCGGTTGCTGCCAGCGCCTATGCGAGACTAAAACAAGCCCGCGATAACATCACCCGCGTCGTGCTGATCGGCCCTTCGCACCGAGTGGCTTTTCGCGGTTTGGCCGTTACCCGCACTGACTACTACACAACGCCATTGGGCAATGTGGCTATCGACCGGACTGCGGTTGAAGCATTGATGAAGCTACCGTTTGTCGAATATATCGAACAAGCACATACTCATGAGCACAGCTTGGAAGTGCATTTGCCTTTCTTGCAGGAAACACTGGCCAATTTCAAATTAGTCCCGATTGTCGCCGGAGATGCTTCGGCCGATCAAGTCAGCCGTGCTCTCGATTTGGTTTGGGGCGGTCCCGAAACCTTGATCGTCATCAGCTCCGACCTGAGCCATTATCACGATTATTTAACTGCGAAAAAACTCGATCAACAAACCAGTACCTTGATCGAGCAAATGCAATACGAAAAGCTATCGTCCGAGGATGCCTGCGGCAAAGTGCCGGTATCCGGATTATTGAAATTGTTGCGGCAAAAATCGATGCGTATCAAAACCGTTGATCTCAGAAATTCCGGCGATACCGCAGGCGATAAAGACCGAGTCGTGGGGTATGGCGCCTATGTCGTTGAATGAACAAAACCGAAAGCGCCTTCTGGATTTAGCCAAGCCGTCCATTGCTCATGGTTTAAACACAGGCAAAGCGCTCAAGATCGATCTAAGCGATTATCCACCCGAATTGACTGTGTCGCGCGCAACATTCGTGACCTTACAAAAACAAGGACAACTGCGCGGCTGCATCGGCATGCTCGAAGCGGTTAGACCCATGGCCGAAGATGTCGCCGAGAATGCTTTCTCCGCAGCATTCAAGGATTGCCGGTTCCCACCGCTCGAAGCCGACGAGCTCGATGAATTGGACATTCATATTTCGATACTGAGTCCCGCCGAACCAATTGCATTGACTTCGGAGCAAGACCTCATCGATCAATTGCGCCCTGGTATCGACGGCTTGATTTTGGAAGAAGGCTTCAAACGAGGTACGTTTTTACCTTCAGTATGGGACTCCTTGCCCGATCCTCGGCAGTTCTTACAGCATCTCAAACAAAAAGCCGGGCTTCCCCCACATTATTGGTCGGATAGCATTAAGATTTCGCGGTATACTGCCGAAATTATCGATTGATTCAAAGTGGCGAGGAACCATCATGATCGAAGAAAATGCAATCGTGGCAAAAATCGAGCATAACCAAGTTTGGGTTGAAAGCAAGCCGAAGCAGGGCTGCGGCGGTTGTCTGCAAAAAAGCTCCTGCTCCACTTCGGTGCTCGATAAGTTTATCAAGAAGCGCTCGATCGCCGTCGATTGCGACATCGAGATAAAAACCGGAGACGAAGTCGTTATCGGAATCAGCGAAGGGATTTTAATCAAGGCCTCGTTATTGCTGTATATGCTGCCGTTGCTTGTGATGGTTCTGTGCGGCGCGGTCGCGGAAGCGTTTCTGCCGTCCGGATACGAATATGCCGACCTGGCGATTGCCGGCACCGCGATTTCGGCATTATTAATGTCCCTTTGGGCAATTTCCAAACTGCAGCAATCTTTTTTCTATACCTTTTTTTCAAGACCTGTCGTCATTAGAAGAGCAGCGGACTGACATTTGCACCGTTTTAGTCCATTACGCTTAGAGATTGCGCGTCTGTTTACAATGCAATAATAATGTAAGTATCAGACTCCGTTGCCAAAAAAGGAAATTCAGGCTTAATTTTGCCGGCCTCCCTCTTTAAAATAGCGGGATTTATTTTTAAAAAATCTCCCCTATCCCCTCTTTTTTGAAAGAGGGGACTGAATACTTACATAATGATTATCAAAGCCCGCGATCGCAAGAGAGGACGATTGTTCGAAAATGTCGTAGGCCATGTATTTACCCCATTTTACATGGATTACGGCGCTGCCAAGCCTGAAAAAGGCAGGCGGTGTGTACGCGAATGCTTTCAAGCCCCGACATGGACCGCTATTTGCGTCTATTATGTCAATTCCTTCCTTTTTACGAATTCGATTTTTATTTTCCATGGAAACACGCTATGCATCCTTTTAAATCCCATCTCAAAGAGCTCGACCTTCCGATCAAAGTCTTGTTTACCGGCTATTTAGGCACCGTTGCTGTCGGTTATTTGTTTGCGTTGATACAGATTCTTTTTACGCACGGCATGGCCGACGGCAAGTTCGGACTATCGATCGACGACATCGTCTACAGTTATTATGGCAACCGCTCGGGCACCCTACTGGAAACCAAGTTAAACGGCTCGATGAAACCTTATGCGACCGAGCAAGAGCGCTTCACACTGATTCAATGGACTCGAGACGGTGCTGAACAATCGGAATACGCATCCAGCGGCTCCAAAAATATCATCGAAACCAAATGTGTGATGTGTCACAACGCCGATGCGTCGGGAATCCCTAATTACAATGACTTTTCTCAACTGAAAGCCGTGACCGAACAAGACGAAGGCGCCACCTTCGCCTCGTTGATTCGCATATCGCATATCCATTTATTCGGTATTGCTTTTATTTTCATGTTCGTCGGTTTGATTTTTAGTTTTTCTGAAACCGCATCTGTCATGATCAAAAGTACCGCAATCGGTATGCCTTACGTATTCTTGATAGCGGATATCATGTCATGGTGGCTCACTAAGCTGCACCCTATGTTTGCGTGGCTCGTGATTATCGCCGGCATGGGCATGGCCGTATCGTTCGCATTCATGTGGTTTACATCGATTGCCGAAATGTGGGCGTATCGCTACGTCTTTGTCGATGGCTTGGCGGTTCACTATCACAACATCAGAAAAGCGTCGGCCAAGAAGCTGTCTCTCGATGAACAGACTTCGATGAGCGCCGTGATTTTTCATGCGGCAAAGCAAACCGTCTGTTTTTTCATCGAAAATGGCGTAAAACCGCTCATCTCGTTCATCAAAAGCAAAATCAATAGATAACCAGACTACCCTATTAGCCTAAAAAGAGCAGTTGAGAGCCTCCGCCCTGAGCCCTTCGGCTGCGCTCAGGAGAGCCCCGTCGAAGGGTGATCGGTAGTTTGAGGCTTCACCAAGACGATGAAAGTATTGTAGACCCTTCATGCTTCGACTTAGCTCAGCATGAACGGTCTACAACACATGTCAACTGCTTTTTTAGGATTAGGGCAAAAATGAGTTACCGACATTCCCAACAACTTAGGATTTCGTGATAAATAAAGTCTTAGAACTATGCGCTATTAGCGCCGACCTCGACCACTCCTAATGCTGCGGCGACCGCCTAGCGAACCTTGTCGGCCCTTCCCTGAAAAACCGCCCCGACTACGCAGATAACTTCTCCCGTCATAACCTCTACGCCAACCGAAATTTCCGTAAAATTTACGCCCCTGATAGCCATAGGGCCTATAGTAAGGCGGGTATCTATAGCGATAAGGCCGATAATAAGGCCTGTAACTATAACTGAACCCGTAAGAGGGACCATATCCATAGTAAGCCACGGAACGACTATAAGGCGAAGTATAAACGGCGCAGCCTTGCAACAGCAGCATCAACATGAAAACAGCTAGCGGTCGTATCAATCGTTTCATAAAACCTTTCCTCGCAGCAATTAACCCTCTTCGGTCTTTTTGGCTTGGATTGGCGACAGTATCAATAATTCAATATATAGCCATCGTAGATAAAATTTCGGCACTACCGAAACTTGAAGTACGAAAGGTTTACACCTTCGTGTTTTACTCTTGACGCCCCTCCAGGAATGATCTGCGTTTATTTCTGAATATTATTGTTTCTCACAGGCGACAATATTCATTTAGCCATGATTGCTCTACCAATACTTCACTTCATAAGCGCCAAAGCCTTTTAAAAAACCTTCAAATTATAAAATATTAGCGCATTGCTTTTTGCTAATTGAATGCTGTACACTTTTCATTTGTTGACCGAAAACCCTCCGATGCCAGACGACTCTCCTTCCAAACGGGGCGGCTTTCGAGCCGGCGCCGGGCGAAAGAAAGGCTCTTCCGCCTATGGCGAAACGACCCGCGCGATTCGCGTACCCGAAAGCCTGATTCCCGAGGTAACAACCATGCTGGCAATACGCAAACGCCAATTTGAAACCGTTAAGTCCTGTTCCGCCGATGTCTTGGTTCCGGCCCCGCGCCTCAACGCCGTCAAAATTCCTTTATTCATCGGCAAAGTCGCGGCCGGCTTTCCGTCGCCTGCCGACGACTACATCGAAAAAACGCTCGATCTGAACGACTTGCTCATCAAGAAACCGGCCGCGACCTTCTTCGTGCGCGCCGAAGGCGAATCGATGCTCGGTGCCGGCATTCATCCGAACGACATTCTGATCGTCGACCGCTCGCTGAAACCGGTGCTCGGTAAAATCGTGATTTGCGCATTGAACGGCGAACTAACCGTCAAACGACTGAAAAAACTCGGCGGCGAAATCGTGCTTGCCGCAGAAAATCCGGTCTACCCCGATATCCATATCCGCGAAAATAGCGAATTGGTCATCTGGGGCGTCGTCACCAATGTCATCCATGCCGTCTAATGTCTTCGCAAACCCGCATCGCTCTAGTCGATTGCAATAATTTCTATGTGAGCTGCGAGCGAGTATTCCGGCCCGACCTTTGGCAAAAACCGGTCGCGGTATTGAGCAATAACGACGGCTGCATCGTCGCACGTAGCGCGGAAGTCAAGGCCCTCGGAATCAAGATGGGAACACCAGTCTATCAGGTCGAAAACTTGATCAAGCGCCACCGGATCCAGCTGTTCTCGTCTAATTATGCACTCTATGCCGATATGTCGACGCGCGTGATGCAATTGCTGGAAAGTTTTGCGCCACACACCGAAGTCTATTCGATCGACGAGGCTTTTCTGGATCTAACCGGCGCGTGCGACCGGGACCCTATCGCCTATGCCCGGACGATCAAGGAAACGATCTTGCGTGATGCCGGGATTCCTGTCTGTGTCGGCATCGGACCAACCAAAACCCTAGCGAAACTGGCCAATTTCGCAGCCAAAAAATGGCCAGGAACCGGCGGCGTACTCGACCTTTCCTGCCCTGTACGCAGAGAAAAGCTGATGCGTGTCGTGCCTGTCGACGAAGTCTGGGGGATCGGTATCAAAACCGCACAACGCCTTAAACGACTCGGCATTCATATGGCGTATGATTTGGCCGCGCAAAACCCCGACCGCATGCAGGCCCGATTCAATATTGTCATCGCCCGGACCGTGTTAGAGCTTAACGGTACCGGTTGTTTGTCGCTGGAAGAGATCACGCCTGCCAAACAACAGATCGTGTGCTCGCGAAGTTTCAGAAAAAAAGTCACGCAATTCGACGAATTGACCAGTGCGCTGGCGGAGTTTTGCAGCCGCGCAGCCGAAAAACTAAGGCAACAAAACTCGGCCGCCGGAGCACTAACCGTTTTTCTCCGAACCAACCCGCATAATTCCCAAGAACCGCAATATCACCGCGCCGTCACGCTAACCTTGGACTTTGCAACTCAAGACACGCGCGTATTAATCGGCACAGCGAAAAAATTGCTGGGGGAAGTCTTCAGGCCCGGTTACCGTTATCAAAAATGCGGAGTGCAATTGGACCGTATCGAATCCGTAAAACATCCCGCTCAATTGGATCTATTTACTGCCGCTGAATCCAACTGTGCCAGACAGCTAATGACAGCGGTCGACACGATTAATCAGCGTTTCCCGAAAGCCATTGCCATTGCTTCGACCGGCATCCGCAAAGACTGGAAGTTTCATGTAGAACACTTATCGAGGCACTATACGACCGACTGGAATCAACTAGCTATCGTGCAATGCCGGTAGCAGTCCGTATGATCCTAAAAATCAATTAAAGCGCTTGGAATCTGTTCGTGCCGGGTCCTGTCGAAGGGTGAAGGGTAGTTTGAGGCTTCACCAGGCCGGTGAAAGTGTTGTAGACTCTTCATACTTCGACTTAGCTCAGCACGAAGGGTCTACAACACATGCCAACTGCTCTTTTCAGGTTTATACTTTTTGCGCTTCAAATTTCGGCAGTGAATTAAATATTGTCGCTGATACATCAAGGAATAGCTCAATATCCATTCAAAAAATAGAATTCAAAACCGTGCTGATTTATTTTGAAATGGGCGAAATGCGCAATCGGGGGGGGGTAAAGGTCGAAATCTTTAATTGACCTCAATCGATTTTAAAGGGCATGGCACAGATAGGGCACATACAGGGCACAGAGCAAAAATGGCCGTTTTGGGGTAGATGTCAAAATGGCGCGCCCGAGAGGATTCGAACCTCTGGCCTCGGCCTCCGGAGGGCCGCG
>Ga0180009_10002253_pt1 | contig 22792 bp, 35 predicted proteins | sample OS_PC_MetaG_FD_123537 | JGI IMG/M metagenome (GOLD analysis project Ga0180009, IMG submission 123537) | Groundwater microbial communities from the Aspo Hard Rock Laboratory (HRL) deep subsurface site, Sweden - OS_PC_MetaG | ecosystem: Environmental > Aquatic > Deep subsurface > Groundwater...
ACAATGTAACGATCAGTGCGGAGTTGATCACGCCGATAGCCATGGAGAAGGAGTTGCGGTTTGCGGTACGTGAAGGTGGACGGACCGTGGGCGCCGGTGTGGTCAGTGATATTGTCGAATAAGAATGATGGATGGTGATCATGATCAAGAACACAAAAATACGGATCAGACTTAAAGCATACGACCATAAACTATTGGACCAATCGGCTTCCGACATTGTCGATACCGCAAATAAAACCGGAGCGAAAGTCGTGGGGCCCATTCCGCTTCCCACGCGAATCAACAAGTACTGCGTTCTTCGGTCGCCTCATATCGACAAGAAATCTAGAGAGCAGTTTGAAATCCGAACCCACAAACGGCTCTTGGATATCATGGAACCGACTCAACAAACCGTGGATGCACTGATGAAGTTGGATCTGTCCCCGGGCGTTGATGTTGAAATTAAACTGTAACAAAGGAAGTCAGGTCATCATGATCAGAGGATTAATCGGAAAGAAACTGGGAATGACGAGCTTGTTCACCCCTGATGGACGGCATGTCCCGGTTACGGTTGTTCAGGCAGGCCCTTGCGTGGTCACTCAAATCAAAACCGAGTCATCGGACGGTTACAATGCCCTGCAGATCGGTTTTGGAGAAAAAAAGCCCTCCCGTGTTAATAAACCGATGGCCGGGCATCTGAAAAAAAGCGAAAGCACCGGATTCAAAGCGTTGAGGGAGATGCCGGTGGATAAGCCGGAAGAATACAGTCTGGGACAGATGCTATCCGTTGATCTGTTTGAAGTGGGAGAGCGGGTGGATGTTACAGGGTCCTCCAAAGGTCGCGGATTTACAGGGGTGACCAAACGGCATGGCTTCCATCTCGGCCGCAAGACCCACGGCGGCCAATGTTATCGGACTCCAGGATCCATCGGAAGCAGTGCGTGGCCGTCAAGAGTCACCAAGGGCAAAAAAATGCCCGGACATTTTGGAAACGAGCAAAAGACCATCCGAAACCTGGAAATCGTGGATGTTCGACCCGATCAGCATTTAATTCTCATAAAAGGCGCCATACCGGGTTCTAAATCGGGACTGATCGCCATCAAGAAGCTGAAATTTGTTAAATAATCCTGGTAGAGGAAAACAATGCCTGTAGTAGATGTCATCAATAGCCAAGGGGAGAAAGTTTCCAAGGTCGAGTTGTCCGACGAACTTTTCAACGTTTCGGTTAAAAAAAGCGTGCTGCACGAGGTGGTTACCATGCAGCTGGCTGCTAGACGTTCCGGCACGGCTGCCGTAAAACGGCGATCGGATGTCAGTGGAAGCCGGCGGAAGCTCTTTCGACAAAAGGGAACCGGGCGCGCGCGTCGCGGAGACATCAAGTCTCCGTTGTTGAGAGGCGGTGGGGTTGTCTTCGGACCTGAGCCTCGATCCTATGCTGCCAAGGTGCCCAAGAGAGTGAAGAAATTGGCATTGAAGATGGCATTGAGCTCGAAGCTTCAAGATGAAAATCTTGTTGTGCTGGATGATTTTCGGCTCGAGCAGATTAAGACCAAAACGTTTTTGGAGATTATTTCCAGACTCAATCTGGGCAATTCTCTCATCGTAACCCACACCAAGGACGAAACCTTGGAGCGGTCCTCGCGGAATGTGCCGGGTGTGAAAGTGATGAGAAGCGAAGGATTGAATGTATATGATATTTTAAAATACGAGACCTTGGTTTTGCTTGAGCCTTCCATACAGGGCATTGAAGGGAGACTGCTTTCATGATTCAGTATGAAATTGTTAGGCGGCCGCTGATCACTGAAAAAACGACGATTCAAAAAGAATCGTTTAATCAGGTGACGTTTGAGGTCGAGCGGAAGGCCAATCGGGTGGAGATCAAAAGGGCCATCGAGAAGATCTTCAATGTGCGCGTGGCAGCCGTTCGTACCATGCAAATCACGGGGAAAGTAAAACGGAGAGGCCGAATCCTGGGAAAACGAAAAGATTGGAAGAAAGCAATCGTAACGTTGATGCCCGGTGAGCGAATCGATTTTTGAAGGTGTTTAGTGGATAAGCGATAAGCGTTAGGAGCACAGTATGGCGTTAAAGAAAGTAAAACCCGTATCTCCGGGGCGAAGGTTTCAAGAATATTCAACTTTTGAAGAAATAACCCGGACGACCCCGGAAAAACGATTGCTGAAGGTTTTGAAGAAATCCGGCGGCCGCAATGTCAATGGCCGAATCACTGCGCGGCATCGGGGCGGCGGACACAAGCGCCATCTCCGGGCGATCGATTTTAAACGGGATAAGACCGGAATCCCGGCAACCGTTGCCTTTATCGAATACGATCCGAATCGGTCCGCCAGGATAGCACTGTTGCACTATGCGGATGGCGAGAAACGGTATATCCTTGCTCCCCTGAAACTTGAAGTCGGCTCCAGTGTGATGTCCGGCCCGAAAGCGGATATCAGGCCCGGAAATACCCTGCCGCTTAGAAACATCCCCCTGGGTACGGAGATTCACAACATCGAATTGCGCATGGGACGAGGTGGGCAGATCGTCAGGAGCGCCGGGACCCATGCACAGTTGATGGCCAAAGAAGGTCGATATGCTCTGGTTAAACTGCCGTCCGGCGAAATTCGGATGGTATTGATTGATTGCAATGCCACTGTCGGGCAGTTGGGCAATGTGGATCACGGGAATATTTCCTTGGGTAAAGCCGGTCGAAAACGGTGGCTGGGTAGACGACCCAAGGTGCGCGGAGTAGCCATGAATCCGGTGGATCATCCCATGGGGGGAGGTGAAGGCAAATCATCCGGCGGACGACATCCGTGTACCCCGTGGGGTAAGCCGACAAAGGGCTACCGTACCCGAAAAAACAAAAAAACCGATCGTTACATCGTCACCAAACGAAAAGGAAGGTAAGATATTTTCGATTTCCGGATTTCGAACTTAGATTTTAGTGGCGGAATGATACTTCCGCGACGGAAAGTTTAAATAGCGACAAATTACCATATGAGGAGTATGTATGCCGCGTTCCTTAAAAAAAGGTCCGTATGTTGATCCGAAATTGATGCAAAAGGTGTTGACGGCCCAGGACTCTCGGTCGAGTCGGGTAATCAAGACGTGGTCGAGACGATCCACCATCCTTCCCGAGATGGTGGGCTTGACCATGGCGGTTCACAACGGAAAGAAATTTGTGCCGGTGTTTGTATCGGAAAATATGGTGGGGCATAAACTCGGGGAGTTTTCACCCACACGAACATTTTACGGGCATGCCGGAGACAAGAAGTCGAAATTGAAGAGATAGAGAAGGATAGTTAAACCATGGAGGTCAAAGCCGTAACCAGATATGTTCGCATCTCGCCTCGGAAGGTTCGAGTCATTGTGGATTCCATCAAAGGAAGGCCGGTTGAAGTCGCCTTGGATATGCTGCAATTCATGCCGCAGAAATCTGCAGCGATTGTGGCCAAGGTAATCCGATCGGCAGCAGCCAATGCGGATCATAACACAAATATCGATGTTGATTCGCTGATCGTTCAAGATATTCAGGCTGATCAGGGACCGACGCTTAAACGCTTCCGAGCACGAGCCCGGGGTCGAGGGACCCGTATTTTGAAACGGACCAGCCATATTACGGTCATTCTTTCAGAGGAATCGGCATAACAAAGGAGGATATAGTTTGGGTCAGAAAGTAAATCCCATCGGACTGAGATTAGGCATCGTTAAAACTTGGGAATCCAAGTGGTATGCCGGAAAGAATTATGCTTCCTATATATTGGAGGATCATAAATTAAGAAAATTTATAAAAGAGAGACTCTACCATGCCGGTATTTCACGGATTGAAATTGAGCGGTCGGCAAAGCGCATCCGGCTCCGAATTTTCACTGCAAGACCCGGCATTGTCATCGGAAAGAAAGGCGCGGAGATTGAGTTGCTGAAAAGAGATATCGAAAAGATGGTCTCCCATGAAGTACTCATCGATATACAAGAAGTGAGAAAACCGGAGATCGATGCACAGCTGGTTGCAGAGAACGTCGCCCTTCAGATCGTGAGACGGGTCGCATTCCGACGCGCCATGAAGCGAGCGGTTTCATCCGCCATGCGGTTTGGTGCTCAAGGGATTAAAATCATCTCTTCCGGTCGGCTCGGCGGAGCTGAAATGGCCCGAACCGAATGGTATCGGGAAGGTCGCGTTCCACTGCATACCCTGCGTGCAGATATCGATTACGGCATCACTCAAGCAAAAACCACCTACGGGGTGGTCGGCATTAAGGTCTTTATTTTTAAAGGAGAAATACTCAAAAAGGATCAGCTTGAGGCGCAAGCCTAATCCAGCCGGTGTCGTCTCATAGAAAACCACCGGGCAGACGTCGGAGAATCGTTGATCTTGAGGAAATGGAGAATCGGACATGCTAAGTCCTAAGAAAGTAAAATTCAGAAAACAGCAGACCGGCAGGATGACCGGGGTCGCACGAAGGGGATGCAATCTGGATTTTGGCGAATTCGGGTTGCAGGCGGTTGAATGCGGCCGGATCAGTTCAAAACAGATTGAAGCCGCCCGTATCGCCATGACGCGGCACGTCAAAAGAGGCGGGAAAATGTGGATTCGGGTATTTCCGGATAAGCCGATCACCAAAAAACCTGCTGAAGTCCGAATGGGAAAAGGAAAAGGAGCTCCAGAGGGCTGGGTTGCGGTGATTCGGCCGGGTAAAATGCTATACGAAATGGAAGGCATTCCTCGAGATCTAGCCAAGGAAGCACTCCGGCTTGCAGCTCACAAGCTTTCGGTAAAAACGCGGTTTGTTGAGAGGAGCAATGTGTCATGAAGTCGAGTGAGATCAGAGAAATGGGCCTTGAGGAGATGCAACGCAAGCGGGACGATTTGAAAGAAGAAATGTTTAATCTGCGATTCCAGCATGGGGCCGGACAGCTTGAAAATACTGCCAAATTGAAGCAGACCAAACATGATATCGCAAGGATTGAAACCCTCATCATAGAACAACAACGAGCAGACAAAACCGAGGTGGAATAAGACTGGTATTCATTATGAAGAATAGAGGAATGAAAAGGCAGTTGGTGGGTACGGTTGTCAGCGATAAGATGGACAAAACCGTAATCGTTTTAGTGGAACGATTGGTGAAGCATCCGCTTTATCATAAATATATCAGAAGACGGGCCAGGTTTGCAGCCCACGATGATAACAATGCTTGCCGAGTCGGCGATAAAGTCCTACTTACCGGAACCCGACCCCTGAGTCGAACCAAACGGTGGCGTGTCAGCAAAGTCGTTGAAAAATCCGTTTAGACTTAAAGGAAAGTACAGAAAATGATTCAGACAGAGACCCGATTGACCGTTGCAGACAATTCAGGTGCAAAAATTCTATATTGTATCAAAGTGCTCGGCGGTTCCCGAAGACGTTATGCCAGCATCGGCGATATCATTGTGGTATCCGTGAAAGAAGCGATTCCCAATGCCAAGGTAAAAAAAGGGGATGTTCTTAAAGCGGTTGTGGTTCGCACCAAAAAAGAGATTAAAAGACAGGACGGTTCCTTTATCCGATTCGATGATAACAGCGCTGTATTGATCAACGCGCAACGCGAACCGATCGGAACCCGTATTTTCGGACCCGTAGCCAGAGAGTTACGTGGTAAACGATTCATGAAAATTATTTCACTGGCTCCGGAAGTGTTATAACCGACGGCTTCCCCCAGGAGACAAGACATATGATGAAGCGACAGAGCTATATTCGAAAAGACGATAAAGTGAAGATAATTACCGGCAAAGACAAGGGAAAGATCGGTAAGATCATTAAAGTATTCCAGGACAAGAACCGGGTGATGGTGGAGAAGGTCAATATGGCAAAACGTCATTCGAGACCCACGGCCCAAAACCGACAGGGGGGTATTGTTGAGACCGAGGCATCGATCCATTGGTCCAATATTCAGCTCATGTGCAATAAATGCATGGCACCGGTACGGATCGAGATGCGGCGTTTGGAGGATGGCAAAAAGGTCCGTGCCTGCAAGAAATGCAATGAGATTATAGACTAATAGGCTTGACCCTTGTAAACGAGGAGAACCATGTCAACGTTAAAAGACTATTATGAAAATGAAATTGTTCCTCAACTGACAGAAACCTTTCAGTACAAGAACCGGATGCAGGTTCCGAAACTGGACAAGGTCATTTTAAATATGGGATTGGGGGAAGCCATTCAAAACATCAAGATTTTGGACTCCGCCGCTGAAGAACTCAAACTCATCTCAGGACAGAAACCGGTCATTACCCGAGCCAAGAAATCGATAGCCGCTTTCAAACTCCGGACCGGAATGCCCATCGGGTGCATGGTTACCCTGCGCCGGAATCGCATGTACGATTTTGTCAACAAGCTATTGAATATTGCGCTTCCACGGGTTCGCGATTTCAGAGGTGTGTCGGGCAAGGCCATGGACGGCCATGGCAATTATTCATTGGGGATTAAAGAGCACATCATTTTTCCTGAAATCGATTATGATAAGATCGATAAGATCAAAGGCATGAATATCACCGTTGTGACCACAGCGGAAACAGATGAGGAAGGAAAAGAGCTTCTCAGATTGATGGGGATGCCATTTCGGAATTGATGATTAGTCCATATGAACGGAAGCGATCCATTTTAGTTAAAGGAGGAAGATTTGGCAAAGAAAGCGCTTCAAATTAAAGCGGCAAAAAACCCGAAATTTAAGGTCAGACAATATAATCGTTGTCCGATCTGTGGGCGACCCCGTGGTTTTTTAAGAAAATTTGGAATCTGTCGCATCTGTTTTCGCAATTTGGCATCCGAAGGCAGGCTCCCCGGCGTGATTAAATCGAGCTGGTAGAGGGAATCGATCATAATTACATGTTTAATCGATGAAACTTGAAACTGGATCGAAGAGAAAATCTATTAAGAGGAAAATTATCCGTTAGTAACGGGTTTCGAGTTTCAAGTATCAAATTTCAAGTATCAAGCAGTATAGGAGATGGCTATGCCGATAACTGATCCGATAGCGGATATGATGACCCGAATCCGAAATGCCGGAAAGGCGAAATTTAACAGCGTAGATATTCCGGGGTCAAAGATGAAAGTGGAAATCGCAAAAGTATTAAAAAATGAAGGTTACATTCGAAACTACAAATTCATCAAAGATGACAAACAGGGGATGTTGCGGGTCTACCTGAAATATGGATCCGACCAGGAGAGCGCCATTTATCGCTTAAAGCGTGAGAGCAAACCGAGTCGAAGGGTTTACGTGAAGTCTAATAACATAAAACCCGTATACAACGGAACAGGGATTGCCGTCTTGTCCACCTCCAAAGGCATCATGTCCGATCGACAAGCCAGAAAGGAAAAAGTGGGGGGAGAACTCCTCTGCACGATTTGGTAACATAAGGAGTATCACATGTCTCGAGTAGGCAAGAAACCGATAACAATACCGGAAAAGACAAAACTGACATATACGGACCGAGTGCTTATAGTGGAAGGCGGAAAAGGCAGGCTTGCTCGGGAGATCCATCCTGAAGTGGAATTAAAGATAGAGGGCGGGGAGGTCAAAGTCATCACACCTAAGGCGGATCGGCAAGGTTTTGCACTGCAAGGGCTTACCCGAAGCCTGGTATCAAACATGATAACCGGTGTGAATCAAGGGTTTGAGCGGGTATTAGAGATCAACGGCATCGGATATCGGGCCGAGTTGAGTGGAAAGCAAATCGTTTTTCATATCGGATATTCCCATCCCATCAACTTTGATTTACCGGAGGGGGTAGCCGCTGCCGTTGAAAGAAACAATGTGATAAAGCTGTCCTGTATCAATAAAGAGACGCTGGGGCAAACTGCCGCCGCCATCCGAAGGTTGCGCCCGCCTGAACCGTATAAAGGAAAAGGCATTAAATACGCGGAAGAAACTATCCGTAAAAAAGCAGGAAAAACAGGAACCAAGTAGATTTGCGAGTTTCGAGTTTCGATTTACGATTTATAGAACGGAAAACAAGCAACGCTGATCGTAATTCGAAAATCGGAAATCGCAAATTGGAATTGTTCATTGGGGATAGGACAACATGAGTACAACAGCCATAAAAAGAGAGTCACGATTAAAACGGAAGAGGCGAATTCGGAAAAAACTGTCGGGGACTCCGGAGCGCCCCCGACTGAGTGTGTTTAGGAGTTCAAGGCACATCTATGCGCAGATCGTTGATGATATATCCGGACACACATTGATCGCGGCGAGCAGCCTGGAGAAGACTTCCAAGGAACAAAACGATCTTAAGAACAATGTGGCCATGGCACGATTTGTTGGAAAGCTCGTGGGAGAGCGGGCCGTTGAAAAGGGCATACAATCGGTCGTATTTGATCGAAACGGATTCCTATACCACGGACGTGTCAGAGCCGTATCAGAAGGCGCACGCGAAGCCGGATTGATTTTTTAACTTTAACGACAGGCGAAGGAGGAAGCCTTTGTTTAAAAAGGACGCGGAAGAGAATCAATTTATCGATAAGGTGGTTCATATCAACCGGGTGGCCAAAGTCGTGAAAGGCGGTCGGCGGTTCAGCTTCAGTGCCATCGTTGTCGTCGGAGACGGTGAAGGAAATGTGGGCTTTGGACTTGGGAAAGCCGGAGAGGTTCCTGAAGCCATTCGCAAAGGTGTTGAAAAGGCTAAAAAGAATATGGTCAGTGTGCCTTTGGTGGAGGGCACCATTCCCTTTGAAGTCATCGGAAAATTTGGTGCCGGCCGTGTGTTGCTGAAACCCGCCTCAAAAGGTACCGGTGTTATCGCAGGCGGAGCTGTGCGCGCGGTATTGGAAGCAGCGGGGGTGCAGAACATACTCACCAAATGCTTGGGCTCGCACAATCCCCATAATCTGGTAAAAGCGTCCATTCAGGGGCTTCAGCAGCTTCAAAGCCGGGAGCAGGTTGCTGCTCGACGGAAAATTTCAGTGGATGAATTGTAATCGAGGGGAATGTCAATGAGTGGAACGTTGAGAATTACACTTGTGAAGAGCATGATCGGCAGACCGGAAAAGCATCGAAAAGTGCTTCGCGGTATGGGATTAACCAAAATGAACCGAACCGTGGAACTTAAAGACACACCCGCTGTTCGCGGAATGGTTCAGAAAGTATCTCATCTTGTGACGGCTGAGGAGAAGAAATGAAACTCAATGAACTATCGCCGGCCAAGGGGTCCCGCAGCGCTCGCAAGCGACTGGGACGGGGTGTTGGATCCGGGACCGGAAAAACCGCCGGCAGAGGCTCGAAAGGCCACAATAGCCGCTCCGGCGGGGGCGTTCGTCCCGGCTTTGAAGGCGGTCAAATGCCGATCCATCGGCGTCTGCCCAAGCGCGGCTTTACGAATATCTTCAAAAAGCACTTTGCGGAGATCAACATCCGGGATCTGTCGAGATTTGAAAGCGGCAGCCTTGTGGACAAGGGGGCACTGATCCAGGAGGGACTGGTACGCGGCAAGAATGACGGTATCGTACTGTTGGGCAAGGGGGATATCAGCATTCCACTGACGATTAAGGTCAACCGGACCAGTAAAGGCGCCCGGGAAAAAATTGAAGGAGCAGGCGGAACAGTAGAGGTTATATAATGATCGGCGGCGGCTTCCAGAATATATTCAAGATCCCTGAACTCAAACGTAGAGTTCTCTATACGTTAGGTTTACTGGCGGTTTATCGAATAGGCGTTCACGTCCCCGCACCGGGTATCGATGCGGTAGCCCTTGCATCCTTTTTTGCCCGGGCAAAGGGAACGATTTTGGGCCTCTTTGATATGTTTTCAGGAGGGGCGCTGGAGAGGCTTTCCGTATTTGCATTGGGGATCATGCCGTATATCAGTGCTTCTATTATCTTGCAGTTGTTGACGGTTGTGATCCCGCACCTTGAGCGATTATCAAAAGAGGGGGAGCAGGGAAGAAAAAAGATCACCCAGTATACCCGGTACGGAACCGTGGTCCTCAGCATCATACAGGGATTCGGTATCAGTGTGGGGCTTGAAAGCATGACCTCCCCCGGAGGCGCACCCATTGTGATCACTCCCGGGTGGGAGTTCAGAATCATGACCGTTATAACACTCACAGCCGGAACCGCATTCATTATGTGGCTGGGTGAACAAATCACCGAGCGGGGTATCGGAAACGGGATCTCGCTGATTATATTCGCCGGTATCGTTGCCCGCATGCCGCAAGCCGTGGGAAACACTTTTCGGTTGCTGTCCACCGGAGAGATGGGCATATTTCTCATCCTCATCCTTATCGTCTTTATGGTGGCTGTGGTTGGTTTTATCATTTTTGTCGAACAGGGGCAGCGCCGGATTCCGGTTCAGTACGCCAAACGTGTGGTAGGCAGGAAGATGTACGGCGGTCAGAGTACGCATCTGCCGTTGAAGATCAATACGGCCGGTGTTATTCCGGCCATCTTTGCATCGTCCATCATTATGTTTCCGGCCACCGTGGCCAGTTTCATCAAAGTGCCGTGGATGCAGGGAGTTGCTGCGGCCATGCGACCAGGCAATGCTGTTTATGAACTCTTGTATGTTGGGTTTATTTTCTTCTTCTGTTACTTCTATACTGCGGTAACGTTCAATCCGGTGGATGTTGCCGACAATATGAAAAAGCATGGCGGATATATTCCGGGGATTCGCCCGGGTAAACGCACGGCGGATTACATTGATCGGGTATTGACCCGCATCACGCTGGGTGGCGCCATCTATGTTTCGACCGTATGTGTGCTGCCGTCCATTTTGATCTCCAAGTTTAACGTGCCCTTTTATTTCGGAGGGACTGCACTCTTGATCGTGGTAGGCGTCGCCATTGATACCGTAGCCCAGATCGAATCCCACATGTTGACCCGGCATTATGAAGGATTCCTGAAAAAAGGCGGCGCCCGAATGAAAGGCCGATATTAACCTGTTAGCGATTCAGCGGAATTTTTTACCGGAAGTGAGTGGAAGGGATAGCGGATGGCAAAAGAAGAAGCGATTAAAGTGGAGGGGAAGGTTGTTGAAACACTTCCCAATGCCATGTTTAAGGTTGAGTTGGAAAACAAGCATACCATCTTGGCGCACATTTCCGGTAAGATGCGCATGCATTTTATCAAGATATTACCGGGGGATACCGTCACGGTGGAGCTTTCTCCCTATGACCTGACACGGGGGAGAATTACCTATCGATCGAAATAACCGGCAGGCGCCGCTCGGCATAAACCGGATGAAAAAAGGGAAAGGGTCTTATAGATGAAAGTTAGACCATCGGTAAAAAAAATGTGTCCCAAATGTAAAATTATTCGCAGAAAAGGAGTGGTTCGGGTAATCTGCGAAAACAGTCGGCATAAGCAGCGGCAGGGATAGAGGAGGATAACCGTGGCAAGAATCGCAGGGGTCGATTTACCAAAGAACAAACGGATCGAGATCGGTCTGACTTATATTCTCGGAATTGGACGTTCTTCATCCAATCGAATTCTTGGAAAATTGGATATCGATCCGAATAAAAAAACCGATGATCTATCTGAGTCCGAGGTGAACAGCATTCGGCAGGTCATCGACAATGAGTACAAAGTGGAGGGCGAACTTCGTTCCGAGGTCTCCATGAATATTAAACGGTTGATGGACCTGGGTTCTTACCGCGGCTTGCGTCATCGACGATCGCTTCCTGTGCATGGTCAAAGAACCAGCACCAATGCGCGAACTCGAAAAGGACCCAAACGCGCGGCCGTTAAGAAGAAAGGTGGCGCTAAGAAGAAGTAGAGATAATTTCTAACGGTTAAATACGGGAAATCATTTATGCCAAGAAGAACACGTACCAAAAAGAAAGAAAAGAAGAATATACCAAACGGTGTGGTGCATATCCAGTCGACGTTTAATAACACTATTGTTACGATTACAGACTCTGCCGGTAATGTCGTCGCCTGGTCCAGTTCCGGCGTTCAAGGTTTTAAGGGATCCAGAAAAAGCACCCCGTTTGCAGCCCAGCTCGCAGCCGAAGACGCCTCCAAGAAGGCAATGGAACACGGTATGAGGAGTGTGGAAGTTTACGTTAAGGGACCAGGCTCAGGCCGCGAATCGGCCCTTCGCGCACTTCAAGGTGCAGGATTCAATGTGGTGATGATCAAAGACGTCACGCCCATTCCGCACAACGGCTGCCGACCCCCAAAACGGCGCAGGGTCTAAAGGAGGTAGTTTTGGCAAGATATACGGGTTCAGTTTGTAGAATATGCCGGCGAGAAAACATGAAGCTCTTTTTAAAAGGTGATCGCTGCTATTCAGATAAATGTGCATTCGACCGGCGGGGATATCCGCCGGGGCAACATGGACAGGGGCGTAGGGGAAAAGTATCCGATTACGGCATCCAGTTGCGGGAGAAGCAGAAAGTGAAACGGATGTACGGCCTCTCTGAAAAACAATTCCGCCTTTTTTTCAAGCGCGCGGATAGTCAAAAAGGGATTACCGGGACAAATCTGCTGGTTCTGCTGGAGCGTCGACTCGATAATGTGGTCTATCGACTCGGCTTTGTGAACTCTCGTGCCCAGGGCCGCCATTTTGTACTGCACAGCCACTTTCTCGTAAATGGTAAGCGGGTGAACATTCCTTCCTATCAAATCGGTGTCGATGACGTTGTGGAAGTCCGGGAAAAAAGCCGCAGCCTCAAATCCATCGAAGATGCACTTGAAGCTGTGGTCCGAAGAGGACTGCCGCAGTGGCTCGACTTGGAAAAGGATAATTACAAAGGTGTGATCAAATCATTCCCCATGCGGGAAGATATTACCATGCCGATCCAAGAACAACTGATCGTGGAACTTTACTCCAAGTAACTCTACGGCGTAAAAATTAATGCAACACTATAACCATGGCCTAAATAATGCTTTGGAGATAAGAAATGTCATCGAATGAGCTCATGTTTATCCACTGGCAGGATTTGATTAAGCCAGAGAAGATCCAGGTGTCCGGCAAGAATACCTATGGTAAATTCGTGTGCGAGCCACTGGAAAGAGGCTTTGGTATCACCATCGGGAACTCATTAAGAAGAATCATCATTTCATCCCTGTACGGTGCAGCCATCACCTCAATTAAAATCGAAGGGGTTATGCACGAATTCAGCGCAATCCCAGGTGTTTTAGAGGATGTGTGCGAAATTATTCTGAACCTGAAAGAGGTGCGCTTCAGAGTTGCCGACGCGACCCCGAAGACGATTCGTATTGAAGCAAGCGGGGAGGGCGAGGTTACCGCTGGGGATATCATCAGCAATGAAGCCCGATGCGAAATATTAAACCCGGATCACCATATTGCCACCCTTTCCGAGAAAGCCAAACTGAAAATGACCATGACGGTCAATGTGGGAAAGGGGTATTCTCTGGCGGAAGCGAACCAGGATGAAGAAGCCCCCGTCGGCACCATACCCATTGATGCGGTGTTTTCACCCATTAAACGGGTGAACTATGTGCTGGGAAATGCGCGTGTGGGTCAAAGAACCGATTACGATAAACTCACTCTTGAGGTTTGGACCGACGGCAGTATCCGGCCGGAAGAGGCGGTAGCATACGGTGCGAAGATCTTAAAAGAACAGATGAATATTTTTATTAACTTTGATGAGGAAGTCGAACCGGAACCGGAAAAGGCGGCGGATCAACATGATAAACCCCAATATAACGAGAACCTTTATCGAAATGTCGAGGAACTCGAACTTTCGGTTCGTAGCGCGAACTGCCTGAAGAATGCCAATATCAACAAGATTTTTCAACTGGTGAGCAAGACGGAAGCAGAAATGTTAAAAACCAAAAATTTCGGCAGAAAATCGCTAAACGAAATCAAAGAGGTATTGTCTGAAATGGGGCTTTCCCTGGGCATGAAATTAAACGGATTTGATGCGCCTGAGGAAGAGGAAGGAGTTTAATCGGATCCATGAGACATCTAAAAGCCGGATTGAAACTGAACCGAACGAGCAGTCACAGGAGCGCCATGTTCCGCAATATGGTCACCTCTTTGTTCAAGTATGACCGAATCCGAACAACAGACAGGAAAGCCAAGGAACTCAGACGGTGGGCCGATAACCTGATTACTTTGGCCAAAAGAGGGAATCTTCATGCCCGCAGACAAGCCCTGGCTATTGTTCGGGAAAAAGATGTGGTCCATAAATTATTTGAAGAAGCGCAAGACCGGTTTGGCGCAAAGCCGGGCGGATACACCCGAATTGTGCGATTGGGGCGACGACCCGGAGATGCTGCTCCGGTTTCTCTTATCGAGTTGATTGATGATCAGCCGGTGAAGAAGAAAAAAACGAAAAAGAAGAAAGCAGCCCCAGCCGATAAAAAGGTCGAGGCACCGCCAAGCCCGGCTGTAGAGGAGAAACCGGAGAAGGCTCCCGAGTCAAAGGAGAAAATCGAGGCAAAAGCCGAAGATGCGGCAACCGAACATCCGGAGACGTCGGAACCTGAAGAATCCGAAGATACTGCATCTGAAAAAGAAGAAAAGCAGCCCTCTGACTAGGCCGACTCTTTCCTAACTCCTAACCGGATATTGATTTTTTGATATGTGTTGAAAAGCCCTGCCGATTTTAGGCAGGGCTTTTTGTGTGAAATTCTCCATGATTTCCGGTTTTCTGTTTACATGTGCGCTTTTTTCAATTTCTTAGACGTATAGAGCATTTCATCTGCCTTCTTTAAAAGCTGATCCGCTGTTTCTATACGGTCATCTTCTGTCGTTGCCACACCGAAGCTGATGGAGACGGGAATCAGTGTATCTTCGACTTCCAACGGATGGGCTTTAAGATGGTCTCTGATTCGGCTCATCAGATTTTCAGCGTTCGCCGGCGATGTTTCAGGGAGAATATAGACAAACTCGTCTCCGGCAAACCGGGCCACCACATCGGAATCTCGGCTCATATCCAACAGATTTTTCGCCACATGCTTTAACACATCGTCTCCACGGTCGTGACCATATCGGTCGTTAATCCCCTTAAAATCATCCAGATCGAGAAATACCACCGATAGAATACCGGCGTACCGCCGCGAACGGTTGAATTCACGTTTCAGTACCGTTTCCATAACCCTGCGGTTGAGCAAGCCGGTCAATGGGTCGTGAAATGCGAGAAATTTCAATTTTTCATGGGCCGTCACATTGGACAGACAAAGGGACACCTTAACAGCCAGTTGCTCTAACCGGCTGGTATCTATTCCCGGTTGAAAACGGGAACGGGAAAAATCGGCTTGATTCAGGCTGCCGATGATCTCACCATCCAATGATATGGGGGCAACGGCGATGGATTTAATGAAATAGTTCTGGTTTTTCGGCAGCAGTTCTTTAAACGGTTCCATGTCATGGTTTGCCAGCAGGGGGTCCAATCTGCGGTCGATCAGATTCAGAAAATCTTCTCTGGCAATGATGTTTATCTTTTCTTTGAGGGATTCCGAGGTTTCCAATGACTGTATGAGGCTGGACACTTCGCTTTGATCGATCATTGAAAGCCAGACGTATGGCACATTAAATTTTTCTTTGATCAAAACCAGCAAAACTTCAAAAAGATCTCTGAAATTAACAATGGACAGAATCCGGGTTTCAATCTCGTGAAATTTTTTGGTGATCTCTTCATTCTGGCGCAGCCGTTCGAGAATCGTATCGATATCGTTCATGGATCTAGTTTTAGTATACGGGTCGATAAAGATAAAAAGTTTTTGGTTAGTTAGAATAAAATTAAATGTGTGCGAATGTCAACTGAGACAATATCTTGTCAGTAGTTCTCGGTGAAGCTGGAGCGGGTGACATCCGGCTCCTGTTTGCATATTCACCGAAAACTGATCTTTAGATGGGCCCGTCTTAAAACGCGCCGCCTCAATTTGTATTGACGAAAGTGTCTTTTCGATGATAACCTGATATGCATACAGTAAAACCGCGTGCATGCTGATGTTGGACTTGATTGGATTGGTAGGACCGTATCTGTTCTGCTTTAGGATGGAGAAAGGATACCAAGCGCATGACAAGGGGGTCTTATATCAAGGGTAAATATATCCTGGCCGTGGATGATGAAATGGATGTCCTGGATAGCATAAAGGATATTTTAGATGACACCCGAGTAGACACCGCCAATAATTATCAAGATGCACTCCGTAAGATATGCGAGGGGAGCCTCCCTGGAAATTGCTGTTTGCCAAATTGGGTGATTATTTCGACGAGCGATTCGGACCGGGATGGAAGGAGGGGTACAAGGATTTTTGGAAGGAATTTGACAGGACCTATCAGATCGGCAAGGGCATTCAAGAGAGGCTGAAGCACGACGATCGGGTACGCGATAAGATTTTTTGAACCTGCTTCGAAATTCCGTCTGACACCCGAAGCCCGAGCGTTTGGAAAATTTTTAATGCTCGAAAAGCCGGTGCTGAGTAGCGGGGCAATCTCCCGAGCAAAGGGGTGGTTTCCCAATTCGTCAACCTTTTAGAGGGATAAGGGGGGTAAACATGGCAGCTAAAAGAGTGAGGAAATTCTTCAAAGGAGGGTTGGGAAATGCAAACAGAAAAACTGCTTCGAGGGAAAAGGGTGCTGATAGTTGATGACGAACCCGACATTCTTGATTCTTTGACTGACCTTCTGAGCATCTGTATGATTGATCGTGCATCTACATTCGAGGAAGCAAAAGAGCTTCTTGAAACATATAGCTACGACGTTGCGGTTCTTGACATTATGGGCGTTAATGGATTCGAACTTCTCCGGATTGCAAAAGAAAAACACATTCCTGCTCTCATGCTCACCGCCCATGCCTTGAACGAAGAGACCTTGAAGAAATCCGCAGAAGAGGGAGCTTCCTACTATGTTCCTAAGGAAGAAATAGCACAGATTGATGTGTTTGTCGCAGATGTTATTGATGCCAGAGAGAAAAAGAAGAACCCGTGGGTCAGGTGGTTCGAAAGACTCGGCCCTTTTTTTGAAGAAAGGATGAATTTTAGAGGTCCGAATTGGAGAGAAGATCATAAGAAGTTCTGGGATGAGAAGCTCAAGCAGTTGACAAGCTATTAATAACGCTGCTCATATCCCCCCTTTGGGATGCATTTTTAGGGAATTGTAACCGTACAACGAAACTTAACTTATAAGTCGCAATTTCCAGTTACGGTGGGAAAGTTAAGCCCGATGTTACACTTATCAGCAAATACATAAAACGATCTGGTGGCTGAAAGGGGGTGAAAACGGAGAATTTGTCACCGGGACGGGCTCCGGTAGAGGCAATTTCAGACAGCTCTAAACCATACAAAAGGAGGAGAAAAATGAAGAAAGTATCCCCAATCGTGTTAGCACTAGTGCTGGCTGTGAGCATGGTTGTTCTGGCCTGGTCTGCGCCCGCTAGTGCTCAAACGAGGATCCAACTCGATTTCGCCACTTTCTGGCCGGCTGGCGACTTCCAGGCCGCAATCGGGCACAAGACCTGGATGAAGACCATAGCGGACCGTGTTAAGGCCGAGACCGACTATGAGATCGTGTGGACCGAGTTCTATGGCGTGCATCCAGCGAAGCTATTGGACGGTATTGAGGCCGGAACTTACGATGTCGGGACAAGCGGTCCGGGCTATAGTCCTGGCGTTTTTCCCATGTGGGCTGGTCCCCAGTACCCAGGCGAAGCTTACAGAAGGAACGCTTACACGATGTCGTTGACAATACAGGCACTTCATGAACAGATGCCCGAGCTGCAGGCACAATTCGACCGCACAAAAATGAAGCTGATGCATTTCTGGTCCACTGGACCGGGCTACTTCCTTATGACGCCAGGTAAAGACGTTCGAACGCTGGCTGACTTTTCAGGCAAGACCATCAGAGCGGCCAACCCCGCATCTGTGGAGTGTATTGAAGCTTTGGGAGCAAAAACTCTGTTCGCCCCCATGAGTGTGGCACTCGAGCGGTTTGAGGCCAAACTGATCGATGGCATCCTCTGTCCCACCGACACGCCCAAGGGCTTCGGTCTGGGTGCATATGTGCGGCATGTTACCTTCGCGCCATTCAGCTACCACTTCGTGTTCTTCAAGGTAATGAACAAGGATGCCTATGATCGCTTGCCGGCAAAGGTGAGGACTATCTTTGACCAGGTCAACGCTGCCTATCCAGCATACTACGGCCAGTTGAGAACATGGGGTGAGGCAGATGGGTTAGAGTACATGAAAGGCCTTGAGGGCTTCAGCTACTATGACCTGCGCGCAGAGAATCCGACTGAATATGCTAAATGGGTTGCCGCAACAGCTGGTCTCATCGACAAATGGATTGGCGGTGACGCCAAGAAGAAGGCAGTATGGAACAAATTCCTCGAACTGGATAAGTACTATAACACGACACCCCCGTATTCTACCTGGACACACAGCTGGCCAACTAAACCGGTGCCACCCCCTGGGAAAAAATAGGATAATCAACATGGATTTGGCGTGATGTCGGTCAATATACGGTAAGGAAGTCGGGGTACCCCGGGGAGAAAACCGTGGTACCCCGACACTTTTGAGGGAAAACCTGATTGGCTGCTCACAACAAAAGACACAGGAGGGCCGGATGAATGCTTTCGAAAAAGTGCTGCGGTTTATCACAGAGAAGATGGCCTGGGTTTCCATGTTCGCCATTGTGGCGTGTATGGCGCTTGTGGTAACTGATGTTATTAGGTATCAAGCTGTCGGCGAGCCGGTTCCTGGCACCCACGAGGTTGTAGAACTGGTAGCGGCTGTGATACTGAGCATGGGAATCGGTTACCTTACGTTTGTCAGAGGACATGTCTCGGTGGGTATCGTGGTGGACCGCTTTCGGCCCCGAGTGCAGGCTGTCTTTGACCTGGTTAACGGTGTCATTGCCCTTGGCTTTACTATCTGGCTCACTGAGGGAATGGTCGAAATGGCCATTCGAAATTTCAGATACGGGTGGGTGACGGGCGTTTTGGAAATTCCCAGGCATCCTTTTATGTACTTGATTGCCTTGTCGCTGGCACTAACATGCGTGGTACTCGTCAGGGACGTGATCCAGGCTGTGATTGTGATTCGAAAAGGAGGTGCAGATGGAGCGTGAGTCGATAGGTGTCATAGCCATGATTGTCATGATTGTGCTTCTTCTTGCCCGCATGCCTGTGGCTTTCGTGATGCTGGTGCTGGGCATGGCCGGCATTGCCTGGATTAAGGGTCCGGCGGCCGCGTTGGGTACTGCGGCCTCGACTATGTACGGGACTTTTGCCAACTATGCTCTGGTGGTTGTTCCCCTTTTCACCTGGATGGGCTACATCGGCTACCACTCCGGCATCAGCGAGCATCTGTACGAAGCCGCATACAAACTGGTGGGCCGGCTGAAGGGTGGCCTGGCCATGGCTACCACCCTGGCCTGCGCCGCTTTCGGCGCCATTTGCGGTTCTACGACGGCTACTTCGGCGACGTTCGCGGTTCTGGCATTACCCGAGATGAAGAAACGGGGTTACGATCGCTCTCTGGCCACAGCTAATATCGCGGCCTCGGGTATCCTGGGGGTGTTGATTCCGCCCAGCGTCATTTTCATCGTCTATGCCAGTATCACGGCAGAGAGCGTGGCTAAGCTTTTCATTGCCGGTATCTTTCCCGGCCTGCTTCTGATGGCGCTTTTCATGGGTGCCACTTACCTGGTGGTAGCCCGCCACCCGGAAAAGGCACCGCCCGGTCCGTGGTTTCCCTGGAAAGAAAGGATGAAGGCGCTGGCTAAAGGGGGGATAGAGGTCATAATAATCTTTGTGGCTGTGATTGGGGGGCTGCTGGCCGGGTTATTCACGGGCACGGAGGCCGGGTCGGTGGGCTGTTTTGCCACGCTGGTAGTGGTGCTGGCCAGGCGGGCGCTCACCTGGCAGGGCTTTGTGGACTCCCTGAAAGACACAGTCCGCACAGCGACCATGGTCATGTTCCTGGTGGGTGCGGCAGCCATCTTTGGGGAGTTTCTTGGTCTGACACGCCTTCCCATGATTGTGGCAGACTGGGTGGTAACACTTCCTCTGCCGCCCAGTGCGATCATGATTGGCATTCTTCTTATCCTCATGGTAATGGGCTGCTTTGTCGACGCCCTGGCTATGGTTTTGCTTACAATACCCATTTTTTACCCAGCGGCAATTCGTCTGGGCTTCGACGGGACATGGTTCGGGGTTATCATGACGCTGGCCCTGGGGATGGGCGTGCTGACACCACCTGTGGGTGCCAATGTTTACGTAGTGTACGCCGTGGACAAGGATATACCGGTAATGGATATTTTCAGGGGGGTATGGCCTTACCTGATCGCCCTGTGGATTTGTTGTCTCATCCTGCTGTCTTTCCCCAAGGTTGTCCTTTTCCTGCCCAGCCTTATTAAATAGTGCCTGGGGATGGACCTTGTTTTTGGAGAACTGAGATTTCCCCTCTCCTCCAAAGGATATTATCTATGTTTCTAAAGCGGTACTACCCTTTTTAGCAATTCAAATCGGGGTGTTGTTTGTAATGACATATATGCCGGATCTTGTGTTGTGGCTACCGAAAATGATGGGTTTTTCAAATTAGATGTGTGGAGGGAGATTGAAAGATGAAAGAAGACGGAGCCCTGAAAATTTTAAATGTATTCTGTCAATTTTAAATAGATCCAATCCGTTTTTATCCAGTTTCAAATTTCGAGTTTCTTTATAGAAATAACTGAAGCTTCTTTAACAATCGACAACATTTATTCAAGTTCGCGTCACTTTGCGCCCAACGGTATTTTCACATAAGGAGGAACTGAAATGTTGCCCATAACGAAAATACTCTGGCCCACCGACTTCAGTGAACCGTCTTATGAGGCTTTAAAAGTTGCCGGTGAGATGGCCCTTCATTTTTCTGCAGAATTGATTCTTGCCCATGTGGTAACGCCGATTCCGGTCATTCCCATCCATGACGATCCCACCAGCTTCAATCTTCCGCTGTATGAAAAAGAGATGGAGGCATCGGCAGAGAAATCAATGGCTCGAATTTCCAAGAAAAGGGTATCCCAAGAGGTAAACCAGCGATCCAAAGTCGTCTATGGTGATCCCGCAACTCAAATCGTCCGGCTGGCCACCGATGAAACGGTCGATTTAATAGTAATTGCCACACACGGGTTGACGGGTTGGCGAAAGTTCATGTTCGGCTCGGTCACCGAAAAAGTCATACGGATGTCTCCACATCCGGTCCTATCCATCCGGATACCGACCGATGAGCACTGATTCGGACTTGTGTCAATCCTTACGATCTTAGGGATGAACATCTTTAGGGGGTGGTTGGTTGGATATCCCCTGGCCTCGTTTCGAAGTGATGAGAGAGACCAGGGAATAAACCGTGGTCGGCTCTGATTAAGTTTCCTCGACAGTGATGGCGCCGGGTTCACAAACTTCAACACAGCTTTCACATCCAAGACATTCTTCCGCATTTACCGGGGATGATTTGCCGTCTACCATTTCAAACACTTCCACTGGGCAGACATCCACACATTCTTCACAGCCTTCGCATTTTTCTTCATCAACTGTTGGAACAAAAGCCATTGAATTAGTCTCCTTTCTATATGGGATTCATTATGGTGAAATCAAACCATTTTTTTTCAATATCGGGCAAAGTCATTATACCAATTGATGGGGTGAGTCAAGCCCCTATATCGTTTTTTTAACAATCGACTCTCAATAATGATCCAAAAACGGCACGGTCAAGTCTTTGGTCCGTAATCATTGTTCCACAAGGATTGCCGGCTTGTTCGGGTTAAGTTAAATGGACGGACAACTCAATAAAAGCCAATACCGTATTTCGACATGACGCTTCATCGGTGGCTGTGGTTTCTATAATGGGCGAATGGATCAGCTTGCCGAAGACCTTGGCCGGTGATTGATTCGGTACAAGGGATAAGGTCAATCGGGCACTGTATTCCCTTCCGGCAACAGGAGCATCTGCTTTTTCAAAGGGTTGAGCCGGGAGCGATTCCTCGTCTGTTTGTGTTATTTGATCAAGATAATCCGTAAGCCCCCGGCGCCAATCGAACGGTTTTTCTTTGTTGGCGATATCTACCGGACGTCCGTCGAATCCGGATATCGTGCGAATCAATCCGGCTTTTTCCGAAACCATCTGAAATGCCGATCTGCTGGTGGTGATAAACACGCATGGGATCCGGATATCATGGCACAGCAAATGGCTCCAGGCGGATAATCTTTCCGAAGTCATGTAGTCATGAGAATCCGGTTGAGATGAATCAGCGCTTGAAAATGATTCCGTCCCTTCGAATTCATCGCCCTTCAAATTCTTAAAGAGTTGTTGCTGCATGTCTTGAAACCTATCGATGTCTTTGGAAAGGCCGGCTTGCGCCATATCGAATTCTTGAGCCAGTGCTAAAAAAATACGGGCATTATCCGGCGGCGTTAATGTGTCGCGTTCATTTTCACCGGACATGCGATCTCTGATTTCCTGACGGATCTGCGAACTCTTGGGATCCTGAGTCGATAAAGTCAAACCGCGGATAATCTTATAGTATTCTCGTTGCGATATATGGTGAAGATCGGCCCAGGTTCGATATTCTTTCAAGATGGCTTTAAGCTTTTTGTCGTTATCCATAATGGGTATCCGGATTTCTATCTTTCCGGATCGGGACGATTCCTCCAAATCAGCGGGGAATAAATTGTCAAACGGCTGATATATAGAGATTTTTCCGAAAAGTGTTGAAACCGGTTTCAACACCCGTTGAGACAGATAGGTATTTGGAAAAAAGATGGGTATCATTTTATGGCAAAATACCAATATACAAGCACCCCGCCAGAAAAACGGCGGGCAAGCAAATTCCAAATAAATTCAAAATTCAAAATTTCAATGACCGAAACTTAGTGATCTGACAGATCAATA
>Ga0180009_10002254_pt1 | contig 22788 bp, 21 predicted proteins | sample OS_PC_MetaG_FD_123537 | JGI IMG/M metagenome (GOLD analysis project Ga0180009, IMG submission 123537) | Groundwater microbial communities from the Aspo Hard Rock Laboratory (HRL) deep subsurface site, Sweden - OS_PC_MetaG | ecosystem: Environmental > Aquatic > Deep subsurface > Groundwater...
CCGACCGGATAGAGGACGGCCGGGGAGAAGGAGGTCTGAATAATCCGGCCTCCGCCCGGGTTGGCCAGTTCGGCGCCCTTGGAGACCGCCTCGCGCACGAGTCCGTCGAGGTATTCAGGTTTTCCGGGCAGGGGCAGGGGGGTGATGTCCACTCCGGGCATCCAGGGAGGACCGCATCGGAGGGCCTGGACGGCCGGGACGAAGCGGGCCATGAAAGCGTCGGCGATCCGGCGATGGACGAAGAGAATCTTGAGCGCGGTGCAGCGTTGTCCGTTGAACCCCAGACTGCCCCGGACGCATTCCCGGACCGTCAGGTCAAGGTCGGCGTCATCGAGGACGATGGCCGCGTTTTTGGCCTGGAGTCCCAGGACGGCGTGGAGGCGGTGGGGCCGGGGGTGGCCGGCCTTGACGATCTGGGCCACGGGCATGGAGCCGATGAAGCCGAGGACGTCGATTCGGCCGGTACGCATCAAGGGACCGACGAGGGTCGAGCCCCGACCGTAGACGAAGTTGACCGTGCCGGGAGGAAACAGGTCCCGGCAGGCGGCCAGCAGGGGGTGGAGGAGCAGCAGCCCCATCTTGGGCGGCTTGACGACGGCGGTGTTGCCCATGATCAGGGCGGGCAGGAGCAGGGCCATGGTCTCGTTGAGCGGATAGTTGTAGGGCCCCATCAGAAGGGCCGTGCCGATGGGAGCCCGGCGGATCGAGGCGGTCAGGCCGTCCCGCCGGGCCGGCCCGGACCAGGAGCCGGCGAGTTCCCCGGCCGCCTGGATGGTATCGTCGATATAATCGATGGTCCGATCGAACTCGTCTTCGGCCTGGGCCAGGGGTTTGGCCACTTCCCACATCAGCAGCCTGACGATTTCGGCGCGGTTTTCCTTGAGGCATTCGGACAGGCCGGCCACGCGGCGGAGGCGTTCCTTCCAGGGGAGGGCGGGCCAGGGGCCCCGGCCGTGGTTCCAGGCCCGGCGGGCCGCTTCCAGGGCCTCGAGGGCGGTTTCAGGATCGAGCAGGGGGGATCGTCCGAGGACCTTTCGAACCGGACCGTTGGGGGTGTCCAGGCAGACCGGCGACTCGACGGTCCTCATGGGACCGGCCCACCGGCGGACCCGGCCGTCAATGAGGTATTCGCTCTGTTCGCGGGGTGTTTCGATCCGCAAGGCCTCCGGAACTTCGTTCTCCCGGGGAAGTGGACGATCGGACCGGACGGATAGTTCGCGGCTTCCGGATTTCGGCCCGGAGGCGGTCTCGATAATCGGGTCTAACCCCGGCGATTCATGCTTCACCTTTCGCACGGACTGTCATACGCCTCCTGATTGCGAAGAACAGAAAACAGGAAGTCGGTATCTTCTTCCCTGTCATTCCCGCAACAGCGGGCGTGACGGTTCGGGGCGTTTCCGTAGAAGCAAACACTCCGGCTTCGGCCTCACCCCGCGCCCCTGTCGGGACCTGTTTCCAAACGCCATAACCTTCGGGCTCCCCGAAGGACTAGTACTCGATAGGGAACCCTGATTCGGAGGTTATGCGCTTGGGCCTCTTTTTTCAAGCGGCAATTCCCTGCGGCGGCGGCCAGACAAAGAAAGGCCCTCCCAAGGGTGGTTGCCCTGGGGAGGGCTTTATGTAATGGGGTCTCGACCTTGGTGCGGCCTTCGACCCTCGGGGGTATAGGGTTACTCGGCCATGACCTTTTTGAACTCGCGGGTCATGACGGGCACGGCCTCGAACAGGTCGGCCACGATGCCGTAGTCCGCTTTCTGGAAGATGGGGGCTTCCGCGTCCTTGTTCACGGCCACGATGACCTTGGAGGAACTCATGCCGGCCAGGTGCTGGATGGCCCCGGAAATGCCGCAGGCGATGTACATGTTGGGGCTGACCACCTTGCCGGTCTGCCCGACCTGATCGGTGTGGGGGCGCCATCCGGCGTCGACCGCGGAGCGGGAGGCGCCCACGGCGGCTCCGAGCACGGCGGCCAGTTCCTCGATGATGTGGTAGTTCTCCGGACCTTTCATGCCCCGGCCGCCGGAGACGATGATGTCGGCTTCGGTCAGCTCGATTTTGCCGCTGGTGTCCTTGAGAATCTCGGCGACTTTGGTGGCAAAGGCCTTTTCGTCAAGGTCCAGGGCCACGGACACGACTTCCGCCTTCTTGCTTTCGTCCGGTTCGATGACGGACATGACGTTGGGCCGGGTCGTGAACATCTGGGGGTCACCGGCCGGGAGCACGTCGGCAAAAACCTTGCCGGCGTAGATGGGGCGCTTGGCCACGATTTTCTTGTCGTCATTGAGGGACAGGGCGACGAGGTCCATGGCCAGGCCGACACCCAGTCGGGCGGCCAGCCGGGAGGCCAGGTCCTTGCCCTGGGTGGAAGCGGACATGATCAGGGCCGCGGGCGCGCCCTCCTTTACGATCTTGGCGATGATCTGGGTATAGGGAACGGGGAGGTAGTCACGGACTTTTTCGTCATCGACGACGAAGAGCTTGTCCGCGCCATAGGCGGCCAGTTTGGCGGCCACGTCCTGGGAGGCGCCCACGAGGATGCCGGCTACGGACGTCCCGGCCTCGTCGGCCAGACGGCGGGCCGTACTGGCGACTTCGTAGGAAACCTTTCTCAATTCACCGTCCCGCTGCTCGGCGACAAACCAAATTCCTTCTGCCATTGTATTTCTCCTTTCCTGCCCGCCTAGACGACCTTGGCCTCTTCGTGGATGAGACGGACCAGCTCGACGGCCATTTCCTCCACGGTTTCGCCAGGGACGATCTTGCCGGCGGCCCGCTGCGGAGGCGGTGTGATGGCCAACACTTCGAGACGGCTTCCCATTTCCACGCCCAGAGCGGCCGGGTCTTTTTTGTCCATGGGTTTCTTCTTGGCCTTCATGATGCCGGGCAGTGAGGCGTAGCGGGGCTCGTTGAGACCTTTCTGGGTGGTCAGAAGAATCGGCAGAGTCGATTCATAAACCATGGTCTGACCTTCAACGGGACGTTCGACCCGAATCGTTGACTGGTCTTCGGATACGACAGCCTTGTTGACCAGGGCCACGTGGGGGATGTCCAGCACCTCGGCCAGCGCCGCGCCCACCTGGGCCTGATCATTGTCCACGGCCCGCTGACCGCAGAAAATGACGTTGGGAGAAACGTCCTTGAGGGCGGCGGCGATAAGCTGGGCCGTCGTCAGGGCGTCGAGTTCGGTCGTGGCGGTTTCAATGTGGATGGCCTTGTCCGCGCCCATGGCCAGGGCGGTGCGCAGGCTCTCGACGACCCGGGCCGGGCCCAGGCTGACCACGGTGACCGTGCCGCCGAACTTTTCCTTGAAGCGAAGGGATTCTTCGACACCAAACTCGCAATACGGATTCATGATCCATTTGATGTCGCCCGAATCGATGGACTTCCCGTCCCCAGCGACTTTGATCTGAGTCTCCGTGTCCGGGACCTGTTTTATACAAGCAACAATTTCCACGATATCCTCCTTTCGAGAAAGTAAAGCGGAGCCCGGTCCAGCCGGTGGCCCCCGCCGAGTCTATGCCGCGATGCCCCGGATGAAAAACTCGGCAATCTGGTGGGCCGCCGCATTAACGCTGAATTTCGGCTTCATGGACAAGACCCAGAAGCGGCTCATCTCGTCGAGAGCCCCGAAAAAGGCTCTTTTGAAGATGCCCGGCTCGACGTCCTGTCGAATGAGGCCTCGTTCCTGGCCTTCCTTGATGATGCCGGAAATCAGATCCAGGTACTCGAAAAATTTTTCGTTGCGGTACTCCTTCATGAACTTGGTCGACTGCCGCAGTTCGACCTGGATGATCTCGGCCAGGTCCGTATTGTCTTCCACCAACGCCAGATGAGCGCGGGCAAAGCTTCGAATCTTCATCAGCGGGTCGGTCTCTTTTTCGATCTCCGCCTTGACGTTCTGGATGACCCGGGTCATTCCATCTTCGAACAGGGAGATGAGAATATCATCTTTATTTTGAAAATACAGATAGATAGTCCCATCAGCCACTCCGGCTTCCCGGGCGATTTCAGAAACACGGGCCTGGAAAAATCCCTTTTTGGCAAAAATCTTGACCGCGGCATCTAGGATATTGCGATATTTTTCCGGTTTCTTGTTTTTAAGAGCATTATGGCTCACCGCGGATCTTCCCCGGCCTCATTTCTGAATGATGATTCAGTCAGGCCCGGACCTTAGCAAAGCCCCCAGCCGGTGTCAAGCCTTTTTTGGGTTCGGGCGCCGGCCGGGAAGCGGCCCGAAAAACATTGGATACTCAGGACGTTACATGGATCGACCTTGAAGGGGGTCACAACGGGAGGCTCCAAACGGTCTTCGCGGCCCGGGAGGCGGGCATGTTACGGCGGGGTGTCGCCCCGGGTTTCGGGTCGGCACTGTAAGCGTTATTCATTTGACACGGCCTTGGAAAGTGAATACTATGGTCGTGTTTTGAAACAAGACAGCAAGTCAAGATAATCCAATCGCCGGGACCCCTAGCTTTCATGCGGGGCAGTGGTCTATTCACGTTGCGGAGGCAGGCTTGCTCGCCTGAATTGAAATTACGGCGGATTGGGCCGGCCCCCGGGGTTGGCCGCGCGCCAACGGATAAGAAAACCGCAGCCGATTCTCTCCGGAGAACAGAATTATAAACGAATTTAAACCAGCGGAACAAAGGAGGATGAACATGAAAAAGTGGTTGGCGATTCTTATCGTCGTCGCGGTGGGGGTGACGCTATTGGCGGCCGGGGCGTTCGCGGCCGAGAAAGAAAACCCCATGGCCAAGTGGAATCCGGACTTCGACCCCTCCACGGCTCAGTACAAAATCATCTACTCGAACGTGTCCAACCCGGGGCTCAAAGGCGTTTACACGGGCATCGCCATACGCGACGAACTCTGGAAGCGGACCGGCGGCAAGATGTATTTTGATTATCGCCCCTTCTCCATGCTGGGCGGTGAAACCGAAGTCTTCAACCTGCTCCAGACCGGGACCATTCAAGGCATGGCCTCGAGTTCGGTGGCCGCGCCCCAGATCGGTCCCGGGTTCGGCCTGGCCAATCTGCCATTTCTTTTGGACACCTATGAGAATCTGGACAAGTTCGTGGCCGACAAGGAGCTGATGGCTCCCTTCCTGGATTCGGCCAAGCACCAGGGCATCATGGGCGTCAACCTTTCGGGGTACGGCCAGTACGGCTGGGCCTCGACCAAACCGATCCGCAAGCTCGAGGACCTCAAGAAGGTCAAGCTGCGCATTGCCGAAGCCCCGGTCAACCTGCTGACCTACAAGGCCTGGGGCATCAACCCGGTGCCCATGCCCTGGCCGGACGTTCCGGTGGCCCTGAAACAGGGCGTCATCGACGCGCTGGACCACACGGGCATGGTCTGCATGGTCACCAAGAAGTTCGAGGTCTGCAAGTATTTCACGGAAATCAACTACGCCCAGGGTCTGTTCATCTGGCTGCTCAACGAAAAGTGGTTCAACGACCTCAAGGCCAAGGAGCCGGAACTGGCCAAGACCCTGATCGACGTCATGAACGAGAAGTGCAACGAGATGCGGGCCGCCACGCTCAAGCAGCAGGAGGCCATGTACCAGGCCGCCAAGGAGAAGGAAGGGGTCGAGTTCATCAAGCTGTCCGACGCGGACATGAAGGAACTGCGTCGCCGGAGCGTCGCGGTTCACAACGAATACGCCGACAAGATCGGCCCCGAGTATCTCAAGAAGGTCCAGAAGCTGCTGGGCTTCGAGGGCTGACATTCGTTTCGATCGGACCGACCGGGAGGGGCTTCACGCCCCTCCCCCCGTCCATGGCCTTTAGGGCGTTTCGGGAGCGGAGGCATGTTGACCAAGATCATCCGAATTACTGACAAGGTGCTGACTTTTTTTGAAAACTGGACCCTGTTCCTGACGGTGATGGTCGGATTGATTTCCCTGTTCGCCAACGTGGTCCTCCGGTACGGTTTCAACTACTCGCTGGCCTGGTCCGAGGAACTGATCCGGGAAATCATCATGTACACCACTTTTATCGGGTGCAGCGCCGCGATCAAGAACCGGAACATGATCACCATCGATGCCTTGCCCCAGGTCGTCTCCAGTCTGAAGACGCCCCTGTTGTTTTTCAGCCATGCGGCCACGCTGGTGTTCAGCGTCCTGATCACGGTTTTAGGCGTGCAGATGGCCATACAGCAGTCGGCCACGCACCAGGAGACCATCATCTTGAGAATTCCCCTCGAGATTCTGTACATGATGCTCCCGCTGATGGGCGTGATGATGTTCCTCCGGACCCTCCAGATCGGGTACGAGGACGTGCAGACGATCTTTTTCGACCGGAGGGACGGCTCATGATCGGAAACCGAAGGGTGGGGCCGGGTTGGCGCCCGGGCGCCGGGTCAACAAAGGCATAGGACATCATGGAACTCCAGTATCTCGTCATCCTGCTCGTTCTCCTGGGGGCCATGGCCGCCACCGTGCCGGTGTTCATGTCGCTTTTCTATACGGCGGTGGCCGGGTTCGTTCTTTTCACCGATTTTCCCCTTATGATGCTGGCCCAGACCATGTTCCGGAGCATGGACAAGTTCGCGCTGGTCGTGGTGCTTTTCTTCGTCCTGTGCGGGAACATCATGACCGCGGGCACCATCGTGGACAAGCTGGTCAAGGTGGCCAATGTCTGCGTGGGCTGGATGCCCGGAGGCCTGGGCATGGCCGGGGTCCTGGCCTGCGGCCTGTTCGGGGCCATATCCGGATCGACCGTGGCCACGGTGGTGGCCATCGGCGGTTTCATGATCCCGGCCCTGCTGGAACAGAAGTACGATGAAAAATACGCCCTGGGCGTCATGACGACCTCGCCGATCCTCGGGGTCGTCATTCCGCCCTCCATTTCCATGATCCTTTACTCCATGGTCACCTCGTGCTCCCTGGAACGGCTGTTCATGACCGGGTTCGTGCCCGGCGTTTTCATCATGGCCGCGGTCTGCGTTTACACCTACGTGGTCTGCCGCCGCGGGGAACAGGTCCCCACGCCGGTACCGTCCATGAGCCAGGTCCTGACCGTGTTCCGGGAAGGCTTCTGGTCGCTGATGCTGCCGGTCATCATTTTCGGCGGCATTTTTTCGGGGATGTTTACGGCCAACGAGGCTGCGGTGGTGGCCTGCGTCTATGCCTTTTTCGTGGAGATATTCATTCACCGGGACATGACCTGGCCCCAGGTCTTCAAGGTCACCGTCAATTCGGCCATCACTTCGGCCACCCTGTTGATCATCGTGGCCGGGGCCACGTCCTTCGGCCAATACCTGACCCTGGAAAGCATTCCCGCCAAGATCACCGAGGCGGTGGTCAGCCATATTCAGCAGCCCTGGGTCTTCCTGATGGCCATCAACATCCTGCTCCTGGTGGTCGGCATGTTCATGGACATCATTTCGGCCACGCTGATTCTGACGCCCATCTTCGTGCCGCTGCTGTACGAGTACAACATCAACATCCTTCACTTCGGTCTGCTGATGACCGTCAACCTGGGCATCGGATACTGCACGCCGCCCCTGGGGGTATCCCTTTACATCACCGGGGCGCTGGCCGACCGCAACCTGATTTACGTGACCCGGGCGGTCATTCCCTTCCTGATCATCCAGATCGCCATTCTGCTCATACTGACCTACTGGCCGGATTCGGTGCTCTTTCTGCCCAAACTTTTCTACGGGAGTGTCGACTGATCCGACGGCAAACCATTGAATGAAAAAAGGCCCGTCCGGGACAACCGGGCGGGCCTTTTGATATGGAGGCCGAACGGATCGGCTCAATCGTTGTCGGCGCGGTGTTTGACCAGCAGGACCGGAACGTCGCAGTTGTGGATCACGTCGTTGAGTACGCTGCCCAGAAAGCGGCGGCCGCTTTCCCCGATGATGACCATGTCGACTTTTTCGTTGTGGGCCAGTTGACAGATCATTTTGGCCGGGTGGCCTACCTCGCTCCGGCGTTCGGATTCGATCCCCGCCTTTTTGAATGTTTCCGAGGCTTCGGACAGGGCCTTGCCCCCCCGGCGGCGTTTGGATTCGATGATCATGTCCTTGAGGTCCGGGTTGATCCCGTGCCAGTCCACTTCCTTGGTATCCACGACATTGAAAAGCAGTACGGACAGCGGCATGAATTCGTTCAGCTTGACCGTGTATTCCTCGGCCGTCCTGGAATTCCGAGCGCCGTCAACCGGGATCAGCACCTTGGCCTTCATGATCCACCACCTTGTTTTTCTTTCAGTCTAATTTAACACCGCCGCTCGTCCCAGGTCAAGCCGGATGCCGGGGCGGTGGCCCGGCCTAATCCCGGGGCGTTTTACCCTGATTGTCCATGAGGGCGACCACGGGTTCGAGGCCGTAGGGCGACTCTTCCTCGATGGCCTTGAGCACGGTTCCGCCGCCGGTGAAGAAATAGTACCGGGCATTGTCCATGGCCGCCAGGTAGAGGCCGGGACTGAGGTTCTTGAACTCCTGGAGGGTGTCCCCGCCGCCGTACATTTTCTCGGCCACAGTGTTCATGTCGATGGTCCGGTCCAGTTTTTCCGAACCCTCGTAAAAGTGGGGCGTGAAGCCCATGACCGCGTTGACGAAGATGGTCCGGGCCGAGGAGATGACTTCGGCCACGCCCGGGGCGTCGAAGGATTCCGGGGCCACGTCCAGGAAGTAGCCGAACTGCTCGCCCTTCTTGAAGTCTTCGATCCGGCGCTTGCGGTACTTGCCCTTGACCCGGCCGTCCAGAATGTCCGATTCGACCAGTACGGGCAGTTCAACGATCTTGCGGGCCTTTTTGTCCTGTCGGACCAGGTCCAGGGCCGCCTTGATATCCTCTTCGGCCACACCGGCCACGCGGATGCCGTACTTGGCGCACAGGAAGGTGTTGTATATCACCCCGCCCAGGATGAGCTTGTCCACCTTCTTGTAAATCTGGCTCAGCGGGCCGATCTTGGTGTCGTATTTGGCCCCGGCCACGACGGCCACAAAGGGGCGTGCCGGATCCAGGACGTGCCGGAGGTTGCTCAGTTCCCGCTGCATGAGAAACCCGGCGTAGGAGGGCAGGTACCGGGTGACGTCGTATGTCGAGGCGTGGGGCTGCCAGGAGCCGAAGGCATCGTTGACGAAGACGTCGGCCAGGCCGGCCAGTTGCAAAGCCAGACGTTCCCGTTGTTCGCCCTTGGCCTGTTCGCCTTCGAACCAGCGGGAGTTGGGAAGATAGATGCCTCCGATCCGGTGGGAGCGCAGGTCCCGGATATGCCAGTTGATGGAGGTGTCGATCTCGCGGATGCCTCGATCCGGGTCCACGGGGAAGTCGGGCACGGCGAAGGTGGTATGGAGTTTGCGTTCCATGTATTCGACGATGGGCTTGACCGAGGTTTCCTCGCTGACCGTGATGCGTCCGTCCTTGCCCCGGGGCCGGCCGACATGGGTCAAGATGATGGGCCGTCCTCCCCGTTCCACGATGTTGTACAGGGTGCCCAGGGTCGCGTCGATACGGTAGGGGTCCTTGATTTCACCCTTTTTGACCACGTTGTGATCCACGCGGACCAACACGATCTTGCCGGCCAGGTCTGCATTCTGAATCAGCGGCACCCGGGGGTCGATCTCATGCTTGTCGGCCATAGCCTCCCTCCTTGGATTGAGCATTGCAACGTCCGCGGCCCGATACCGGGCCGGGGAAAGAACCGTTTGTCGGCGGGCCCCCCGGCGGGGGGACGGTTTAGGAGTCAAGCCCCAGCCAGCGGGCCATTTCATCGTGGTTGGACAGAATCCCGTCGGCCTCGGACAGGGCCTCGGGGGGCAACGTGGTGGTCAGGGCCAGACAGGTCAGGCCGGCCCGGCGGGCCGATTCGATACCGGCCGGCGCGTTTTCCAGGACCACGACTTCTTCGGGCAATCGACCCAGGAGCCGGAGAGCGGTCAGGTACGGTTCCGGGTGGGGTTTGAACTGCCGGACGATGTCTCCGGTCACCAGGATGTCGAAGCGGTCCTCGAGCCAGTCCAGTAACGGCGCGGCCAGGACCTGGCGGACCGAACTGGTCACCAGGGCCATGGACATTCGGGCCTCTCTGATCCGGTCGATCAACGAGGCCGCGCCGGGAAATATTTCAACCCGCTCGGCGTAGCGTTCGATGTAAATCCGGCGCGCTCGCTGCAATAGGCGGTCGAAAATCTTTGGTGTCATCTCCCGTTCCCCGGTACCGAGCAGGCGGCAGAGCCGGTCGACATCCAAAGAGCCTTCATGGAGGTAGACGAAGTCGGGTTCCAGTTCGAAGTCCATCTCGGCGAAGGCCTCGACCCAGGCGGCCACATGGCTGGGCATGCTGTCCAGGACGACGCCGTCCAGATCGAAAATTACGGCCCGGGTGTGGTTTTTCGATAGATGCATGGACGGACCATTTCGAAGAGCCCCATGGTTTCGAGGCGCTCCTTGGCGCCGACGACCAGCCAGGCGCCGGGTTTGAGGGAACGGGCCAGGGCGCGGGTCACTTCCAGCCGCGCCGGCCGGGTGAAGTAAGTATAGGCCATGTTGCGGCACATGGCCAGGTCCAGGCCTTGGGGCGGGCCCATGTCCCTCAGGTCCGCCCGGTAAAAATGGACCATGGCGCGGATGGCCGGGCTGATATGCCAGCCGGGGCCTCGATGGGTGAAGTAACGCGTCCGCCACGATTCCGGCATTTCCCGCAATTGGGACGCGGCATAGACGCCTTGTCCGGCCCGCTCCAGACTCGGCCGGTCGATATCCATGGCCAGGATGACGGGGCGTACACCGGCCGGGCCCCGCTCCCGCCACATCATGGCCAGGGAGAAGGGTTCCTCGCCCCCGGCGCATCCGGCGGAAAACATGACCGCCCGATCCCGGCCGGCCCAGGCCGGCCAGACCTCGAGGGCCAGGTTTTCGAACACGGCGGCCTCCCGGAGAAACCGGGAGATGGTCACGCCCAGGAGGGCCCGCAGGCGATTTTTTTCTTCGGGGTCGTTTTCGAGAAATAGTCGGTACTGATCCAGGGCGCGCAGGCCCAGGGCCTTCATCCGCTCGGCCACCCGCCGGCGCGGTCCCCGGCGCCGGTGCCGCCGCCAGTCCAGCCCGAGACCGGGCAGGGCGTCGCGCAGAAAGCGATCGAACTCCGGTCCCGAATGACGGGTCACGTCAGCGCCCAAGCCCTTCCCGGGTTACCGGGGCCAAAGTCCGGGGCTCATTCCTCTTCGATATGGTCAGCGTGGGCCAAGGTCCAGGGCAGCCCGAATTTCTCGTTGCAGGCCCTTTTGCGGGCCGCCTGTTCCGAACCGGCCTGGCAGTTGACGCAACGGGTGACCCAGGGCATCAGTTCGAGCCGCCGGGCCGGAATCTCCTCGCCGCAGTCTTCGCAGAAACCGTACTCCCCTTCGTGGAACCGGGTCAGGGAGTATCGGACCTGGGCCAGGTCCCCCCGTTTTTTCAAAATCTTGCGGATCAGTTCTTCCTCTTCGGCCAGGGCCAGGGCCAGGTCCTCCTCGTCTCCGATTTCGCCGGCCTCCTTGGCGGCCCGAACGTTGCCCCGCAGCTCTTCAATCTGGCCGAGCAGCCTGGCCTCTTCGTTCAGAAGCCAGTGCTGAACGCCGTTTTCCGGTCCGTCGGGACGGGGCGTTGAGCCCCCGGACTTGTCACCTGGTTTCATTTCGCTCCCACCCCTTCGTCCTGTCCTCGCCGGGACGATCTTGTCATTCCGCCAGCCAGTCCCAATCCGAAGGCATGTCCATCTGCTCGAGCGGGTAGACTTCCCGCCAGACCGACATGATTTCGTCCAGGGGGACGTCGGCGTAAATGCCATGTTCCTTGACGTATTCGATATGGACCCGCCCCTGATTGTCCAGGCGGTGAAAGATGGCTTCGTTCAATCCGTCGAAGTCCACCGGCTTGATGTCCAGTTTTTCGCAGAGCGGTTTTTCGAAAACGGGCGTCACCCGAATCCATCGCCCCTGGACGAGCAGTTCGACGTAGCCGTGATAGACGAAGACGTTGGTCTTCATCATCTCGAGCAGCTTTTCCGACAGCCGGTGGTTGACGATATCGGCGAAGACCAGACGGGCGGGCATGCCGGTCGCCCGGGCCAGGGCCGCCAGCAGGACCGATTTCTGGACGCAGTAGCCTTCGCCCCGCTTCAGGGTCGCGGCCGGCCAGTAATGCTCGGGTTTGTCATAGGGAGAGTAGGGATTGTATCGAATCTGGTCGCGGACGAAATAAAAAAGCGCCCGGGCCCGGTCCGCCTCGGCGGTCAGTCCCTCGACCAGGGAACGGGCCTGATTCGTGACGCAGGGATCGTTGGAACGGATGATGTCGCCCGGTTCGAGATACCGTAGGCGGGAGTCCTGATTCATTGAACTGTTTACCTCAATTGACCAGCCAGATGGCCATATTTTCAGCCCGGCGGATGACCCGATCGCTGACGCTGCCCAGGAAGGACGATTTGCCCATGCCCCGCCGACCGATGACGATGGTACCGTAGCCCAGTTCCCTGGCCGTATTGACGATGGTTCGCCCGACGCCCAGCGCATTTTCCCGCCGTTCGATGGAGATGCGGTCCTGAGAGAAGCCGGCCTGTTTCAATACCTGGACGGCCCGGTCCATGAAGTCGTCCGAACAGGCATGGTCCTCGCGGATAAAGGCCTCTTCCATCAGTTCGACGTCCTGTTCGATCCCTTCCCATTCCGATTTGAATTCGTCGAGGTTGATCGGACAGTAGTTTTGAAACATGGGCGACACGTGCAGAAAGGCGACCCGGGCCTCGGGGTTGTCTCCCAGCATGAAAGCCACGTGGTCCACGGCCCGCAGGCTGGCCGTGGAACCGTCCACGGCCACGATGAGTTTCGGGTCGACGATGTCCCCGTCGATGATCCACAAGGGCACGTTGGCCGCGTGCTGGATGAGTTGATTGGAGACCGAGCCCATGAAGACCTCCTGGGTCCGGGTCAGTCCCCGGCGGCCCACGACCAGTCCGTCGAATCGGCCCATTTCGGCCTCGTTGATGATGTCCTTGGCCAGACCGCTGATTCGGGGCCGGACTCGGGTCAGGATGCGGGTCTCGTCCACACCGTGTTCCATGAGATGCTTGCGGGCCGCATCCAGGATTTCCTCGGCCCGGCGGCGATTGGCCGCCTCCATTTTTTTCAGACGCAGGTTCATGGCCCCGTCGGTCTTGGCTTCGGCCTGAAGGATGGGAGGGATGGCCGGCAGGACGGAGACGAGGTTGAAATGGGTTTCATGAATGATCCGGGTGACGTGGACCGCGTAGTCCACCGCCTTCAGGGACGGCTTGGAACCGTCCACCGCGATCAGAAGGTTGCGATGGATTTCCGTCGGGGACGGGTCGGTGTTCATCGGCAACAAGGACCTCCTTTTACCTGGGCAGGACTATCCTAAGGGTAAAGCCCGGTTCTTTCAAGCCCCTTCTGCAATCCCCTTTCGGGAAAATCGGTCGGGTCCGGGCCCCGTGGCCGAGGGGGTGGGGGCTAATACAACAGACAGGGCTGGGCCTCGTCCAGGAACCGGTCCAGTTCCGGCCGCCAGTCGTTTTGCAATTCGGCGGCATCCCGGCCCGCTTCCAGTCCCTCTCGTATGGATCGATCGCCTAAAATGAGGTCGATAGGGCGCCTTTCATACTCGTATTCGTACGGCGGAGGCTTCCAATGGAACCGGTCCGGCCAGGCCCGCATGATGATTTCGAGCAGGGTCAGCGAGGTCAGGTAGGGCTTGAAGGCGGACGGGTCGAGGGGGTGGATTTCCAGGCCCTGGCAGAGCAGGCCCTGAAACTTGTGAAAGGTGGGTTCAAAGGTCGCGGCCCGAAAAACCACGCCGGGCAGTTGCCGGCGGTCCGCTTCGGACTTCAGGCGCCGCGAGTCGATGAACGGGGCTCCGAACAGGTGGAAGGGCCGGGTGGTGCCCCGTCCTTCCGAGACGTTGGTGCCTTCCCAGAGGACCTGGCCCGGATACAGCCAGGCGGTTTCCGGGGCCGGCATGTTGGGCGAGGGCATGACCCAGGGCAGGCCGGTTTCGTTGAAAATCATGTCGCGCCGCCAGCCCTGCATCCGCAGGACGTTCAGGTCCGGGGCCGGGTCCATCCGCCCGGCCATGAAGCGGGCCAGTTCGCCCAGGGTCAGGCCGTGTCTCATGGGCAGGGGGAACATGCCGACGAAGGAGGCGCAGTCGGGTTTGAGAAGGTTGCCCTCCACCTCATGGCCGCCGATGGGATTAGGCCGGTCCAGAACGAGGACCTTGAGGCCCAGGGCGGCCGCCGCTTCCAGGCAGTAGGCCATGGTCTGGGCAAAGGTGTAGACCCGGGTGCCCACGTCCACCAGGTCCACCAGCAGCACGTCCAGGCCGACCATCATCTCCCGGTCCGGTTTGCGGGTCCGTCCGTAGAGGCTGAAAATCCGGCGTCCGGTCCCGGCTTCGACGCCGTGGTCGGACTCGACCATATTATCCTGTTTTTCGCCGACAAAACCGTGTTGGGGCCCGAAGAGGGTCGTCAGGCGCCCGGGCAGGGCCCGGTCGATGAGCGTGCTCGCGTGTTCGTATCCGGGGCCGACCGAGGCCTGGTTGGCCAGAAGGCCCAGACGGGCGCCGGCCAGTTCGGCCGGCGGATCGGCCACGAGCCGTTCGAGGCCGGTGATCACTCGGGTCATGGTTTCGCCTTTCCGGACGGGACTTTTTCCACCCACCGGCCTTCCGGTTTCGGAGCGTGGCGGCTCAGGCCTTTTCCTCGAGATAGCCGAGGTAGCCTCGGACCGAGTTGGCCAGGAAGTAGCGCTCCCGGGCCTGGGTATCCGGGTCCATGTGCCTGAAGGCCGCGATGTTGGGGTCTTTTTCCAGCACGGCCTCGACGCAGCGGGCTTCGAGGTCGTCCTTGGCTCCTCGGGTCATTTCGTCGGCGATGACATCGCGCCAGAGCAGGAGTTGGCCGCGGGTCCGGGCGAGGACCTCGCGGGAGCTGGCCGCCTGGCCGTAGTGCCCGAAAAAGATGGGCATGTCCTCGAGGGCCATGACGAGGTCCACGCTGCCCAGGGCCTCTTCGAGGAAGAAGCGGGGGGGGGTGGCGGGCCGCATGTAGACCTGGTCCCCGGTCTGATAATAGACGCCCGCGACTTCTCCGGCGAACAGTCCGCCCTGCCAGGCGAAGCTGAGGTGGTGGAAGGCGTGGCCCGGGGTTTCCAGAATCCGGAGCCCGTCAATCCGGGCCTGGGCGTGGGACATGACGCGGTCGGCCGGGACCGGAGACGGCTGGCCGTACATTTCGGCCAGGTCTCCCAGGACCTGGAGGCTGCCGGCCCACAATTTGGCCGGATCGACCATGAGTTTGACCGCCTTGGCGTGACAGACGGCCTTGGCCATGGGAAAGGCCTCGAGGATGCCGGCCAGTCCGCCGGCGTGGTCCAGGTGGATGTGGGTCAGCAGGACATAGTCGATCCGGGAGACCTCCCTGGCCCGCAAAGAGTCGATCAGGCGGTCCACCGAACCGGCCGGTCCGATGTCGATGAGGAGATTCGTGTCGCCCAGCCAGACCCAGGAGGCGATGAAGCGGTTGAATCCGGGCTTGGGTTGAGGGATTTCCACGTGAATCGGGTATTGTTCCATCGACGATTCTCCCATTTTCAATCAAGTCGGTCATGGCGGCCGGCGGGGTCCCGGGGGCCGAATTGGTTTGTTCTTTACATTTTCTCAGGGCCATAGTAACAAAACGGGCTGATATGTCCAGTAAATCCAAAATCATGTCCATGTCCGACGCCGTCAGCCGCCTGGTGCGGCCCGGGATGAGTCTGGCCATGGGGTTGTCCCTGGAGGCGGCCGTTCCGTTCGCCGTCGGCTACGAGATCATCCGCCAGCAGCGGGGCGACCTGACCCTGATCGGCCCGATCTCCCACGGACTGTTCGACATGATGATCGGCGGCGGGGTGGTCGGCAGGCTGGTGGCGGCCTGGGTCGGCAACGCGGCCACCGGGTCCGGGTACAACTTCCGCCGGGCCGTGGAAAAAGCGCATCCCCGTCCGGTCGAGGTGATCGATCATTCGAATCTGTCCCTGGCCACGGCCCTGGATGCCGGGAGCATGGGCCTGCCTTGCGGGCTGTTGCGGTCCCTGTCCGGGTCGGAGATGGTCCGGGGCCATCCGGATTTCATGACCGTTTCCTGTCCCTTCACGGGCCGGGAACTGACCGCGGTGCGGGCCTTGAAGCCGGACCTGGCCGTGGTCCACGCCCAGCGGGCGGATGATGCGGGCAACACGCACCTCTGGGGCAGCCTGGGGGTCGTCCCGGAAGCGGTTCTGGCCAGCCGGCAGGTGCTGGTCGTGGTCGAGGAGGTCGTTTCGTCCGAAGTCATCCGTTCCGACCCCAACCGGACCCTGGTTCCGGGTTTCAAGGTGGCGGCCGTGGTCGAGGAGCCCTGGGGGGCGCACCCGTCTTCGCTCCAGGGGTATTACGGGCACGACGACGGATTCTTCATCGACTACGCCAAGTCGACCCGGGAGCCGGAAGGGGCCCGGGCTTGGTTCGAGGAATGGGTCTTCGGCCCGACCAGCCGGCGGGCCTACCTCCGGAAACTGGGGGAGGCGCGCCTGGCAGGACTGAGGATCGGGCGGTCCGCGCCGGCCGCCTTTGTGGAATACGGATATTAGCCATCATGATCGTCAAGCCCGCCGAACTGATGGTCTGCGCGGCCGCCCGGGAAATCAAGAACACGGACGTGGTGATCGTGGGCACGCGGCTGCCGTTGCTGGCCTTTTTTCTGGCCAAATCCACCCATGCCCCGCAGGCCGTGGGGCTTTTCGAAAGCGGACTGATCCGGGACGATCCGGCCTTGGACTTCATCATGACCATGTGCGATCCGCCCAACGTCACGGGGGCGACCGTGTGTACGTCTCTGCGGGGGATCATGGGCCATCTTCAGCAGGGCCGGGTGACGGTGGGATTTCTGGGCGGGGCCGAGGTGGACGTGTTCGGCAACCTGAACACGACCCGGGCGGGCACGGTCCGGCTGCCCGGGTCGGGCGGGGGGGCGGACGCCGCCTGCCTGGCCGGGCGTCTGGTGATCATGATGACCCATCAGCGCCGCCGTCTGGTCAAGCGGGTGCAATACATGACGTCGCCAGGCTGGGGGGACGGGCCGGGCTGGCGCGAGGACCGGGGGCTCGAGGGGGGGCCGTCGGCCCTGGTGACGACCCTGGGCCTTTTCCGGTTTCACCCCCAGACCAAGCGGGCCGTGCTGACCCAGGTCCATCCCGAGGTGGACCTGGAGGCCGTTCGGCGGGAGACGGGCTGGCATCTCGAGGTAGCCCAGGACCTGAGAGTCACCCCCCTGCCCACGCTGGCCGAACTGGCCCTGATCCGGCGTTTCGACCCCTTGGGATTCTGGACGGGCCGAAAGCAGGAATCGAAATGAACTTCAAACTCGGCGTACGCAGCAAGTTCTGGCTCGAGGACGAATCGGGCCTGCCGGTCTTCGGGGGCGGCCGCGGCCGCATTCTGGAGAAGATCGACGAGCTGGGCTCGATTCGGGCGGCGGCCGCGGACATGAAGATGTCCTACCGGGCGGTCTGGGGCAAGATCAAGACCACGGAGGAACGCCTGGGGATCAAGCTGGTGGAGACCTCACCGGGCGGCGGCCGGAACCGGGGGGCCCGCCTGACGCCGGCCGCCCGAGAACTGCTCGCCCTGTTCCGTGAACTGCACCAGCAGGGCAACGAACAGGCGGACCGGCTCTTCAATCGGCTCTTTACCAAATGGAAGACCTGAATCCGCCGGCCGAACCGGCCGGGCCGGGAGCAACCCGTTCCCGACGACTCATGATACAAAACCGAAAGATTATGTCCGAACAAAGACGTTTTATTTATGCGCCGAGGCCAGTCGTTCCCCGGCGACCGCACTACCTGGACCTCGGTCCCATGCTCAACGTCACCAGCATGTCCCGGCCCATCGACTGGGCCGGCCTTTTCGGCCGACAGGCGCCCCTGGAGGTCGAGATCGGGTACGGTAATGGAGACTACCTGGTCCGCCGGGCCAAGCAGCTGCCGGAACGCGATTTCATCGGTCTGGAACTGACCTGGGCTTCGACCAAGCGGGCCCTGCGCCGCCTGGCCAAGGTGTCCGCGGGCAACGTCCGCCTGGCGCGCGTCGACGCCCGCATGGCCTTCGGCCGGCTTTTCCGGCCCAGGACCCTGACCCGGGTCTACTCCCTTTACCCTCTGCCCTGGCCCAAGGACCGGCACGCCCGGCGACGGCTCTTCTGTACCGACTTCCTGCGGCTGGTCTGTTCCCGGCTTGAGGACCACGGCCAGGCCCTGATCGTGACCGACCACGAACCGTTGTCGGACTGGATTCTGGGCCAGACGCCGGGCAGCGGCTTCGAAGCCGAACGCGGCATGATCCCGGCCCGGTTTCAGACCAAATACGAACGGAAATGGCAGGATAACGGCCAGGCCGTGTTTCACGAAATCAGCCTGCTCAAGACCGCTCATCCCGACGTGCCCCTCGAGGAGGACGCCGACGTGCTCACTTTGCACCTAGGGGATTTCAATCCCGATCGTTTCGATTTTCAAGGCCAGACCGGCCCGATCACCGTGATATTCAAGGAGTTCCTCTACGACCCCCGGCGCCGCAAGGCCCTGGTCCGGGTGCTGGTGGATGAGGATGGCCTGCTTCAGCACGTCTGGATTCAGATCGAGGACCAGGGCAAGGCCTGGGCAATCGGCATGGCCCGGGAAAGCCACGTCCTGCCCACGGCCGGGGTCAAACGGGCCGTCGAGCTGGTCTATCGGGCCGCCGGAGGCGATTAGCCTGGCTGACCCAGCCGACTGACCTCGCGCCAGGCCGCGGCCGATGCGCCACCCCACGGTTCGCCATGATAACGTGTTGACCGGCAAGCGGCGCATGGATTATCATGCCTGACAATCACCAGTTTCAGATCGTATTCGAGGATTGAGGTCCGAACCCGCTTCCGGATCGGCGGCCGGGTTCAAGGGAGGGGCCAGTGGCGGCAAGGAACGACGATGGAAGCGTTTCCGGGCAGATGGCCGAACTCAAGCGGGCCGCCTCGGAGCGCGCGGGTCTGGATGACTTCGGCGGGTTGTTTTTCGAGGGGCCGCTGGCGGCCTGGATCGAGGACCTGAATCACGCCAACCTCAACGACTTCGGGCGCAAGTTCCTGCGCCGCCTCGCGGTCCGGGACCTGGAGCGCCGGTTGAAGGTTCTGGACTATTTCAGGACGCACCCGGAGATCGGAGACGTCGAAATTCCGCCGATTCTATTTGTCACGGGCTCCCCGCGCACGGGCACCACGCTGCTGCATCACCTCTTGGCCACGCACCCGCTGGGCCGTTCGTTCCTGCGGTGGGAGTTGATGGAGCCCCTGCCCCCGCCGGTCTCGCGGACCTATGCCGCGGACCCGCGCATCGCCAGGCTGCAGTCGTCCATCGAGCCCCTTCGCGGATCGCTGCTCGAAAGAATGCACTGGGTCAACGCGGACGAGCCCGAGGAGAATGCCTGGGGGTTCATCGACTGCACGGGGCTGCTGGGTTGCGGGGTCCGGCCGGCCATGCCGACCTGGTCGCAATGGCTTTCGGACCATGATCTCAGATCGAGCTTTCAGGAATACCGAAAAATGGTCCAGCTTCTCATCTGGAAATGTCCTCCGCCCGACGGCGGCCACCTGGTGCTCAAGTGCGTGATGACCACGTTGTGGGTCCGGTCTTTTGCCGACGTATTCCCCGAGGCGAAATTCGTGATCACCCATCGCGACCCGTTCCGGGCCCTGGTTTCCAGTTGCACGGCCGGGGACGCCATCTGTCAGCCTTTTATCGGAGAACCGCCCGGCCCGCTGTTCGAGGAAGGCCTGCGCGGGCAAGACACCTTCAATCTCCAGAAACGGGTGCTCACGGCCCTGAAGGACTTTGCGGGGGCGGAACCGCAACGGGCCAGGCACGTGTTGTATTCGGACCTGATGGACGATGCGGTCGCCGGCGCCCGTTCCGTATATGAGCATTTCGACATGCCGATTCCCGGTGACCTCGAACCGCGCATCCTGGGGTATCTGGAAGCCCAGCGCGGAGGAAGGCGGGCCGCCCCGCCCCGAAAGTTGGACCTGTACGGTTATGACCACCGGGTGGTCTGGGAGGACCCCGTGGTGGCTGAATACCGCGAATTCTTCGGCCTGCGGCCGGAACAAACCCGCCTGTCCGACACCCGGACGGGCAAGTAGGACATCCGGTCCGGCGGCCGGATCGGGTCGATTGGCCCCCTATGGACCCCGAGGAGGAGATAATGGTACAGGAACGACCGGTTGACAGGGATGATGTGCTGCATACGCCGATCTGCGACCGTCTGGGGATCGAGTATCCGATTTTCGGTTTTTCCCACAGCATGGAGGTCACGGCCGAGATCAGCAAGGCGGGCGGGTTCGGCGTGTACGGGGCGACCCGGGACCGGCCGGAGGCGATCGTCAAGCGCCTGGCCAATATCCGCTCGATGATCGGCGGCCGGCCCTTCGGGGTCGATCTGCTGCTTCCCCTGGGCATGCAGAACAAGAACGACTGGGCGGCCGCCGAAGCCCAACTGCCGGAAGCGCACAAGGCCTTTGTCAAGCACCTCAAGGAAAAGTACCAGGTTCCCGACCCGACCGGGAAATCCTTTTTTTCCTCGATCGTTCGTTCGAACGAGTTTTTCCAGGAACAGGTCCAGGCGGTGCTTGAATCGGACGTCAACCTGTTCGCCAGCGCCATCGGCACGCCGCCCGACATTATCGAGAAGGTCAAGGCGGCCGGCATGACCACCCTCTCCCTGATCGGCGCGCCTAAACACATCAAGTACGCCAAGGCCGCGGGCATCGACCTGATTGTGGCCCAGGGTTACGACGCCGGCGGACACACCGGCCCGATCGGCACCATGTCCCTGGTGCCTCAGATCGTGGACGCGGCCGGGGAGGTCCCGGTCCTGGCCGCCGGGGGCATCGCCAACGGCAGGCAGATGGTCGCCTCCCTGGCCTTGGGCGCCCAGGGCGTCTGGCTGGGCACGGTCTGGCTGGCCACGGAAGAACATCGTCTGAGCGGGAAACTGCTGGCGAAAATCCTGAAGGCCGGGAGCGCGGACACGCTCATCAGCCGTTGCCACAGCGGGAAACCGGCCCGAATGATCCGGACGGCCTGGAGCGACGAATGGGAGGCCGAAGGGGCGCCCAAACCGCTCAAAATGCCCTACCAACAGGTCCTGATCGGCGACCTTCTGACGAGCATCATGGAACACGAAGTCGAGCCTTTGCTGTATGAAGGCGCCGGGCAGGGAGTGGCCTACTGCAACGAGTTGACCACCGTACGTCGGGTCATCGAACGCCTGGTGGACGAATCCAGGGAGGCCCTGAAGATATTCCGGTAGCCAAAGGACCGGGAAGCGGCCTCGATGTGTCCCGGTCAGGCCGTCGCTCCGCCTGACCGGGCCTCCGATTACCGTTGGCGGGCGTCGCGAACGGCCTTGGGGTGGGCCAGTTCGTGCTTCTTGGTCTTGCCGGACGCCGTGCGCGGCAGGGGTTCTTCCCGGACGATGTACTCCTTGGGCACCTTGTAGTCGGCCAGTTCCCGACGGCAGAGGGCCTTGATCTCCCCGGCTTCCAGGGTCTGGCCCGGCCGGGTCACGATAAAGGCGCAGCCGACCTCGCCCCAACGCTCGTCCTCGATCCCGATGACCGCGGCCTCGGCCACGCGGGGGTCCTTGAGGATCACGTTTTCAATCTCGGCCGGATAGACGTTCAGGCCGCCGCTGATGAACATCTCCTTCTTGCGGCCGGCGATATAGATATAGCCTTCCTCGTCGTATTCGGCCAGGTCGCCGGTATGCAGCCAGCCTCCGGCAAAGGCCTCCTCGGTGGCCTCGGGCCGGTTCCAGTACCCCTTCATGGTCGCCGGACTGCGGATGATGACCTCGCCCTTGACTCCCGGCGGCACCCGCTCCATGTTTTCGTCCACGATGAGCAGTTCGCAGTTGGTGCAGGGCTTGCCGGCCGAACCGATCTTGCGCAGGGCATCCTTTTTGGCCAGGAACACGGCCAGGGACGGGCCTTCGGAGAGGCCGTAGCCCTGAAGCAGGGAGGTATGGGGCAGGAGCCGGTTGAACTTCTGGATCACGGACACGGGCACCGGTTCGGCCCCGGTCAGGATCATGTCCAGGGTATCGGTCCGGTATCGGTCCAGGTCGGGAAAGTCGACCAGTTGTTTGAGGATCGTCGGCACCAGCAGCGTTTTGGTCACTTCTTCGGTCTGGACCATGTCCAGGAGGCTCCCGATTTCGAGCCCGCCGCTGGGCACGAGCACGACGCGGCCGCCCATCCACAGCAAGGGCAGGGTGTAGTCGTGGAAGCCGGCCACCCAGCAGAGGCCGGGCACGCAGAGATACACGTCCCGGGCGTTGAGTTCGAAGTCGCCGACCTGATGGAAGGAGTTCCAGAGCAGGGTGCCGTGGGTGTGCATGGCCCCTTTGGGAAAACCCGTGGTGCCGGAGGTGTACTGGAGGATGAACAGGTCGTCCAGGCCGGCGGCCGGGCCGGTCGGGGGAGCGGACCCGGCCGCGTCACGCAGGCCCGTGTAGTCGTGGAGGCCGGGCGGAGGCGAGTCTTGGCCCAGGCAGATTATCTCGCGCAGGCCGGGCGTGTTCTTCCGGTCCGGGTCCACCAGGTCCATCAGGTCCCGGCCCACGATCAGGAGCGAGGCGCCGGAATCGTTGAGGATGAACTCGACCTCCTTGAACTTGAGGAGGAAGTTGACCGGCACCAGGACCGCGCCCAGGGAGGCCAGGGCGAAAAAGA
>Ga0180009_10002255_pt1 | contig 22776 bp, 20 predicted proteins | sample OS_PC_MetaG_FD_123537 | JGI IMG/M metagenome (GOLD analysis project Ga0180009, IMG submission 123537) | Groundwater microbial communities from the Aspo Hard Rock Laboratory (HRL) deep subsurface site, Sweden - OS_PC_MetaG | ecosystem: Environmental > Aquatic > Deep subsurface > Groundwater...
AAGCGTTGTGTAAAATTGCAGGAAAGACTGAAGAAATGGAAAAATTGACAGGAACTCTTCTTGTTGATAGCAGTAAAATCAGGAACCTGCTTGGCTGGAAACCACCTTTTACCCTTGAAGAGGGGATTAGGGAAACGGTTAGAGGGATTGAGATTGCTTTGCCCCTTCGGGGCTCGCAATGACAACAGATGGTAAAACGGATTTTTGATTTAATTTTGGCTTTGGTTTTGATAGTTTTACTTAGTATCCCGATGTTAGTTATTGCCGCATTGATTAAACTATTATCTAAGGGGCCGGCTATATTCTGGACAGATCGCGTTGGCGTAAATAATGCCATTTTTAAGATGGCCAAATTCAGGACCATGAAATTAAATACGCCTCAGGTAGCCACTCACTTAATGGAAAATCCTGAAGATTATTTGATCCCCGGAGGAGAGTTTTTGCGTAAATTCAGTTTAGATGAACTGCCGCAATTATTTAATATAATTTCAGGCGACATGACATTTGTGGGTCCAAGGCCGGCATTATTCAATCAAGACGATCTGATAAAATTAAGGACAAAAAAGAACGTGCACACTCTTATTCCGGGAGTTACCGGATGGGCTCAGATTAACGGCAGGGATGGACTCCCTATATCCGTAAAGGTTGGATTTGATGAGTATTATTTAAAAAACAGAAGATTTATTCTGGATGCCAAAATTATGTTAATTACGATACTCAAGGTTATCAAGAAAGAAGGGGTAAAACATTAGAGCCAAGTAAGGTTAGCAACTACAGTTTAACTGAGGTTGTAAGACGAAAATTGAGAGGAAAACCGGTTTTTGCCGGAGACAGAACCCATATTTACGACATACTTGGAGACAAGGATTTTTCGCAAAAAAGAGGCCAATAAAATTATGAAAAAGAATATAGTGGTGGTTGGGGCGGGATATTGGGGGAAAAATCTGGTTCGGGTTTTCAATCAGCTTGGCGCTCTGCGCTGGATTTGCGACTCAAACCAGGAGACGCTGAATGTTTTTGCCACAGAATATCAGGTTCAGACTGTTTCCTCGGTGGATGAGGTTATGCAGGACCCGAAGGTCAAGGTGGTGGTCATTGCCACGCCGGCGGCCACGCATTATCAGATAACCAAAGAAGCCCTGCTGCACCGCAAAGACGTTTTTGTGGAAAAACCGCTCTCTTTGACGGTTAAAGAAGGAGCGGAACTGGTTGAACTGGCTGAAAATAAGGGGCTGGTGCTGATGGTCGGCCACATCCTCAATTACCACCCGGCAATCCTGAAACTGAAGGAGTTGATAACCTCCGGCGCCCTGGGTAAAATCCAATATCTCTATTCCAACCGGCTCAATTTTTTGTAAGATGCGGAGCGAGGAGAATATCCTGTGGTCCTTCGCACCGCACGACATCTCGGTTATCCTGGCGCTCCTGGGTGAGGAACCAAGCGAAATTTCATCCACCGGAGCCGCTTACCTTCAGCCCGGAATCTTTGACCTGACCCTGACGCATCTCTCCTTCCAGTCCGGGGTTAAAGCGCATATCTTTGTTTCCTGGCTCCATCCGTACAAAGAACAGAAATTAGTGGTGGTTGGCAGTGAGAAGATGGCGCTTTTTGACGATACAACCAAGGAGAAATTATTCCTCTATGGCCATAAAGTCGCTTGGAAGTACCGGGTTCCGACCGCCCAGAAAGCCGAGACAGAGGCAGTAGCCGTGGGGACCGAGGAACCGCTTCTGGAGGAGGCCAGGCATTTTCTGGAATGCGTGGAAAAGAGGGAAACGCCCCGGACCGACGGCCGGGAGGGTTTGAAGGTTTTGAAAATACTGGCCGCTTGTCAGAAATCGCTGGCGAGTAATTCGGAACCGTTCCCCCTCACCTTCACCTCTCCCCGCAGGGGAGAGGGGGCATCTCAACGAAAAGGGGGAGGAATAAAAGAGGGGAAGAAAGGAGCCTGCCCCGCCTGCCGGAAAAAATACCTTAAAGATTCGGCTTCTTCTTTGAAACCAGGCAAATGAATGTAGGGGCTCGATTTATCGAGCCCGCGGGTCGGATAAATCCGACCCCTACATTAAAAACGCCGAGCAAGCTCGGCAACTACATTTCCCCCTCAGGATACAGCCAAAAACGCCCTTGATTCTGACCGGAATATGGAAACTGGGGGGAGGGCAAACCATAGGCGTAATTGACAGAATTAGTATAATATTGTATAGTATAGATGAACAAAATTGAGTCAAAAATGAACAAACCATATAAACGAAAGTTACTTGAAGAACTCAGAACCTGGGTTGATAAACGGTTTGTGGTGGTCGTAACCGGCATGCGCCAGGTTGGTAAGACAACGCTCTTCAGGATGTTGTTTGACGAAATCAAAAGTCCAAATAAAGCGTTTCTGGATTTGGAAAACCCGATTGTGCAGAAAGTTTTTCAGGAAACGAATTACGATAACGTCTGGGCTAATCTGAAACCCTACGGCATAAACATCAACGAAAAAGCATATATCTTTCTGGACGAAATCCAGACGATGCCGGAAGTGGTAAAGGTGGTAAAATACCTTTTCGACCATTATCAGGTTCAATTTTTCACCACCGGGTCCAGCAGTTTTTATTTAAAGAATCTGTTTCCGGAGAGTTTGGCAGGCAGGAAAGTTCTTCTTGAACTCTACCCGCTGGATTTTGAGGAACTCCTCTGGTTTAACGGCATTGAAAAAGAGTTTTACCGGGAGTTTAAGGAGAAAGACCGCCGCAAGAATGCGGTTGCATATGAGCAGACAGTTAAGTTTTACGAAGAATATCTGTCGTATGGCGGATTTCCGAGGGTGGTTCTTGCCTCGGACGCCGCCGAAAAAAATGCGGTGCTGGATGATATCTTTACGTCCTATTTTGAAAAGGACGTCCGTTCCATGTCTGATTTTAAGGGCATCTCCGTATTGCGCGACCTTATTCTGCTCCTGATGCAGCGGGTGGGGTCAAAATTAAATCTCAGTCGAATCGCTTCCGAGCTGGGCGTTAGCAGAACCACCATTCATGCCTACCTTTCGTTTTTGGAGGCAACTTACTTTGTTAGTTTGGTGGCTCCATTTAGCAGCAAGGTTGACCGCGAGGTTAGCGGCGCAAAAAAAGTTTACCTTTGCGATACAGGTATTCTCAATCGTTTCGCGAAGGTTTCTTCCGGCGCGGTCCTGGAAAATGCGGTTTTTAATGTCCTCAAGAAACTGGACGAGATTCGTTACTATCAGCGCCGCAGCGGCAAAGAGATAGATTTCCTCTTAAAAGAAAAGGGTGTCGGGTTGGAGGTTAAGGAAAAAGGAACCAAGTACGATAAGCACTCGTTACAGCAAATGAAAACCTCTTTAAATCTGCAAGAAGGTTACGTAGTTTCAAAGGCCTTTGTACCGGAAGAGGGTTTTATCTGTGCGGCAGACCTATAACTATACGGCGATGAGTTGCATATTTCGCCGCACGGGAGCCAGGTATTTCCTGGAATGCGTGGAAAAGAGGGAAATACCCCGGACCGACGGCCGGGAGGGTTTGAAGGTTTTGAAAATCCTGGCCGCCTGCCAGGAATCCCTGGCGAGCAATTCTGAATTGTTCCCCCTCACCCTCACCCTCTACCCGCAGGGGAGAGGGGGCATCTCAACGAAAAGGGGGAGGAATAAAAGAGGGGAAGAAAGGGACCTGTCCTGCCTGCCGGAAAAAATACCTTAAAGATTCGGCTTCTTCTTTGAAACCAGGTAAATGAACAAGAGAAAAAAGAAGGTGATACTGGTTGCCGGCGCCCGGCCTAATTTTATGAAGATTGCGCCGCTCTGGCGCGAACTGAAGAAATATCCGGCCGAATTTCAACCCCTCATCCTCCACACCGGCCAGCACTACGACACCAATATGTCCGATGTTTTTTTCCGTGACCTGCAACTGCCGGCGCCGGACATTTGTCTCGGCGTTGGTTCCGGTACGCTCAGCCAGCAGACAGCCGCGGTAATGGTGGAATTTGAAAAAACGCTGGAGAAAGAAAAACCCGACCTGGTTGTGGTGGTCGGCGACGTCAACTCAACCCTGGCGGCAAGCCTGGCAACGGTGCAATGCCGCATCCGAAAAAACTCCGTGCTGCCTCTCCTGGCACACGTGGAAGCGGGCCTGCGCAGTTTTGACCGGACGATGCCGGAGGAAATTAACCGTACCCTGACCGATTCTCTTTCCGATTATCTTTTCACTACCACCGCCGATGATAACAAAAATCTTCTCCGGGAGGGCGTTTCGCCGGAAAAGTTCTTTTTGGTGGGCGACATTATGGTGGATAGTCTCCGCTTTTTTTTGCGCCGGAAAAATAAAAGCCGGGGCGTTCTGAAAGAATTCGGACTCCAAAAAAGCGCGTACGCCGTCTTGACCCTGCATCGTCCCTCTAACGTTGACAGCAAGGAGACGTTAGCCAAATTGACCAGGACGTTTTGTGAGATATCGAAAACTCTGCCGATTGTTTTTCCCTGCCACCCGCGCACTGCAAAAAACCTCGAGGTATTCGGGCTCAAAGATACCATTCAGAAAAGCGGCCTTATTTTAACCAAACCCATGGGTTATCTTGATTTTATTCACCTGATTTCAAACTCTCGCCTGGTAATTACCGATTCCGGAAGCCTGCAGACCGAGACCGCCGTGTTGGGAATCCCCTGCCTTACTCTGCGTAAAAATACCGAGCGGCCCATCACCGTAACAAAAGGCGCCGCCGTCCTGATTGGGAATAACTCCGCAAAATTGAAGAGCGAGGTGGCCAAAATCATGGCCGGCAAGGGCAAAAAACCATTCCGGATACCGCTCTGGGACGGCAAAACCGCCGCCCGCATCGTCTCTGTTTTACGCCGCGCTACAACGTGGATTCCCGTCTAATACATGCGGGAATGACAGGTTTTTTGTAGGGGCGTGCTTCATCGCGCCCGCGGGTCGGATAAATCCGACCCCTTTCCAGAGCGTTGGAAAGGGAACCCGCCTACATTAACTACGCCAAACAATCTTGGCAACTACATTTGTGGAAAAACCGCTCTCCTTAACGGTTAAGGAGGGAACGGAACTGACGGAACTGACGGAAAAAAATAGATTAATTCTGATGGTCGGCCATATTCTCAATTATCATCCAGCCATCCGGAAACTGAAGGAAATGATAACCTCCGGCGCCCTGGGTAAAATCCAATATCTCTACTCCAACCGGCTCACCCTACGAAAGCCAAGACAACAGAGCCGGGTAAGGTGGTAGCAGAATACAGTTAACTCAATAAAAATACTGTTTTAGAGCATTTAAGTTGACTTAAGTGTATTAATATGGTAATATCTGATTATGAAACGAAAAATAACGGCAAAGTTGTCTGAATGGAAGAATAGCCACCGGCGCCAGCCTTTGCTCATGTATGGGGCAAGACAGGTTGGAAAGACCTATGTTATTAATGAGTTTGGCCGAAACAATTATGAAAATGTTATTTATGTTAATCTGGAAACTAATTTAACTGTTGCCGCAGATTTTAACAATGATATTTCGCCGGAACATATTATCAATTGTTTGGAGATATTTTATAAACAAAAAATAGTCCCGGGGAAAACGCTTATTTTTTTTGATGAGATCCAATCGTGTGAGCGAGCGTTGACATCGTTAAAGTATTTTTGTGAAAGCGTCTCGGAATATCATCTGATTGCGGCCGGAAGTCTTTTGGGCGTTGCTTTCAATCGTGATAAAAGTTCTTTTCCGGTTGGCAAAGTGGATCTGCTCCATCTGTATCCGTTGGATCTCGAAGAGTTCTTGTGGGCGGTGGACAGGGAGCCGTTGGCAGTCTCAATACGCGGTTGTTATACGGGTAACATCCCTTTATCACGCATGCTTCATGATACGGCTCTTCATTTGTACAAAGAGTATTTAATTGTCGGCGGTATGCCTGCCGTTGTAAATGAGTATTGTACGAGTCAAAGGTTATTGGATGCGGCTACTGTGCAAGCGCTGATCGTTGATACCTATATAGCGGATATGGCAAAGTATACCACGCCTGCCGAAACGACAAAGATCATGGCGGCTTTTCAATCGATACCGGCGCAATTGGCCAAGGACAACCGGAAATTTCAATACAAGGTCATCCAGCGTGGAGGTTCTGCTTCGATATTTGGATCGTCGATCGACTGGCTGTGTGCCGCAGGATTGGTTGTTAAATGTAACAAGGTTGAACACGGGCACATGCCGTTGGCGGCCTACCAGGATTTTTCAAGTTTTAAGCTGTATATGGGGGATGTCGGGTTGCTGACCTTAAAGTCGGGGATGCCGGCGCATAATATTTTAACATCCATCGAGACGCACAATACTTTTATGGGCGCGATTGTGGAGAATTATGTGGCGGATCAATTGCGGATTCATCGGAGCGAGCTTTATTATTGGGATTCTGCCCATACCGCTGAAATAGATTTTGTAATTCAAGACCAAGATAAGATTATTCCCGTGGAAGTCAAATCAAGCGCCCATACTCGTTCCAGGAGCTTATCGGTGTATAAAGAAAAATATTCCCCGCCGTACGCGATAAGGATATCCGCAAAAAATTTCGGGTTTGAGAATCAGATAAAGTCTGTTCCGTTGTATGCAGTGTTTTGTATCGCGTAAGATCGAAGAAGACGAAAATTGAGCGGAATGATGAAAAACCCAAAAATATGAAAAAAGAAGGTGATATTGGTTGCCGGCGCCGGACATTTGTCTCGGCGTTGGTTCCGGTACGCTCAGCCAGCAGACGGCCGCGGTAATGGTGGAGTTTGAAAAGGTGCTGGAAAAGGAAAAACCGGACCTGGTTTTGGTGGTCGGCGACGTTAATTCAACCCTGGCGGCAAGCCTGGCAACAGTGCAATACCGCATCCGGAAAAACTCCGCTCACCGTCCCTCCAACGTTGACAGCAAGGAGACGTTAGCCAAACTGGTAAGGACGTTTTGTGAAATATCAAAAACCCTGCCAATTATTTTCCCCTGCCACCCGCGCACCGCAGGCGCGGAAAAATTAGCAAAAGGCGCATTTTAGGTAGATTTCTGATGAGGCGCTTTGGTTTATTGACTGGAAATGACGGATAGAGATATAATTTAGTTTGGAATAACAGAAATTAAACGAGATGAAGACGATATTTAAGGATTGGCGGCGGTGGTTTCTGATAGTTGGCGACCTGATAGTTATTGCTTTAGCGCTATATCTTGCCTTCGCCACCCGTTTCTGGCAATTCACCCTGTCCTCCTCCCACCTATCCGTTTATTTCAAGATACTGCCGGCGGCGCTGGTTGTTTATCTCGTTTCTTTCTTCTATTTCGGCCTTTACCACGGCACCTGGCGTTTCGCCGGATTTCGCGACCTCCTCTCAATTGTTAAAAGTATCCTGACGGGAACCGTTTCTCTGGTTTTTGTTTCCTTTTTAATCGTCGGATTGCGCGATACGCCCCGTTCTATCTTTATTCTTTTTGCCGTTTACCTCGCCTTTGGCGTTGGCTTTTTGCGTATTGCCGTCAGATTATACCGGGAAGTTTGGCCTATCTTTAAACCGAGACTGAATCCGGATGCAACCCGGACGCTTATTTTGGGCGCAGGCGAAGCAGGTGAAATGGTCTTAAGGGGTTTACAACAGCAGCGCAATAAGTCAAACCCGATTGGGTTCCTTGACGATGACCTTCGAAAACAGGGAATGCTGATTCACGGCGTAAGGATTTTGGGGGTTATCGACAAATTGCCTGAAATCTTAAAGACCTCCCGGGTGGAGGAAGTTATTATTGCCATACCCAACTTCCCCGGGGAAAAGATGCGCCGGGTAGTAAAGACTTGCCAGAAGGCCGGCGTGAAAAACCGGACCATTCCCCGCATGACTGACATTTTGGCCGGACGGGTGCGACTGGACCGGCTGCGGCCGGTTGGCATGGAAGATTTGCTTAACCGCCGGATGACAAAAATTGAGAATGAGCGCATCCGGGAGATTCTGGCCGGCAAACGGATTCTGGTTACCGGCGCCGGCGGTTCCATCGGTTCGGAATTGTGCCGGCAGATACTTGATTATCAACCAGCCTGGTTACTTTTACTGGAACAAAACGAAACCGGTCTTTTTTACATTACCAACGAATTGACTAAAAGATTCCCCGGGACTAAACTGTACCCGATTATCGGCGATATCTGCCACCAATCCAAGATAACCCGGATTTTTAAGGATTATCAACCGGAAATAATTTTCCATGCGGCTGCCTACAAGCATGTGCCGGTGATGGAAGAAAATCCGGATGAAGCCATTCGCAACAATGTTTTCGGCACCAAGATTTTAGTGGACCTTGCTCTGGAAAACGGCATCAGCCACTTTATAATGCTTTCTACGGACAAGGCGGTTAACCCGGTGGGCGTGATGGGCATGACCAAGCGTTTAGCCGAAATTTATCTCCAGAGCCGTCAAACTAATGGCGCCACTCCACTCAAAGCCGTGCGTTTTGGAAACGTCCTGGAGAGCGCCGGCAGTGTGGTGCCCATTTTTAAACAGCAGATTGATGATGGCGGCCCAATTACGTTGACGCATCCGGAAATCAAGCGGTTCTTTATGACTATTCCGGAAGCGGTGGAACTGATTCTTTTTGCGGCCACAGTCAGCCAGGAGAGCGCGATTTTGATTCTGGAAATGGGAGATTTGATTAAGATTAAAGACCTGGCCTGGAATTTGATTACCCTGGCCGGGCTGAAGCCGGAAAAGGACATTAAAATTATTTACACGGGCCTGCGGCCCGGCGAAAAACTCTATGAGGAACTTCATTATGAAAAGAACGAGGTTTTGATGAAGACCGATTCTTCGGTGGTGAAAGCCGTTCAACCGAAACGGTTGATTACCGCGGAAAAGGTTGACCAGGCCGTTCAGACCTTACAGGCGTTGTTGGAAACCGGTTCGTCGTCGGATGAAATACGGTTTTCTTTGACCGATATCCTGCACAAACTCGAAACAGAGTAATTGCCACCCGGCTTACTCCTTTAAAAGAAATTTTCTCTACGGGATTTGCCGGATTTGAGCGAAGTTCCTCTCCTAAACAAGACAACCGCGCCAATTTTAAAAGTCAGGTATGAATATTACGGTTTTTTTTCTGGTTAAAAAAATTATCGGGATGGTCCTTTCCCCGCTGACACTTTTCGGCCTGCTGTTTCTGTGCGGATTCTTATTCTGCCGGTCAAAGTCACGGCAGAATATCGGCCGTTTCCTGATTGCCCTGGCCGCATTTGCCCTGCTGGTGTTAAGTTATCAGCCGGTTGCGGACCGGCTGGTAGGTCCTCTGGAGCGGAAATACCCGCCGCTAATCAATAGGGTGGGCTTGCCGGAAATCCGCTGGATTGTGGTGCTGGGCGGCGGGCACACATCCGACCCGAGCCTACCGGTAACCGGGCAGATTGACGAGACGACCCTGGTTCGGCTGACAGAAGGAATACGGCTTCAGCGCCTGTGTCCGGGCAGCAAACTGCTTCTTTCCGGCGGTGCGGTTTACGACCTGAAAACTAATGCGGAAATAATGGCTGAGGTTGCCGAAACGCTCGGTGTAAAAAGAAATACAATTGTGCTGGAAACAATCAGCCGAGATACTGCAGACGAGGCTGAGGCGGTTGGGCGGATAGTTGGGCACGACCGGTTTTTCTTGGTTACATCCGCCTACCATATGGCCCGGGCAATGCTGCTTTTTGAAAATGCCGGGTTGAGACCGATATCCGCTCCGACCGGGCATTTGGTGAAAACCGGGAATGGTAAAAGACCGCCTAATTTTTATTTCCCGAGGACTGACAACCTGCGCAAGTCAGAGATTGCCCTGCACGAGTATCTGGGTATTTTGTGGGTAAAGACGGGAAAAGAATACAGATAAAAGTTTTCCCCGATATGGCATGCGGTCATTCTGCGCGTTTCGTTAACCCGCTTACACCGTATAGATTATTGGTTCACCTGATAGCGGAAGAGTTTTCTGGGTAAACGTTATTAAAGTGGCCCCTTCGGCGAGAGAAAAATTGGCAAAGAACAAAAGGAATGCAAATAAGAACTTGGTGAAGAGGAAACGCTGGAGCGGATAGATACGTACAACTTTTCCGTTTTTGAATTCAATTTTTTCGGACTTCAGGAGTGCTATTTTCTGCTTGATGTTGGCCGGATTGTTTCCGCAGTATCCGCCGATAATGCCGTCGGAGCGGACGACCCGGTGGCAATGGGTTTTTATCGGACAAGGGTTTTGCTTCAGGATTTGGCCGACCCGCCGACCGGCTTGCGGCTGTTTCAGGGCACGGGCAACGGCGCCGTAGGTTGTAACCTTGCCCCTGGGAATTTGCTTTAATAAGCGGTAAACGTTTTGCGGATTCATTGTTTGCCCCTCACCTTAGTCCTCTCCCCAGAGGGGAGAGGATGGAAATATTGAAAAATATCCCTCTACCCTTTGGGGAGAGGGTAGGGGTGAGGGGGATTTATTATGGGCTGATGATGACCACTATCTTTCGCTCCGGCGGAAAATATTTTTGCGCAAATTTTTGCAGGTCAGCCGGATTAACTTTTTTGGTTTTCTCTTCCAGTTTTGAAGCAAAGTCATAACCCAGGCCGTAAAGCTGGGAAAGGCCGGCCTCCTGCGCCTGGCTGAAAAGGGTCTGCCGGCTGATTTTTTCGCTCCCCAGGACTCTGGCGCGCACCCTTTCCAATTCCGCCGGGCTGATTGCCTGTTTTTTTAATTGGCTGATGACTTCTTCCATTACCTCCCGGACCCGGGCCGTCTTTTCCGGCTGGCATTGGGCGTAGAAATAGAGCAGGCCCGGTTCCAGACCCAGGAAATAGCCGAAGCCGCTGCTGTAAACAAGGGGTTCTGTTTCGCGTAGTTTCTGGAAAAGGATGCCTTCCTGGCTGTTGAGCAGGCCAGCCAAAAGGTTAAACTGGGGTCTTTCCTCTGCGGCAACGGAGATGCCGGGAAAGCCCATCAGGAGGGCCGCCTCCTTCTTTTTGGTCGTCTCCTTTTTGGTCAGTCCGGCGGCGGGTTCCGCGGAAAGCGGTTTCGGGAAGCCGATTTCCACCGGGCTCAGATTGGCAAAGAGCCGGCTCGTTTCCGCGCTTACCTTTTCTTCGTTGATGTTTCCAAAAACGGTGATGACCAGGTTGTTACTGCCCAGAAATTTCCGGAAGGTTTTCCGGATGATGGTCTGGTTTATGCGCCGGATGCTTTCCCTGGCGCCGCCTTCCGGTAATCCGTAGGGGTGATTGCCGAAGATGGACTGCCGCAGAATTTCATCCGCCTTCGCCATGGAATCTTCTTCCCGGCTGATGATGCCTCCCAACGCCTCATCCTTGAGCCGGTCAATCTCTTTTTCCGGGAAAACGGATTTCTGCAATATCTCCGAGAGGAGTTGCAGGCCATCTTTCCAGAACTCTGAAGGTATGCTTAAAGTCAGGCCGAAACTGTTGTTGCCGCTGTAGGGCGTTAGGGACCCGCCCCAGGAATTTACGATGCCTGCAATTTGCTGACTGTTTTTTCTCTTTGTGCCGGAAATCAGGAGTTCTGACAGGATGGGGAAGAGTCCGGCGGTATCTTTTTCCTCAAAAAGGAGTCCGCCTTTCAGGAAGACCGAAATAGAGACGATCGGCAAGTCGTGTTCTTCTTTTATTAAAAGGGGGATGCCGTTAGGCAGGGTTTTTAGTTTTATACACCCCTCACTCCCAACCCTCTCCCCTGAGGGGAGAGGCGTAGGTGAGGGGGGCACGTCTTCGACCACCGCGAGGGTGAGGTTTTCTTCCCGCAGGTATCTTTGCGCGGCCGTCTTTACATCCGCTTCTTTTACCCGGTTCATCTCCGCCAGATATGTTTGGGAATAGAGCGGGTTTCCGGTCAAAAAATAGTTGACGGCCAGGTCGGCTGCCCTGCCCTCAACCGTTTCCAGGCCAAAAAGGAGAGAACTCCGCATCCTTTTTTGCGCTTCCGCCAACTCCTTTCGGGAGATGCCGGAACCAACTTTTTTTATCTCTTTCCGAATAACGTCTTTAACCTCTTCCGCTTTTTCCGGAAGGCAGACCGCGGAAACGATAAAGAGCCCCGGGTGTTTCGGCGTATAGGCGGCGCTGCCTACCGAATAAGCCAGATTCTTTTCCATCAGCGCCCGGTAGAGCCGTGAGGTCTTCCCTTCGCCCAGGACGCCGGCCAGGACGTCCAGCGCAACGGTGTCCTTATCCGCCAGACTGCCGATATGATAGCCGAAGTAAAGGTAGGTTAACTGAGTTGGGAACTCGGTTTTTCTCTCCCGATAACTTACCTGCGCCGGTTCGGCCGGAACCGCCGGGAGGTATGCCGGCTGTGCTTTGTATTTGGCCGAAGATTCGGTGCAAACTTTCCTGATTTCTTCCGCCGGAATCGGCCCGGCTACCGATAATATTGCGTTCCCCGGGGCATAAGAGGCGCGGTGGTACGCTTTTAAGTCCGCGTAGGTTATTTCCGAAAGGACCGCCGGATAACCGCCGATTGGAAAACGGTAGGGATGTACCAGGAAGGCGGCGTTCCAGAGGTTTCGGCCGGCCTGATAACCGGGCTGGTCTTCGTTGCGGCTTATCTCCCTGAGGACAACCTCCCGTTCTTTGCTGAAATCTTCCGGAGTGAAGTCCGGCTGAAAGATTGAACGCAGAAGCGCCGGCAATATTTCCCGCCAACTTTCGGCGGGTACGGTGGCCGTAAAGAGCGTATAATCATGCGTGGTGTAGGCGTTGGTGTAACCGCCGTTATTTTCCACCACCGCGGCCAGCCGTTCCGTCTCCTTTCCTTTAAAGATAAGGTGTTCCAGAAGATGGGTAACCCCGCTTCCCATCAGAGTACCTTCGGTGGCTGACCCGGTTTTTATCAGCAGGGAGAAATTTACCAGTTGGCTGCCGGAGACGTCTTCGCAGAACAGGGTGAACCCGTTGGCCAGGTGAAATTCCGAAACCTGGCGTTGCGGAGGATTTGCGGCGAAAGAGAAGGAGGCGCGCAGAACCAGGAACAGCAAAACAAGGATTTTAATTTTCTTTTCCATTTTAAAATAATCTGTCATTTTACCTGGTCTCTTGCGCAAAAATTAGCGAAAGCCCGGTCCATCGCCTTTGTATCCGGATATAACAAAGTGTTGTGACCGTAAAGAAAAGATAACTGTCTCCGCGCTTTTTCGTAGGGGTATCCTTCAACCCGGTAGAGGTACATGGCGGAAACCAAGCCGCTGCGGTCCGCACCCCCGAAACAATGTATCAAGAGCGGTTTCGGCGCTTCTTTGAAAATAGCTTCCAATTCCCGAATCTCCTTTGTCGCCGGTTCTCTGCCCGACGATAATCCGACGTCGTAATGCTTCAGGCCCAGCCGGTTGGATGTGGCAATTTCTTCTTTCCACCAGGCAGACTGCTCGTTTCTTCCCCGAAGGTTCAGGATACTTCTGATGCCGTATTTCTCGGCGTATCCCGCCAGTTGTTTTTCCGTCAACTGTCCGGACCGGTAAACCCGGCCCGGACTGACCGTGCGGAAGTTGCCGGTCCGGTCAAAGTGCAGGTAAGTGGCGCCGGCAACCAGAATCAGGATGGAGACGGCGGCAATAACCTTTTTTAATTTTGAGGAGAAACGTGTCTTTTTAACCATAAAAGCCCGGAAATTTCTTGATTGGCATTTCAATATGATAACATATACTTCAAAGATTTTTTCTCAAACTTTCATTTCCCATGGTTAATAACGGACAGAAAACGCCGGTTCCGGACCTGGAATACCTCAGTTTTTCGCCGGAGGAAATTTTAAGGAAGTTAAATACTTCTTTAAAAGGTCTCTCCGAAATAGAGGTTGAAAGCCGTCTGGAGAAATACGGCCACAATGAACCCGCCCGGAAAAAGAGAAGGACGATAATTGTCCAGATACTTTCCAAATTCATCAATCCGCTGGTTATCGTGCTGCTTATCATCGCGTCATTTTCACTTTTCTTCGGGGAAAAAATCAGCGCTGTCCTGGTTTTTCTGATGGCTGCGATGAGCGTTTTTCTGTCTTTTATCCAGGAACACCGCGCCGGGAAAGAAGCGGAAAAATTGAGCGAAATGGTGCGCGCCACCGCAACCGTTTACCGCAACGGCCGACTCCGCGAAATAAAGATTCGGGAGATTGTGCCCGGGGATATTGTGGATTTATCCGCCGGGGATATGATACCGGCCGACCTGCGCATTATCTCCGGCAAGGACCTGTTCATTAACCAGGCCTCCCTGACCGGAGAATCGTTCCCCATCGAGAAGACCGCCGGCCCGGTCTATCCCGCAAGCGCCTCCGCCTCGGAATTCAGCAATATCGCCTTTATGGGTTCCAGCGTCGTGAGCGGGACCGCGCTCGGCGTTGTCATCAAAACAGGCATTTCCACCCGGTTCGGTGAACTCTCTAAGCGGATTGCCACGATGCGTACGGAAACCGGTTTTGAGAAGGGCATGCGGGGTTTCACCTGGCTGATGATTCGCGCCATGTTCTTTATGGTAATGTTTATTTTCGCCATCAATGCCCTGCGCCGCGGCAACTGGATTGAGGCGTTGCTCTTTTCTTTAGGTGTGGCGGTCGGCCTTGCCCCGCAGATGCTCCCGATGATCGTGGCCATCAACCTTTCTAAAGGCGCGATCGCCATGGCTAAAAAACAGGTCATCGTCAAACGTCTGAACTCCATCCAGAATTTCGGCGCGATGGACGTGCTCTGTACCGATAAGACCGGCACCCTCACCCTGGATAAAATTGTGCTGGAAAAACACTGCGACGTAATCAGGCAGGAGGATGAGGATGTCTTAAGATATGCCTACCTGAATAGTTTCTACCAGACCGGACTGAAGAACCTGCTGGACCGCGCCATCCTCAAGTCCGCAAAACTTCCGGTAAAACAGTTTAAGAAAGTGGACGAGATACCGTTTGATTTTGAACGGCGGATAATGTCTGTTGTGGTGGCAATGGACGGTAATGATAAGTTGATTTCCAAGGGCGCCCCGGAAGAGATTTTCAAACGGTGTTCCCGGTATGAACTGGACGGTGAATTGCTGGACATGGAGGATTTAATCCTTTCCGACCTGAAGGAAGAATACGATAGTTTAAGCGCGGCCGGATACCGGGTTCTGGCGATTGCCTACAAAGACATTGAGGTTAAGAAGGAGGCCTATTCCCGGGACGACGAAAAAGACCTGATTTTAAGGGGTTACGTCGCTTTTCTTGACCCGCCGAAATCTACGGCGAAAGAAGCGATCCGGGCTCTGAAGAATTTGGGTGTTGAACTGAAGGTCCTGACCGGCGATAACGAACTGGTTACCCGGAAAATTTGCAGTGACGTCGGACTTGACGTAACCAATCTGGTGACCGGTGACCGTTTGGATACCCTCAGCCCTAAAGAATTGCGGGAATTGGTAGAGACGACCAGCGTTTTTGCCCGGCTTTCACCCTTGCAGAAAGAGAGGATAATCAATGCCCTGAGGGACAACAAACGGATTGTCGGCTACCTGGGCGACGGCATCAACGACGCTCCGGCGCTGAAGGCATCCGACGTCGGTATCTCGGTGAACAATTCCGTTGATATTGCCAAGGAATCAGCCGACATCATTCTTTTGAAGAAGAGTTTGATGGTGCTGGAAGACGGTGTGATTGAGGGCCGAAAGACCTTCGGCAACATCGTTAAGTACGTCAAGATGGGTTCCAGTTCCAATTTCGGCAATATGTTTAGTATGGCCGGCGGCAGTCTCTTTCTGCCGTTTCTGCCGATGCTGCCCATCCAGATACTGCTCAACAACTTTCTTTACGACCTTTCCCAACTGGCTATCCCGACCGACAACATCGACCAGGACTATCTTTTGAAACCCAGACCCTGGAACGTCACCGCCATCAAGAAATTTATGGTCATCATCGGCCCCATCAGTTCCGTCTTTGACTTTTTGACCTTCGGCATTATGTTGTTCCTATTTCGCGCTTCCGCCCCGCTCTTTCAGACCGGGTGGTTTATTGAGTCGCTCTGTACCCAGACCCTGGTCATTCACGTAATCCGCACCGGCAAGGTTCCCTTTCTGGAGAGCCGGCCGAGCCGGTTTTTAATCCTGACCTCTATCCTGATTGTTTCTCTCGGTATAATCATCACGCTTTCCCCGGTCGCCAAATTTTTCGGTTTTGTGGCGCCGCCTCCCTCGTACTTCATTATCCTCTTCCTGATTGTTGTTAGCTACCTGTTTATGGTTCAGGGCGTCAAGACCTGGTTCGTCCGGAAGTTCGGCTATGATTAGGGAAATTAGGGAAATTATTATTTAAAATAACGCGAAATCGGGGGTGTTAAAACTTAAAGAGGTTTTCAGACGGAGGCTGATAATTGTAGCAGCGGTAGATGTGAAACTCACGCCGGGTAAGGCCGCTGCGCCGGTCCCGGATAATCAGGCGGGCTTCCGGTTTAACCCTGACAAATAAACTTTTTGCCTTTTCAGACATCGGCCGGTAATCGGCAAAGACCGCGTCTTTACCGGCCACGTCCATATTTTTATTCCAGAAATCATACTGGCTGAAACGTCTTCCGGCCGGCAGCGCGAAGACCTCCGGCTGACCGGCCACGTAAAAAGCCAACTCCCCGGCCTGGCCGTACCCGCTGGCCGCCACAAAAGTCCCGGCCGGCATATCTTTCAAAACTTCAGAGACCTCTTCTCCCAACGCTTTCCAGCCGTAGAGCCGGTTGGCCGGGTCCATCTTCGGCGTGATTTTGATTCCAATTTTCGGCGCAAAGGACGGATAATAAGCGATGGCCGAGGCGGTGATGCAGATAAGCAGAGTTAGCGCCAGGGATGCCTTGATTATAATCCGGATTGGCCTCTGGCCGGCCCGGTACTTTTCCGCCAGTACGTAAACTGCGGCGATTGCGCCGGTAATGTAACCGGAGGCAGGCCAGTTGGCTTCGCTGCGTCCGCCCAGACTTAAGAGCGCAATGAATAAAATCACCGGCGCCGAGAGGCAGAAGAGCAGCAGGTATTTATCGGATTTCAGTTTCAGCCCCCGATATCCGCTGACGCATAATCCCCAGATAACCGCCAGAAAGAAGAGCGGTGTCTGGACGCCGGCCTGGCCGCCGATATATTGGATGAGTTCATTCAGCGGCCTGGCGATATGCTGCGGTTTGGACATCATTCCCAGGGCGTGCCGGAACATCACCATATTGTGGCTGAGGTTCCAGATAATCAGGGGGCTGGCGGTCAACAACATCAGCAGGAGCGCCAGATAAGGTTCTTTCCTTTTAAGCCAGCGCCGGTTCTTTTGGGAAAGGAGAATAAAGAGGCCTACTTCGGCCGTAAAGAAGAAGAACATATGATGGGAAAGCAGCCCCAGACCCAGGCAAACGCCGAGCGGGTACCACCACCATCCTTTTCCGCTTTTGACTATCTGCCACAGGAACAAGGCAACCAGCGCCATAAAGAAGACCTGGGGCGCGTAATAGGTCATAATGATGCCGCCGGCCGCGCCGAGTGGGGTAAGGTGAAAGAGAAGCAGGACGATTAGCGCCAGTCCGGCCGATTTCATTATATCTTTGGCCAGAAAATAGATGACCAGGCCGGTCAGGGCCATAAAGATGGGCGCGCCTATTCTTACGGAAAATGGCGAGAGGGACAAGAGAAGGGTGAATAACCGGATAATCCAGGCGACCATCGGGCCCTGGTCGTAATAACTGAGCGCCGGATGGCGGGACCAGTCCCAGAAATAGGCCTCATCGTCGGACAGGTCATAGCCGGTAGTTGCGATGTAAAAGATGCGGAAAGTCAGGAAGCCGAGGATTACGGCAAGGGCAAAAAGATTATATTTTCTGTTATTCATTACGGATTTTTGTAGGGGTCGCATTTATGCGACCCGCGGGCGCCATAAATGGCGCCCCTACATTTTCTTAAAGGTCGTAAGCGTTATACCTTGTTCTTTGATTATCTTTTTAACCTTTTCCGAAGTCAGCGCTTTGATTTCATCCTCCCAGCGATAGTCCCAGTTATATTTACCGGAAGCATCGCAGCCCGGGTGGACCATCATTTCGGCCAGGCCGGGTTTGAGGCGCTGCAATATCAGCGAGAGCCGTTCTTCATTCATTCTTCCCCGCTCCTGAAACCCGAGAAAATAATCAGTGAAACACAGTTTCTGTTGCTTTGCCCCTGATTTCAGCGCCCGGCTCAAAAGGTTTACACCTATTTCCTGAAGACCGGTGGGGTTTGATGAGGGCAGCCGGACCCATTTTATGTTGAATTTTTTGGCTATTTCTAAGGCGATATTCCGGATGGCCGGTAAAAGATGCAAGTGCTGGTGGCTGTCCAGGTGGGTTGGGATAATGCCGTAATCCCTGATGAGCCCGACCTGGCCGAAAAGTTCCTTCTTAAGGGCTGTGCGGTCAAACCGGCCGGACACAATTCTAACTGCGGCCTCCCGGTAGTTTGCCAGAAAATATCCTTCCGCGTCTACCAGTCCGTTGATTGGTCCGGAAATTGGTTTTTCTTTGCCCACCAGGGTGAGGTGGACGCCAGGGTCAAGCCCGGTATTTTTTAAGAGCGCTATCCCTTCCTTAAAATATTGTCCGTTGGCGACAATAGAAGCGGCGGTTACGATTCCTTCAGTGTGCGCTTTGATGATGCCGGTTGTTATCTCTGCGCACAAGCCGAAATCATCCGCGTTGACAATTAAAAGTTTATTTGTCATTGCGAGTAGGGGCTCGATTTATCGAGCCCGCGGGTCGGATAAATCCGACCCCTACTTTGACGACCGGCACAATCGCTTTTATTTCCCGGCGCAGCCAGAACATCTCCTTGAGTATCTTGACGATTACGCCCAAACTGGAAAGCCGGGAAACCCCGCGGCTGCGCGGGAAATAATCGGTCCCGAACTGGATAATTTTAAAACCGTACCGGCTGGCTTTAATTAGGAGTTCCGCATCAATAAAACTGCCTTCGGACTTGAGGGTTATCTCTTTGAAAATATCCCGGCGCGCCAATTTAAACGAAAAGTTGACGTCCTTGACCCGTAAATGGAAAAAGGTTTTGATGAGCGCGTTGTAAGCGTTGGAATAGATGAGCCGGCGCAGGCCCTCGCCGGTGCGGTCAAACCGGAAGGCGGAAACGACGTCGGCTTCATAGTAACGCATCAGCCGGTATGCCTTCCTCAATTCCATCATGTCAAACGGCAGGTCTGCGTCGGAATAGAGGATGACGTCCATCCCGGCGTTGGCAAACCCGGATTTCATGGAGCCGCCCAGGCCGCAGTTGGTCTGGTGGTGAACCACCTTAACCCGGGGGTCTTTTGCGGAAAGTTCATCCGCCAGTCTCCCGGTGGAATCGGTTGAGGCATCGTCAATAAGCAGGATTTCGTAGTCGGATATTTCGCCTTCCGCGGACATCAGGTCCCCCACCTCTTGGGCGGCTTCCACCGCCCTTTTCAGGCAGGCCTCCTCGTTGTACATCGGGTAGAAGATGGTGATGGTATCCATAAGATATTTGTGTAGGGGTCGGATTTATCCGACCCGCGGGCGCGATGAATCGCGCCTCTACCTTTCTAAAACTTCCTTAGACAATCCTTCTTCCGGTTCAACCGGGTATTCCCCGTTGAAACAGGCGGTGCAGAACTCTTCCGGCGGCAGAGGCATTGCGGCCAGCATCCCTTCAAGGGTTAAATAACCCAGACTGTCCAGGTTGAGATATTTGGTCATCTCCGTCAGGTTATACCGGTTCGCCAGCAGTTCGTCCGACGTAGGGAAATCAATTCCGTAAAAACAGGGGTGCCGGTGCGGCGGGCAACTGACCCGCATGTGAATCTCTTTGGCGCCGAAGTTCCGCAGGGTCCGCACCCGGCTGCGGCTGGTTGTGCCGCGGACGATTGAGTCCTCAACCAGGATTACTTTTTTGCCGGAAATCAGTTCCCGGACCGGGTTCAGTTTAATCTTGACGCTCAGGTCTCTTACTCTCTGTGCCGGCTGGATGAAAGTCCGGCCGACGTAATGATTGCGGATGAAACCCATCTCAAACGGCCGGCCTGTTTTCTGGCTGAAACCAAGCGCCGCATAATTACCGGAGTCTGGAACCGGCATGACAAAATCGCCGTCTACCGGCGATTCCTGCGCCAGTTTTTCACCCAGCCGCTTGCGGGTCAGGTAAACGCTGTGGTTAAAAATACGGCTGTCCGGCCGGGCAAAGTAGATGTATTCAAAGATGCAGAGAGCGTGTTTCCGGACCGAAAACGGCTGGAGCGACTCCAGGCCTTTTTCGCTGATAATCACAATTTCACCCGGCTCCACTTCCCGGAGATATTCGGCTTCTACGATGTCCAGAGCCGAAGTTTCCGAAGCAACCACGTATCCGCCGTTGATTTTGCCCAGGCAGAGGGGCCGGAAACCATGCGGGTCGCGCGCCGCGATTATTTTGTCCTTGGTGATAAAAACCAGGCAGTAGGCGCCTTCAATCTGAGCCAGCGCCTCAATCAGGTTTTCGGGAAAGGTTTTGGTTTTGCTGTGGCTGATAAGGTGGGTAACCAGCTCGCTATCAGTGGTGGAGTGGAAGAGCGCGCCCTTATTTTCCAGCCGGCGCCTTAAGGTTTTGGTGTTGGTGAAGTTGCCGTTATGTCCGACCGCAATCAATCCGTCGTAATAATCGGCCAGAAAGGGCTGGGCGTTTTTGATATTGGAGCCGCCGGTGGTGGAATAGCGGGTGTGGCCGATGGCCAGGTGTCCGGTCAAACCTTTCAGTTTTTCCGGGGAGAATACCTCGGAGACCCGGCCCATGCCCAGATGAGATTTTATTTCCTTGCCGTCCGAGGCCACGATTCCGGCGCTCTCCTGGCCCCGGTGCTGGAGCGCGTAGAGACCCAGAAAGGTCAGGTCGGCCGCCTCCGGATGTCCGTAGATGCCGAAAACCCCGCATTTTTCCCTGGCGCGCATCGTTTGATTATTATACCACAATTGACTTTTAGGGGCGGTTTGTAGTAATCTAAAAGGACTATGGAAAATTTAATTGTAGCCAGCGGCGGCCGTAAAACGAGCAAGGCGGTAGTGCGTTTTTTTGACGGCGCCGGCAAGATTACCGTTAACCAGAAACCGTTAGAAGTTTATTTTCCGGATGCTTTTGTCCAGGGAGACCTGAAGAGGCCCCTGGTCAAAGCAGAGTGCGCCGAGAAGTTTGATATCAAGGCGAGAGTTACCGGCGGCGGAAAAACCGGTCAGGCGGAGGCGGTGCGGTTGGCAATCAGCCGCGCTCTGGTGAAAATGAACGGCGACCTGCGCAGCGTTCTGCGTGAGGAAGAACTTCTGACCCGGGACCCCCGGATGAAAGAACGGAAGAAATACGGGCGGAAGAGCGCCCGGCGGGGCTTCCAGTGGACAAAGCGGTAAGAGCAGGAAAATCCCTGGTCGTTTTTCTGGACCGGGACGGGGTTATCTGCCGGTATTTCGCCCGCGATTTTACCAAGAGTTGGGAGGAGTTTGAATTCCTGCCCGGCGCCAGAAAGGCGCTGAAACTGCTTAACCAGGCAGGGGCAAGGGTCATTATCATTTCCAACCAGTCCGGCGTCAATAAAGGTATCTATTCCGCGGAAGACCTGAAGGAAATTGACCGCAGAATGACTGAGGCGGTTGTTGTTTGCGGAGGCAGGATAGATGCCTCCTTCTATTGTCCGCACATCCCTGAAGAGGCCTGCCTTTGCCGGAAGCCCGGCACCGGGCTGGTGACGAAAGCGGCCTCCGAACTGCACCTCAACCTGAAAGAGAGCGCCGTCTATTTTGTGGGTGACTCTGAAACCGATATTATTACCGGACATCGGGCTGACCTGACAACCATCCTGGTTCTGTCCGGTCAGACTGTTTTGGCAAAAGAGACTGAAGGTTGGACGATAAAGCCGGACCATATTGCGCCGGATTTGCCGGGCGCGTTGAAATACATTTTATGAGGATGAATTATGGGTGGAATTGAAACGGTTGGCAGCCGGGAAGAAGAACTGGTTCTGGATGTAATCCGCAGAAAGAAAATTTTTCGTTATGCTTTCAACGACCAGGAAGTGTCTGCTTCCTACGCTTATCGCTTTGAAAAGGCCTTCCGGGAATTTATCGGCGCCGGTTACAGTTTGGCGGTCTCTTCCGGAACCGCCGCCCTGCGGACCGCTCTGGCCGCCGCGGGCATCAAACAGGGGGATGAGGTAATCGTTCCGGCTTATACTTTTGTTGCCACCCTGGAAGCGGTGATTGAATCAGGCGCCCGTCCGGTTCTGGTTGAAATAGACGATTCTTTTAGCATCAATCCGGCTAAGATTGAAAAAGCGATTACGGTAAAAACCAGGGCGATTATGCCGGTTCACATGATGGGTTCGGCGGCCGCGATGGACGAAATTCAGGCCATCGCCAAAAAGCACAACCTTTTTGTGGTGGAAGACGCCTGCCAGGGAATCGGCGCCAAATATCGCGGAAAACTTACGGGTACGCTGGGACAGATATCCGCTTTCAGTTTTGACTCCGCGAAACTCTTAACCTGCAGCGAGGGTGGAATGATTGCCACCAACGACGCGGAACTTTACCGGAAGGCAGACCGTTTTCACGACCATGGCCACGTTCACGACCTCAGCCTGCCCCGGGGCAAGGAACCAAAGGAAGGCGGCGGCGTCAACTTCCGTCTTTCGGAAATCCTGGCTGCTTTCGGCCTGGCGCAAATGGAACGGCTGCCCGGGATGCTGGAAAGTCTGCGCCGCAACCGGTCCCGCATTAAAGACGGCTTGAAGCTTCCGGCCGGATTTACCTTCCGCCGTTTTAACGACCCGGGAGA
>Ga0180009_10002256_pt1 | contig 22773 bp, 21 predicted proteins | sample OS_PC_MetaG_FD_123537 | JGI IMG/M metagenome (GOLD analysis project Ga0180009, IMG submission 123537) | Groundwater microbial communities from the Aspo Hard Rock Laboratory (HRL) deep subsurface site, Sweden - OS_PC_MetaG | ecosystem: Environmental > Aquatic > Deep subsurface > Groundwater...
AGCCTGAGGCCGTCGGCAATGATCGGGGCCGGCTGCGGCGCGAAACGCCTCAGGGATTTCTCGACGCGGGCAGCGTCCGACTTGAGCCGGTTGACCCTTAAATCGAGCGGCGGCCGCCCGGTCAGGCCCTGCCCTTCTGCCACCCAGCCCTCTGCGAACGCCTCGGCAAAGGCCGGTGCCAGCCATTCGGGAATGTCGGCGCGGACATGATGCGGAGCGCCGGCCAGCGGATCGGCTGCCCCGAGGCGGGTCAGTTCGTCGACCGAAAGACCTTCGGGCGCGAACTTGTCGGCAGCAAACCCGGCGGAGAGCGCTTCGGGGTTTTCGCCCCAGTCGCGCACCGCCACCGACAGGACGAGCGCCCGCGCCGTCTCGGTGCCCATGGAAAATGCATGGGAGGCGCGGCGCCTCAGGGCGTCGTAGACGAGATTGCCGATGGCGGCGCGGTCGCCCGATCCGGCGAAACGGTGGCTCGTGCCCCAGTCGCGCAGCGCCTCGGAGGCCGGGCGATGGCGCGTTTCGAGATCGGTGAGGACCTCGATGGCGGCGGCGATGCGTCCGGGCAACTGCATTGCGCCTAGCCCTTCCCGCCGATCATGCGACGGATGAACGGACCGGCGATGAGCACCAGCAGCGCCGTCTGCGATACGGATACGGCAATGGTCTTGGCGAGTGTGAAACCTGAAGCCGTACCGACAAGTTCGGCGGTCAGGCCATCGGGTCTGGCCGCCAGCATCTGCCCGACCAGGACATTTTCGGTCAGGTCGAATGCCGCCGCCAACACGGCGATTGCCATCGCGGCAAACAGAACGACATTGGGCAGCAGCCAGCCGAGCGCGCGCCAGCGCGGCGCGAAGCGCCACATCCAGTAGGTGACCGCCAGGGCGACAAGCGGCGGATAGAAGGCGTCCAGAACGTGCTGAACGCTCTCATAGTATTCCCGCCCTTCTGTCCCGAGCCTTGCAAGAATCGTTCGCGCCGTCTCGAAATCGTAGCCGCCATTGCGCAGATCGAACATCGTCATGCCGCCCGCCAGGTCGGACAGGTGCGGCAGCGTGACGGCGAGCATGAAAACGTAGATGGCGGCAGCAGCCAGCGTCACCAGCCAGCCCAGCACCCTGATCGCGGGATGGGACAAGGTCAATTGCCGGCCCGGTAGTTCGGCGGTTCGCGGGTGATCGCAACGTCGTGAACGTGGCTTTCGCTCAGTCCGGCACTGGAGATGCGCACGAAGGTGGCATTTTCCTTGAACGCGGCGAGCGTGGCGCAGCCGGTATAACCCATCGCCGCGCGCAGGCCGCCGGCGAGCTGGTGCAGCACATTGCCGGCCGGCCCCTTGTAGGGCACCTGGCCCTCTATGCCCTCGGGCACCAGCTTGAGGGAATCGCGGACCTCCTGCTGGAAGTAGCGGTCGGCCGAGCCGCGCGCCATGGCGCCGACCGAACCCATGCCGCGGTAGGATTTGTAGGAGCGGCCCTGGTAGAGATAGACCTCGCCGGGGCTTTCGTCGGTGCCAGCGAGCAGCGAGCCGATCATGGCGACCGAGGCGCCGCCGGCCAGGGCTTTGGCGAGATCGCCGGAGAACTTGATGCCACCATCGGCGATCACCGGCACGTTGTGCTTGTCGGCTTCCTCGGCCGAGGCCATGATCGCGGCGAGCTGCGGCACGCCGACGCCGGCAACGACCCGGGTGGTGCAGATCGAACCCGGTCCGATGCCGACCTTGACGGCGTCGGCGCCGGCATCGATCAGCGCTTTGGTCGCTTCGGCGGTGGCGACGTTGCCGGCAACGATGCGGACGGCGTTCGACTGTTTCTTGATGCGTGTGACCGCCTCGGCGACATGGACGGAATGGCCGTGGGCAGTGTCGATGACGATGAGGTCGACGCCGGCGGCGATCAGGCGCATCGAGCGTTCGAAGCCTTTGTCGCCGACGGTCGAGGCGGCGGCGACGCGCAGGCGTCCATGGGCGTCCTTGATGGCGTCGGGATGGGCGACGGCCTTTTCCATGTCCTTGACGGTGATCAGGCCGATGCAATGGTGGTCGGCATCGACGACGAGCAGCTTTTCGATGCGGTGCTGGTGCAAGAGCCGCTTGGCGTCGGCCTGGCTGACGCCTTCGCGCACGGTGACGAGATCGTCGCGCGTCATCAGCTCGTAGACCTTCTGGGCCGGGTCCGAGGCGAAGCGCACGTCGCGATTGGTCAGGATGCCGACGAGTTTGCCGATGGCGCGACCGCCGGTGCCGCCATTGGCGACGACCGGAATGCCGGAAATCTTGTGGTGGGCCATAAGGTTGCGCGCGTCGGCCAGCGTCGCTTCGGGGCCGATGGTGATCGGGTTCACCACCATGCCGCTTTCGTAGACCTTGACCAGCCGCACCTCCTCGGCCTGCTGCTCTTCGGACAGGTTGCGGTGGATGACGCCGAGGCCTCCGGCCTGGGCCATGGCGATGGCCATCGGCGCCTCGGTCACGGTGTCCATGGCCGAGGACATGATGGGCAGGTTGAGCTCGATGTCGTTGGTAACACGGGTGCGGATGTCGGCATTGCCCGGCAAGACGTCCGAACGCGCCGGCTGCAGCAGGACGTCGTCGAAGGTCAGCGCCGCTTCGCCGGTAATAGATGTAATGATCCTGGCCAAGGCCAAACCCTTTCTGCCCAAAAAACTTTCGAAAGTGTGGAGTCGGGCCGCGCGGATGATGAATCGGGCGGTCACGGGATTGGCACGGGCCAATACCACGGGCGTTGCGGTTTGCAAAGGCGTTCAGGCGGAGTTTTGCGCGCCAGGCTCGCCCGGTTTCGTCCGGCAGCGCGGCGTCGTTGCGAGGAGCGCCGCGACGTGGCAATCCAGATGGCTTCGGGCGCGTGCGCGCGTTGCCTTCTGGATTGCCGCGCGCCTTTCAAGCGCTCGCAATGACGGCGGAAGCAAAGACGCGCCTTACGGCTTGATGCGCCAGCCGGTGGTGAAAATCCAGGTGATGATGCCGAGGCAGGCCAGAAGGAACAGGGCCACGGCGCCGAGGCTGACGCCGACATTGACATCGGAAATGCCGTAGAAGGCCCAACGAAAGCCCGAGATCAGATAGACCACCGGATTGAACAGCGACACCGTCTGCCAGAATGGCGGCAGGGTCGAGATCGAATAAAAGCTGCCGCCGAGGAAGGCCAGCGGCGTGATCAGGAGCATCGGCACGAGGTTGAGCTGTTCGAACCCATCGGCCCAGATGCCGAGGATGAAACCGAACATCGAGAAGGTGACGGCCGTCAGCACCAGGAAGGCGAACATCCAGACCGGATGCTGGACCTCGTAGGGCACGAAGAAACGGGCGGTGATCAGGATGATGATACCGATCACGATCGATTTGGTCGCCGCCGCGCCGACGAATCCGAGGACCATTTCCAGCGGCGAGACCGGTGCCGAAAGATACTCGCGGATGGTGCCGGTGAATTTGGGAAAATAGATGCCGATAGCGGCATTGGTCACCGACAGCATCAAAAGCGTCATCATCACCAGACCCGGCACGATGAAGGCGCCATAGTCGATGCCCTCGATCTCCTCGATGCGGGTGCCGATGGCGGCACCGAAGACGATGAAATAGAGCGAGGTCGAAATGACCGGGGCGAGCACCGACTGAATCCAGGTGCGGATGGTGCGCGCCATTTCGTGGGTGTAGATGGCGAGAATGGCACGATGGTTCATCTGTTGTCTCCCACCAGGCCGACGAAAATGTCCTCGAGCGAGGACTGGCGCGTTTCGAGATCGCTGAAGGCGATGCCGGCCTCGCGCACATCGGCCAAAAGCCTGGTGATGCCGGTGTGTTCGGCCTTGGTGTCGTAGTCGAAGACCAGCGTCCGCCCGTCTTCGGAAAGGGCCAGGCCCTCGCGCCCGACGCTCGCGGGCAGGGTGTCGAGCGGGGCGTTGAGCTGGAGGAAGAGCTGCTTCTTGCCGAGCTTGCGCAGCAGTTCGGTCTTTTCCTCGATGAGGATCAGCTTGCCGCGGTCGATGACGCCGATCCGGTCGGCCATCTCCTCGGCTTCCTCGATATAGTGGGTGGTGAGGATGATGGTGACGCCGCCGTCGCGCAGGCGCCGGACGAGATCCCACATGTCCTTGCGCAATTCGACATCGACGCCGGCGGTGGGTTCGTCGAGAAACAGCACCCGCGGCTCATGGACTAGTGCCTTGGCGATCTCGACCCGGCGCTTCATGCCGCCCGACAGCGCCATGATCTTGGATTCGCGCCTGTCCCACAGCGAGAGGTCCTTGAGCACGCGCTCGAGCACCGCGTCGTCGGGCGCCTTGCCGAACAGGCCGCGTGAAAACTTGACCGTGTTCCATACCGTCTCGAAGATGTCGAGGGCGAGCTCCTGGGCGACGAGGCCGATGGTCGAGCGCGTGTGACGATAGCCGGAAATGATGTCGTGGCCGGCCACGGTGACCGAGCCCGATGTCGGGCTGACGGTGCCGCAGACGATGGAAATGAGTGTCGTCTTGCCGGCGCCGTTCGGGCCGAGAAGGGCAAGAATCTCGCCTTCTTCGACCTCGAGATTGACTTCGTCGAGGGCTTTGAAGCCGCCTCGATAGGTTTTTGACAGCGATTGGACGGAAATCACGGAGGCCATTTGAGCCCTTCCTCGATCGGTGACGGGTAGGCCGGAATTTCGTGGGCAGGAGGTGGGCAGATAGGTGCTGGCGAGCGCCGGGTCAAGCTCACGGCCATGGCGCAGGACTGAATAATACTGTTTTGGTCATCTTCATCACGCCTCGCGGCTCGCAGCCGAGCCGGATCGGCAGATGGCCGGCAGGCGCGGTTTCGCAGCGGCCGGCCGGGATGGGGAACCCATGGAAATCGAGCGGACCGTCATGGCCGAAACTCCGGCCAGGCCCGCGTTTACTGAGCGGGACAAGGGCACCCACCCGTGCTAGGATAAATTCCTTCTTTTTGTTCCAACCAGCTGCGAATCCGTCTCGTGAACCGGGTCACCCCGCTCATACTCGCCGTTGCCCTGTTCATGGAAATGATGGACTCGACGGTGATCGCCACCTCGTTGCCGGCCATTGCCGCCGATATCGGCGCCTCGCCGATCGCCCTCAAGCTGGCGATGACCGCCTACCTCGTGGCGCTGGCTATCTTCATCCCGGTCTCGGGCTGGATGGCCGACCGGTTCGGCGCCAAGAACGTCTTCCGTGCCGCGATCCTCGTATTCATGCTCGGCTCGCTCGCCTGCGCCTTTTCCGATTCGCTCGCCGCCTTCGTCGCCGCGCGCTTCCTGCAGGGCATGGGCGGCTCGATGATGTCCCCCCTCTCCCGCATGGTGCTGGTCAGGGCGACGCCCAAGCACGATCTCGTCAACGCCATGGCCTGGCTGGCCGTGCCGGCGCTCGTCGGCCCCCTCGCCGGCCCACCCATCGGCGGGTTTTTGACGACCTTCGTGTCCTGGCACTGGATCTTTTTCATCAATATCCCGATCGGCATCGCCGGCATTTTGCTGAGCACGCGCTTCCTGCCGGACATCCCGCGCGGCGCGCTCAGGCCGCTTGACTGGCGTGGCTTCTTTCTCGCCGGCGTTGCATTTTCGGGTCTCTTGTTCGGTCTGAGCGTTTTGTCCATGCCGGTGCTGCCGCCCTTTGTCGGCATCGCCACCACCGCCACCGGCGCCATGGCGCTTTTGGGCTACATCGTTCATGCCCGGCGCGTGCCGGCGCCATTGCTCGATCTCGGCATGTTCCGCGATCCGCTGTTCCGGGCGGCGGTGCTCGGCGGCTCGATCTTCCGCGTCGGCATCGGCGCCGTGCCGTTCCTGATGCCGCTGATGCTGCAGGTCGGATTCGGGCTGACCGCTTTCGAAACAGGCCTCGTCATGCTGTTCGGCGCGCTCGGCGCCATTCTCGCCAAGTTCACCACGACCCAGACCTATGCCGCCCTCGGATTCAAGCCGGTCCTGATCGCCGGAACGATCCTGTCGGCGGCGCTGCTGGCGGTCGCCGCATTCTACGAGCCCGACACGCCCCTCTATCTCATGGCCGCGTTCACTTTGGCTGCCGGCATCGTCCGCTCGACCTTTTTCACCGGCATCAACGCCATGGCCTTCACCGACATCGCCGACACCAAGACCGGCCAGGCCAGCGCCATGTCGAGCGTGGCGCAGCAATTGAGCTTCGCCATGGGCGTCGCGGTGGCCGGCGGCATTCTCGAAACGCTGAGCATCGGCCGGCCGGGCGAACTGATCATTTCGGACTTCCATACTGCCTTCTGGTGGGTTTCAGCCGTGGCGCTGTGCGGCGCCATTCCCTTTGCGCTTCTGTCGCGCGACGCCGGCAGCGCGGTTTCTGGCCATGTCAGCACAAGGCGAGCGCGGCGAGAGGCGCCCGGCGAATAGTGAACCAGCTCCCCGGCGCACCCGGCGCACCGCAGCGGCACAATGGCGACGGCGGTGAACGCCAGCCGATAAATCCCGTCATTCCGCTGGTGCTGGCCGTCGCCATGTTCATGGAGCAGATGGATTCGACGGTGATCGCCACCTCGCTTGCGGCTATCGCAGCCGATATCGACACCGAACCGGTAGCGCTGAAGCTCGCCTTGACGTCCTACCTTCTGGCGCTCGCCATCTTCATTCCGGTTTCCGGCTGGATCGCCGACCGCTTCGGCGCCCGCGTCGTCTATCGCTGGGCCATCCTGGTCTTCGTGCTCGGCTCCATCGCCTGCGCCTTCTCCGACTCGCTTTTCGCCTTCGTGTTGTCGCGTTTCGTCCAGGGCATGGGCGGCGCCCTGATGACGCCGGTCGGGCGGCTGGTGCTGGTGCGCCTGACGCCGAAAAGCCAGCTCGTGGTGGCCATGTCGTGGCTGTCGATGCCGGCCCTGATCGGGCCGATCACCGGACCGCCGCTCGGCGGCTTCATCACGACCTATTTTTCCTGGCACTGGATTTTCATCATCAACGTGCCCATCGGCTTGTTGGGCATCGTGCTGGCGACGCGCTTTTTGCCGCGCACCGGCTATCGCGACCAGCGCCGCATCGACACGCGAGGATTCGTCCTCGCGGCGATCGCCTTTTCCGGCGTGGTCTTCGGCCTCAGCGTCATCAGCCTGCCGGCGCTGCCGCCTGTCTACGGCATCGCGACACTCGCCGCCGGTCTTGGCGCTTCCGCTGCCTATGTCTGGCATGCGCGCCGGACGCCCGACCCGCTGCTCGACCCCCGCATTCTGAAAAACAAGCTGTTCGCCATAACGCTCTGGGGCGGTTCACTGTTCCGCATTGGGGTTGGTGCCTTCGGCTTTCTGGCGCCGCTGATGCTGCAGCTTTGCTTCGGCTATTCGCCCTTTGAGGCGGGCATGATCACCTTTGTTACCGCCGTCGGCGCCATCATCGTCAAGATCATCATCGCGCCGCTTCTCGGCCGGTTCGGCTATCGACCGCTGCTGCTGTTTGCCGCCATCGCCTCGGCGCTGTCGGTGGCGGCCATGGGCGTTCTGCCGCTCGGCACGCCCGCCGCGGTGTTCCTCGCCGTGCTGCTCGCCGGCGGTTTCGTGCGTTCGGTCTATTTCACCGCCGATTCGAGCCTGATCTACGCCGCCGTCGAGGAAGCGGACATGAGCCAGGCGACGGCCATCATTTCGGTGACCCAGCAGCTCACCATCGCGCTCGGCGTGGCGCTGGCCGGCATCGTGCTCGAGCTGGGCGCCAATGTGACCGACCAAGGCCTTGATTTGCAGACCTTCCAGGTGACCTTCCTGACCATGGGCGTGTTGACGGCCCTTGCCTTTTTCTGGATTCTCGCCCTGCCGCGCGACGCCGGCGCGGAGGTGTCCGGGCACAGCCTGCCGCCGGTTCACTGATCCTTCGACATTCCCCTGAACCCGCGCGCCACCAGATAGGTCTCGGCGGAATCGGCGCGGCTGGCCGGTGGCTTGGCGTGGAAGGTCGCGGCGAAATCGCGCTTGAGCCCGTGCAGGAGCTCGTGTTCGGTGCCGCCCTGGAAGACCTTGGCGACGAACGTGCCGCCCGGCGCCAGCACCTCGCGGGCGAAACCGGCGGCCAGTTCGACGAGCGCGATGATGCGCAAATGGTCGGTGGCCCTGTGCCCGGTCGTCGGGGCCGCCATGTCGGAAAGCACCAGATCGGCCTTGTGGCCGCCAAGGGCGGCGATCAGCGCCGCGGGCGCGTCGACATCGTTGAAATCCTTCCTGAGGATGATGGTGCCCGGAACCGGGTCCATGTCCAGATAGTCGATGCCGACGATCAGCGGCTTTTCATCGGTCGAGCCGACCGCCTTCACCGCGACCTGCAGCCAGCCGCCCGGGGCGCAGCCGAGATCGATGACCCGCATGCCCGGCTTCAGCAGGCCGTGGCGCTCGTCGATCTCGGCGAGCTTGTAGGCAGCGCGCGAGCGATAGCCCTCGACCTTTGCCCGTTTCACGTAAGGATCGTTGAGCTGGCGCTGCAGCCAGCGCGTTGAGGAGATCTTGCGGCCTTTGGCGGATTTGACCCGGGTCTTGAGGCCGGCATCGGCGCCGCTGCGCTTGCCCTTGGTCATCAGCGCCGGCCCCGGCCGCGCTCCGCCGCCCGGTCGGCATCCATCAGCGAGATGAGCATGCCCTCGCGCAGCCCGCGATCGGCGACGCGGACGCGGTCGGTCGGCCATTCGCGGCGGATGGCCTCGAAGATGGCGCAGCCCGGAATGACCAGATCGGCGCGGTCGCGGCCGATGCAGGGATGGGCGGCGCGGCGCTCGTAGCTCATGGCTGTGAGCGCGCGCATGGTGTCGATCATGTCCTGGCCCCGCATCCACAGCCCGTCAACCTTGGAGCGGTCGTAGCGCTCGAGCCCGAGATGCAGGCCCGCCAGCGTCGTTACCGTGCCCGAGGTGCCGATCAGATGCACCGGCTCCTTGGCGATCATCGACCTGAGCTTGTCGCGCCCCTTGAACTGGGTCAGCAGGCCCGAGACATAGGCGACCATTTCCTCGAAGCGCTCGGGCGTCACGTCGACGCCGCCGAACTTTTCAGCGATCGTGACCACACCGACCGGCAACGACTGCCAGGAACGGATCGCCGCCGACATGCGCCCCTGCTTTCTGGGCCGCCCGCCGCGGAAATCGAGCCAGGCCAATTCGGACGAGCCGCCGCCGATGTCGAACATCAGGGCGCCGGTGGCATCGGCGTCGATCAGGTCGGCGCAGCCGGTCACCGCCAACTCGGCTTCGGTGCGGCGGTCGACGATCTCGAGATCGAGGCCGACTTCGTCGCGCACCCGGCCGAGGAAATCCTCCGAATTCTCGGCGGTGCGGCAGGCCTCGGTGGCGATGAGACGGGCGCGACGCGGCGCGTAATGCTCGATCTTGGCACGGCAATGCCTGAGCGCCTCGATGGTGCGCTGCATGGCGTCCTCGGACAGCCGCCCGGTTTGCGACACGCCCTCGCCCAGGCGCACGATGCGGGTGAACCCGTCCATGACTCGGAAGCCGCCCTCGACGGGCCGGGCGATGAGCAGGCGGCAATTGTTCGTGCCCAGATCGAGCGCGGCATAAAGCGGCGCGCGACCGCGGTGGACCGGCTGGGAATTTTCAGACTTTGCCCGCGAACCGCTATACCCGTTCGGGCCGGCCCCGACCGCCAGCGGCAGCACGGCATCGCCGAGACTGCCGTCGATGGTCACCACGACCCCGGCGGCTACAGCCCCGGCGTCGGTCGCGGGCCGATCGGAATCGGCCAATGACTTGTCTCCGCGTCCCGTTCGCTCGAGGCGGCCCATGCCGCCGGCGCCCCGGACGCCTGTTCAGTTTCGACACTGACGTTAGTCGAAATAGCCTGTCGGCGCAATCTCGCGGCAAACGCTCCGGTTTGCGCCGGCAGCGCCCGGCGCTGCCGGCGGGACTTGCATTCGCCGCATTGAGTGGCTATGAGTTGCCCGCGCCGGCAAGATCGCCGCCGCGAAGCGACCCATCCGAAGCGCCGCTGCTGGGGAATAGTTTAACGGTAGAACAGCGGACTCTGACTCCGTCAGTCTTGGTTCGAATCCAGGTTCCCCAGCCATAAAATCCATTGAAATTACGACGGGGCTGAAAGAGGGCCACGATCCGGCTGTAAGAGCGCTGCGATCGCACTATAGGGATGCATAGCATGCCTGAGGCCGCCGGTGGCGCTAACCAAGAATTCGAACGACTCAACTGCTGAGAGCCGATCTCACATGGGTACTTTCGCCCGCAGGATTTAGAAGCGTACCAGACATCTTCTCCCGCGTCCCTACGGGATTTTTGATGCCCCGCCCCAACTTGGCCGGCGTTCAAGAGCGCATATCCGCGGACGAGCGGGCAGATAAGGCAAAGCGCAAGTGACGTTGTCCCCAATGACTGTAAACCGGTGCCATCGATTGACCCGGCTCGCCCTAAGAATTTCAAGGGCTTGCCGTGCGTATCGGCGTCGGGACCCCACGCCGATTCACAAGATAGCCAAGAACCGCGCATCCGGTAGACGTGGAATCGTCTTCGCGAAAATGGTTTCGACACCCTCAGCGAACGCGATCGCGTGGCTCTGGCCGGCGAACCTGCCGAGCGCTATCTCGCCCAGGCCGGGGAGAATCCCGCCGCTTTCGAACCGATCGTCGCGTGGGCGGCCTTACCGCTGCTTCGTGCCGACAGGCATTCGCGTCCTGGCAGCGGGGGCTTTCATGGTGCGGCTCCGTAGACCGCACTGAAGGTCTTTGGGATTTGGCTGCCTCTACACTCCCGGCTTCTGGCTCACAGCCCAGTTCGGGAGCGCCCTACCGACGGATGTAGCGGGTGCGGAACACCAGATAGCGATTTCCCAGGAAATTGAATACGAGCCCCGTGGTGATGCCGCAAAGGGCGGCAGCGTAGAGTCCATAAGGCACGCCTTGCAGCCATGTCGCGTTCAGATAGAGAGCGACACCGTAATTGACCATCATTCCGAGACTGCTCGCGCCGACAAACCCCACAAACTGCAGCCAGATGTTGCCATGCCTGGCATAGCTGAAGGTAATGCGGCGATTGAGCAGGAAGTTCGAGATCAGGCTGGCCACGATGCCGCCGGCCAGACACGCGGCCTCGGGCAGTTGCATCCACAACAGCAGGGTCAGCACGGCAAAGTTGACGACCACCCCAGAGGCGCCCACCGCAGCGAACTGGAGGAAGTGCATGGCATTTCCGAAAGCGTGGACATAAAGCCGGCGCAGGTGTCGCAGGAACTGCAATTGCTCCTTGAGCGACAGCTTGCTCTCACCGTGCACGCGATCGGCGAACCGGATTGGAATCTCGGCGACGTTCTCGAAATCGCATTTGACGATGAGTTCCAGGCCGATCTTGTAGCCGACGGGATCGAGATTCGCCGCGGCGTCGAAATCCGTTTTCCGCAGCGCAAAAAAACCCGACATCGGATCGCGCACGGAGGTGAAGGGGCGCGAGAGCACCGTGGCCACCCGGCTGTTGAGCCAGCGCAATATGCCCCAGTCGTCATCCGTCGAGCCACCGGGAACATAACGCGAGCCGATGACGAACTGCTGGCCGGAATCGAGGGCAAGGATCATTTGCGGAATGACTTCGGGAGGGTGGCTCAGGTCGCCGTCCATGCAGACAAGAACCGCCCCCCTGGCAGCGCGAAAGCCGTGTATGACGGCCGAACTGAGCCCGCGCTCGTCGGTCCGCACGATCATGCGCACCCAGTCGAGCCCGAGTGCCTCGACAGCCTCGACGCTGCCGTCGGCACTGTTGTCGTCGACAAAGATCAGCTCGAGATTGCTGAGGCACTCATTGCGGACGCGGGCAATCCGTTCCACGATCAGCGGAATGTTTTCGACTTCGCGATAGGTCGGAACAACGATGCTGACGCTGGCAAGAACCTCGATCCGGGCCAGCTCGCCGTAGCGCATTCCATGAGGCTGGTCGATTGCGGCATCTGCCGGGCTGGCGATCTGGTCCATTGAGGCATCTATGACTTCGGAATTGCCGCGACGACACATTCGACGGCGCACTCGGTGCTTGTCAACCGCGACGGTGCGCCAGACCCGGACAGCGGTCATTTTCGGCATGGCGGCGGTGGCAGAGCCGGGCCGCTACAGCAGCGGCGAACCAGCACCGGCTCTGCGACATGGGACCACGGCAGCGTCAAATCAGGCGATCAGGGGCTCGTCTGCAATTAAATCGCGCGCGCGCACGAACCGCCCCCCGCGATGGCGAAGGTCATCTATGACCGACGACAGGCTTTCGAGGGCCGGTGCGCCGGTGCGGTAGCGGCAATCGTAGGGAATGGGCTCACGGGTGACGTCGACGAATTCCCATGGGTGGAAGAACAACACCACAGGATCCCTCAAAAGCCGCACGAACAGCATGCGCAGCGGCATCGGCAGGCGCACGACGGACGGCATGGTGGATGCCGGCACGCGCAAAAGCCCGTTCGCCCGGTTCGGCCGACGGGGATGGCCCTTGTGCGGCTTGTAGGCGGCCTGGGAGGAATCAAGCGTGTAGCCCAGAGTCGAAAGGAGCGGAAGAAAGGCCTCGGGGAAATCGAGGTTCGGCGCGCGGAAGCTCGTCACCGGAGCGAAGACCCGCAACGCTTCGCTGGCGGCCTCGAGCTCGCGGCGTGCCTCGTCGGTGGTCATGTCGGAAAACCGCCTGTGAGTGTCGCCGTGGCAGCCGACCTCATGGCCCTGACCGGCGATCTGCCGCATCACCTCGGGGAAGCGGCGGGCGACGTCGCCCGTGGTGAAGAAGGTGGCGGGTATGGCCTTCTCGGCCAGCAGGGCAAGAAGCCGAGGCGCACCATCCTCCATGCCGCGATAGCCCTCGAGGTAAGGGGGGCAGTCATGTTCGAGATCGAAACTGACGACGACGCGCATTCAGGAAATCTCCCGGGGCCAGCTTGATCACAAATCCATAGGCTGTGGCCAGGCGGCTTGTCCACTCACGCGCCGGACACGCGTGGTGTCGAAACGAGCCCTGGTGTCCCAGACTCCCGTCCGTTCGCAAGGCCGATGGCGGCTTGGTAGAGCGACAGGGTGCGCGCCGTCACCTCGCTCCAGTCGAAGCCCGTGAGCGTTGGAGCACATCCGGCTTTCAGCCGAGCGCGCAAAGCGGGATCGGAGACGAAGGCGGCGAGAGATTCGGCAAGAGCGCCGTCATCGTCCGCCCTAAGGCTGTCGATCGAGGGCGTCAGAAAGTCCCACACGCCCGAACCGGCCATTGCCAAAACCGGCACGCCGGCCATGCGTGCTTCGAGTGCAGCGATCCCGAAAGATTCGAAAAACGAGGGCAACACGAATAGATCGGCGTCCGCCATGAGGTCGCGCAGCGACGGCCGGTCGAGGCTGCCCGTGAGGACGATCGCGTCGCCCAGTCCCAGCGCCTCGGACCGCGCCGCGAGTCGCGCGCGCAGCGGGCCGTCGCCGGCGATGCGCAACCGGAACCTGTCCGGCGGCACGCCGCGAAGGGCAAGGGCTTTCAGCGCCGATATAAGGGCCATCGGCCGCTTGCGCGGGTGAAGTCGCATGGCGGTGACCAGCTCGACGCGTCCGCTTCGATACGCCTGAACGCGTTCCGAGCGCGCGCTGGACCAGAAGCCGGCATCGATCCCGTTGGCAAGCGTCTCGATCCGGGCGGCGCCGACCATGCCTTGCCGCACCGACGCAACCCTGGAACTGACGGCGGAGACCACGACGCGCTCTTGCCAACGCTGGCCTCCGAGGAGCCGGAAACCGAGTGCTGCAACGGAAATCTCGCCCGGCGCCAGCATGGAATGGAACGTGACGACGACCGGGAGACCGCGCGCGACGGCACGATTGACCGCCAGATAGGAGAACGGCGAGGCGCCGAGATGGGCGTGGACGACGTCATAGCGCCTTGCGGCGAGTTCCGCGTCCAGGGACGCAAGAGGTGCGTTGCGGCCCCGACGCAGCGCGACCTCCATCACATGCAGGAAGTCGTTGGCATTCGAGGTCACCGGTTTCGGGGGCACGAAGTAGCCGCCCCGGGCACCGGGACCGGGAGTGAGCCGGATGACGTGAACGCCGTTGACCGTCTCCGGACCGGGCACCGGCGTCAGCACGTCGACCGATGCACCCGCGCGAACAAGCGCCTGGGCGAGGCCGTCGACCTGCATTTCGATGCCGCCGAAACGCGGGAGATACCAGTCGGTGACCAGGGCGACGCGCAGAGAATGCAGGGGTGGGCGAGTCAAGAGTCGAGACTGCTGCCAAGGTAGAATTGGCGCACCTCCGGATGGGCCTTGATCTCATCCGGCGTGCCGGCGGCGAGCAACCTCCCGCCCACGAGTATGTAGGCATGGTCGACCAGCGAAAGGGTCTCGCGGACATTGTGGTCGGTGACGAGCACGCCCATGCCGCGTGCCCTGAGGGCGGAAATGGTATGCTTGATCTCGGAGATGGCCAGCGGGTCGACGCCTGCGAACGGCTCGTCGAGCAGGACATAGCTCGGGTTCACGGCGAGTGCCCGGGCGATTTCGGTCCGGCGGCGCTGGCCGCCCGACAGACGTCCGGCGTTCTGGCGGCGAATGGCGTCGAGCCCGAATTCGGCGAGGATGGCGTCGAGCCTCTCGCGCCTGCGGCCAAGGCTCGACTCGGCGCTTTCGAGATAGAGCATGATATTGTCCTCGACGCTCAGGCCGGTGAAGACCGAATCCTCCTGCGGCAGATAGCTGAGGCCAAGCTTCGCGCGCGCATGGATCGGAAGATCCGTCACGTCACGCCCGTCGATCGTGATGGTCCCGCCGTCGGGTTTGAAGATGCCCGTCATCATGCTCATGACAGTGGTCTTGCCGGCGCCGTTCGGGCCGAGCAGGGCGATGATCTCGCCGCGTGCAACTTCGATGCCGACCTTCGAGACCACCTGGCGGTTCTGGTAGAATTTCGTGAGCCCCTTGGCCTGCATTCGTCGCGGCGACGGGTTCGGCCTGCCGGAGGTCGCATGGGGATCAGGCTTCATCTGGTCGCTCGGACAATCGGGTCACGATAATTGTGAGATAGCCAACTGCGACGGCCGGAACAAGCTCGACGAGGTGCTGCAGGATGCCCGCGGCAAGGGCGACGTGCGCTGGATATCCCATGAACTCGTAGACCATGAAGACGGTCGCCGAATAAACGCCGAGGCTGCCGGGAACGAGGGGGACGGCAGTGGTGATCGAAACCGCCGCAACGACGAGGAACGCCAGTGGAATGCTCGGTTCGCCGCAGGCTGCGGTGATGGCGAAGGCCGCGCCGATTTCCGTCATTCGCTTGAGGACGGCCAATGCATAGGTTGACAGCGCCAGACCGGGCCGGCGCATCACCTCGAGGCTGCCCGAGATCCGGTCGAGATTGACGGCAACCCACCGGCGCAATTGCGAGTCGGCTTCGGAGAATGATAGGCTCGGTTTCAGCACCGCAGTCGCATACAGCGCGCCGAGCCCTCCGAATGTCAACACCGCTAGAGGCAGGCTGCCCTGGGATGCGACCTCGGGAACGGCTGCGATCTGCAAGGCAACCGCGAGTACCGTGAGCTTGGCCAGCCCCACCAGGATCTGATCCATGGCAATCAGCGAGGCCGCCGATACGGTCGTCATGCCCCCGCGTCCGACCAGCAAGACAATGGCAGATGCTGCACCGACCAGCGATGACATGGCTGCCGTTCCCATTGAGCTTATCGCAACGATGCCAAGCATGCGGCGGGTCGGCACTCTTGTCGTCGAACTGGCGAGCAACTGCCATTGGAGCGTCCAGGGCGGATAGATCATCAGGTTCGAGACAACGGCCACGCCCAGCCAAAGCGGGCTCGCGGTCATGAGCGCCAGTCCCACTTCGCCCCAGGGCATGCCCCATGACAAAAAGATTAGAAAAACGGTGGCCAGTGCGACCACGAGCAGTCGCAGCGGAAGTTTTCGCCAGCCAGCCGGTCCGGCAAGTCCGTTCATCCACGTCTTCCTTGTTGTCCCGGCTCGACCACGCATGGCGCGACCGCGAACCGCGCCTGCTGGCTGCGGATTGCGCTTGTCAGCATAGCTACCTGACCTATAGTGCGAAACGCCACATGCTCTCGCTTGCACCGCCAATTCTTTCTTTGTTGTCATTGCACTGATAGCGCGGAATTGGCGCACACGGTGGGGCTGTGCGCTTAGGCAATCGAACCGAGCGAATGAAAAGTGACTAGCAAGATACGTGTGGGCATCGTCGGGGTGGGGAATTGCGCGTCCTCCTTAGTGCAGGGAATCGAGAAGTACCGGGAAATCAACTCCAGTGATCCTCCTCCTCCCGGCGTGATGCATGTCGACATCGCGGGGTACGGGATCGGGGATATCGAGGTGGTTGCTGCATTCGATGTGCATGCCGGAAAGGTCGGCACCGATATCGCTCACGCAATCAAGGTTCCGCCCAACAACACGCGTGTCTTCCAGAAGGTGGAACAAAAAGGCGTCGTTGTGCAAAGCGGTCCGGTTCTCGACGGCATCGGCAAATGGGTTGTCGACTGCGTGCCCCTGACGGGAAGCCCTCCGGTCGATGTAGCCGCCGAACTGAAGCGCGCCGGAGTTCAGGTTCTCGTCAACTATCTGCCGGTCGGTTCGGAGATGGCGGCGCGCTTCTATGCCGGCGAAGCTCTCAAGGCCGGATGCGCCCTGATAAATTGCATGCCCGTATTCATCGCGACGGATGCGGAGTGGGTAACCAGATTTGCGAGGGCAAATCTGCCGATCATTGGCGATGACATCAAGAGCCAGGTCGGCGCAACCATCGTTCACCGGGTGCTCGCCGGTCTGTTCGGTCAAAGGGGTGTGCGCATAGACCGCACCTACCAGATGAATTTCGGCGGCAACACCGACTTTCTCAACATGCTGGAACGCGAGCGCCTGCAATCCAAGAAAATCTCAAAGACGCAGGCCGTGACAAGCCAAATGCGCGAGCAACTCAGCCCGGAGAACATCCATGTCGGACCGAGCGACTACGTTGCCTGGCTTGAAGACCGGAAATGGGCGCATATCCGCATCGAAGGTACGACATTCGGCGACACCCCGCTAAACCTCGAGCTGAAGCTGGAGGTTTGGGATTCGCCCAATTCGGCCGGGGTTGTCGTTGACGCGATCCGCTGCGCCAGGCTGGCGCTCGATCGCGGCATTGGCGGAGCACTTGAAGGCCCGTCCTCCTACTTCATGAAGTCACCGCCGGTCCAGCATGAAGACCACGAGGCCGAAAGGCGCATGCAGGCCTTCATAGACAACGTGCCGGTCGACTGAGACAGTCGGCGTCGCAAGGATCAGGTTCGGGCGCGATCGGGGAGGGCTCACCATGGCGCTGGCATATCGCGCGCGCCGGCGCAGATGGTCTTTCGTCGGCGCGCTGAAGCCCGTGCGCCTGCGCTACTGGGCCAAGCTGTTTTCCAGCGTCGCGGTGCTCCTTATTGCGATCGTTGCCACGGTCGAGGCGATTATCGTGGTCGACCTGTTGCTGTCCCGGATCATGCCACATGTGCTGGAGCATCGGGCGAGCTTGCTCAATGCGGTGATCATGGTCGGGCTCTCCCTGCCGAGTGGCATTTACATTGCGCTTCCGATTGCCACGACAACCGCCGTCTACTTTGTCCTTCTGCGCCGGCGTGAGGCGCGGGAGCTGATGACGCTGGCCGGCATGGGCCTGGGCGTGCGGCCCCTGATCGTTTTCTGCCTCGGCGTCGGAGCCTTTGGGCTGGCTTTGTCCCTGTTCCTTTCGGGGTATGTCGAGCCGCTGGCGCGCTATGCGGCGCGGGTCACGATGTCGAATATCTCCATGGAGGCCATCCGCACCGGTGCCATGAGCGCCGGCAAATTCTACCGTTTCTCGGTCTACACCGCCTTTGTCGGCTCTGGCGAAACCGACCGGACCGCCCAGAAAGTGTTTCTGTTGCAGGACCTCGGCGAGGATGGCTACCGGCTGATCGTCGCATCCCGGAGCTGGCGACTCGACGAACAGGTGGCGAGCGAGCCCAGTCTCATCCTGTCCAACGCCGTGACCTATCGCTTCAAGATTGCCGACGCGGCAGAGGCGAGCCGGACACCTGCCGAATCCGCCGCGCTGCGTTTGGCGTCGGGCGAGGCTTTTGCGGCCCAGCTCATAATGGTGCGGCTGCCTCATCTTGATCTGCCGGAGAATGCGCCGCGCCTCGACCAGATCGCCGAACGCACCAGCTTCGAGTTGCTCGGTGGCGATCTGTCCGACCCGGACGCGAAGCGGGCGTTTGCCGAACGTCTGCTTCAAGGGTTTCTGGTGCTTGCCGCACCCATACTGGCATTGGCTGCGGTGTCGCTTACGCGTGCGGGCACATTTCTTCTCGCCCTTCCGGCCGCGGCGGGCCTGGTTCTTGTCGCCAGTTTCTTCGGGCCAAGGCTGATCGAGGCTCTTGCGTCGCTTTCCCTTAATGGCGTTGCCGGAGCGCTCGCCGCCGGGGTGATCCTCGTCATCGTGACGTGTGTCGGCGTTGTCCTGCGTTTTCAAAACGGTTGCGTCGTGAATGGCGGGGTTCAGATGTGATCCGGCATCGCGGTCGAAATGCGCAGGGTTCGGGCGTCGCTTCCCAACTCTGGGTCGCGGTTTTCGGCCGGGAGACCCGCTATGTCGGCCGGCTTTATCTCGAACGGATCGTGTTGGTCGTGCTGCTGATTTCCGCGGTGGTGCTCTCTCTCGACACGGCCAGCACGCTGGGTGGGTTTTTGAATGAGGCGCGCCAACTCGGGACGGCCTCGGGCTTTGCGCGCATGGGCTACTATCTGATCCTGCGGGCCGGCTACAACCTGCCTTCCATTCTCCCCATGGCCGCACTTCTCGGCGTGATCTGGGTCGAGTTTTCGCTGGCGCGGTCGCGGCAGCGCATCATGATTGCCAACAGCGGCCGCGCCCAGCTTGTCTCGCTTGCGCCTTCCCTGCTTGTCGGACTGATCATTGGCCTCAGCCAGTTTGTTGCCGTGGCCCACATTCGGCCGGCAAGTGTCGAGGCCCAGGCGACAGAAGGTTTCCGGGACTACGGTCCCCGGTTCCATTCCGAGGTGTCGGGCGAAGAGTTGATCTCGGTCGAGGGCGCCGTGATCAAGGCGCGCATCGCATTCGGCGAGCCGCCGACATTGCGCGATGCTCTCATTTTCGAGATCGCCGAAGACGGCGCCTTGCGGACAATCTATACCGCGCGCCAGGCGGCGCCTGTCGAACAGGGCCTGTGGCTCCTTAGCGACGGAAGCGTTTGGTCGACTCCCGGGTTTTTTGGAACAGCCTCGCCGGTCGGCCAGCACGAGCCGGTCGAAGTCTTCGACAGCCGGCTGGTCGAGCTGTCCCTGCTTCCGCTCTATGCCAACAATGTCGGCATTCAACCCGCTCGGCTGCCGCAGGCCGTGCTTGCGCGGCTCGCCGCCGCGCCCCAAGGCGTCCAGAACCCGACCACCTATCGCGCCGCCTATCAGGACCGGTTCGCTGCGATCCTTTATGTCGTGGGAATGACGCTTTTGCCCGCTGTGCTGTCGATCCTTTGGTTTTCGCCGCAAATGAGCAGCGCGCCGGTTGTCGGCATCATGTTCTGGTGCGTCGGCATCTACTTTCTGGCTAGTCTGTTTTCGCAGCTCGGTTCCTACGGCTATCTACCGGCGCCGATATCCGCGTGGAGCATCCCGAGTCTTGCCGTTGCCGGTGCCATCTGGATGGGCACCAGCCATGCGCGCGCGCGCGGAGGCGGCACCTAGAGTCTGGGTGCGCCGCCGAGACCGATCTCGGCCTCTCCGATCGCACAGGGCTTGTTCGCCTGGCTCGCCAGGAGTCGCAGGATCGCCGAGCCCGCCTGATCGTCGCGTGCGACGACTCGCCCGGTGAGCGTGAGATCTCCGCCGACCAGGATAGGGGCAACGAACTCCGCCTTGAGTTTGTCCACCCTTGCCGTCGGCCGCCAGGTGTGGATGAGCATGCCGAACAAGCCCATTGTCAGCAGGCCCGGCACTGGCCGTTCCGGCAGGCCGGCTCTTCGGGCCGCAGCGAGGTCGGTATGAATGGGGTTGTCGTCGCCCGAGACCGCCAGATAGGCTTCGATCATCTCCATGCCGATTGCAGAGAAATGGCGCTCTGGAAGTCTCGTGCCCCTGTCGATCGACACGGTCATGATTTCGGACCGGAGCCGGTAACGAGCGCCAGCCGGCCGGACAGGGTGGCTTGCGTCTCGCCGGCCGGACGCCTCACATCGGCAGACAGCACCACCACGCCCTTCTCATCGGGCGCCGACAAGCGAACCTCCAGCTCGTACTCCGAGTCCGGAACCAGAGGTTTTGCGTACGCGATCGACTGCGAGAGGTGAATAAGAACGGCCCCGTCCATTCCTGCGTGATAAGCTAGAGCCTGCTTGAGCGCCGCGCGTATGTCGGGGCGTCCGAGCCAGACGATCGGATAGGTCGCGGGCAGCGTCGCCAGGGTCTCGCCGTCGTCCTCGCCGGCCGAAAAAGCAGCGGAATAACGGGCGATGTCGCGAGTAGACGCCTGGACCCCGAACCGGCCGACGAGCGCCGGCTTCAAGGATGCGCCAGAATCCTCAGGCATCGGGCTTGGTGGCGATCAGCGTGGCGTTGATGCCGCCGAAGGCGAAGCTGTTCGACATCACGGCGGACAGCGGCCGCGACAGCGCACCGTCGACAGGAAGAAAGAGCGGCGCCTTCGGGTCCGCTTCGGTGAAATTGGTCTGCGGCGGCACGGTGTTCTCGCAAAGCGCACGGACCGCAACGATCAGCTCCAGCCCGCCCGAGGCGCCGAGCGTGTGACCGATGACGGATTTCGACGAGGAAACGGGTACGGTCTTTATAACGTCCCCGAATACCCTTCCGAGCGCCGCAGCCTCGTTGATGTCATTGAGCACGGTGCCGGTCCCGTGGGCATTGATATAGCCGATGGCGTCGGGCGCCAGTTTGGCATCCACGAGAGCCATACGCATGGCCGAAGCCGCGCCCTCGACATCAGGCTGAATGATATCGCGCGCATCGCTGGTGGTTCCGTAGCCGTCCAGCCAGGCGATCGGATTGCCGCGGCGCTCCTGCATGCTTTTTTCGGTTTCCAGGATCAGTACACCGGCCCCTTCGCCGAGTACCAGGCCATTGCGGTTCCGAGAGAATGGCCGACAGCGATCCGGGCTCAGCACGCGCAGCATTTCCCAGGCTCGCATGGCCGTTGCGGTGATGCAGGCTTCCGCGCCACCGACGATCGCGCGGTCGACGATTCCGGCGCGAAGCAACTGCAGGCCCGTGCCGATCGACTGGCCAGCCGACGAGCAGGCGCTCGTTACGGTGAAGCATGGACCGGTGATCTTGTGGGTGATGCTGACATGCGAGATTACCGAACTGGGCATCAGCCGGGGAATGGACAGCGGGTTGACGCGCGTCTCGCCGGAAAAGAAAGCAAAGCACCCGTCTTCGATCGTGTTCGACCCGCCAATGCCGGTGCCAATGATTACCGCTGTGCGCTGACCAGCTATTTCCTCGGAGCTCAGACCGGCATCCGCAAGTGCTTCATTGACCGCGACATGTGCGAACTGGGTGAAGCGATCACAACGGCGGAGTTCCTGTTCACTGAGATGCTCGGTCGGCTCGAAGCCGTGTACGGCGGCGGCAATTCTGACCCTTAAGGACTCGCCGCGCTGGATGTCGAGCGGACCGACCTTGCTGTCACCATCACGCGCGGCTTGCCAAAGCGCAGCAACGCCGATGCCGGCGGCGCTAACCGCCCCCATTCCTGTAATAGCAACTCGGGTCACGACGGATTCGCTTCCTGTGTCGGTGGTTTGCTATCCATGTTTTTGTCAATCGCGCCAATCAACTCAGCCAGATTGCGTGCCGAGGACAGTTCGGTATCCATAGGCAGATAGGCGTCGAGCTTGTCCTCGATGCCCATCAGGATCATCACCACATCCATCGATTCAAGTCCGAGCGTTTCGAGCGTAGCGTCGGGGGTGATCTTTTCGCGCTCGATGCCGCCTTCCTCCGCGATGATGTCGAGAATTTGGTCGAGCTTTTCAGGATTCTTCAGCGTCGGCCAGTTCGCTGGTGCTGGATTTGAATCTTGGTCAGTCATGGTGAACCTGTTGCTCGGGTGATGTGAATTCCGCAATATCTTTGCTGAACAGCCGTATCTGGCGTTTGGTCTCAAATCCTTGACGCTTGAGGATTTTTTGAAGCGGGGTGTTGTCATCCAGCACCCAGCCGGCTTCAAGCCAGCCCGACTTGTCTTCGTAGGGAAGCATGCGCGTGATGATTTCGTCGACCATCTTCATGGCGATGACGGCGCCACCGACCGATTTCTGGTATCGCCTCGAAATACCGAGCATGAGAACGAAACCCGTCTGAAAACGGTGCGTGAGTGCGCGCCAGCCGAGCTTGAGCCAGCCGAACGGACTCGGTTCGGGACCAAGATCGGCGGTGATCTCGTAGATGTTGGGAAGGATCATCGCGACGGCGGCAGGCAGATCGCCATCGTGCATGATGATGCCGTATTCCGGTTTGACGAAAGGCTTCATTTCCGAGGCGACGGCCTCGACCTCCTCCGGCTGCAGCGGCACGAAGCCCCAGTTGGCGGACCAGGCATCGTTGAACACCTCGCGGAGGATGCCAAGGTCGCGCTTGAGGTTTTTCATATCGAACTTGCGGATGGCGAAGCCGTCCGGAAGCGGCGCAGCCGGGCGCCGCCTCCGCAGCGCCTCGACCCGCCCCTCGATATTGCTCAGTCGCCAGTAATACATGTCCTTGATGGGCGCATAGCCTTGCCTGGCGTAATGCGCCTCTAGATA
>Ga0180009_10002257_pt1 | contig 22770 bp, 24 predicted proteins | sample OS_PC_MetaG_FD_123537 | JGI IMG/M metagenome (GOLD analysis project Ga0180009, IMG submission 123537) | Groundwater microbial communities from the Aspo Hard Rock Laboratory (HRL) deep subsurface site, Sweden - OS_PC_MetaG | ecosystem: Environmental > Aquatic > Deep subsurface > Groundwater...
CCGACCGGGCCGATTGCCAGCAGCGATTCCAAGGTTTCCCCCCCCAAGCGGGCCGAGATGAAGCAGTCGATGGAAAGCCTGATCCACCACTTCAAGCTCTACACCGAAGGCTTCCACGTGCCCGCGGGCGAGGTTTATGTCGCGACCGAAAGCCCCAAGGGCGAATTCGGCGTCTATCTGGTCAGCGACGGCACCAACAAGCCGTATCGCTGCAAGATCCGCCCCACGGCGTTCTCGCACCTGCAGGCAATGGACTTCATGTGCAAAGGCCACATGCTGCCCGACGCGACCGCCATTCTGGGCGCGATCGACGTGGTGTTCGGGGAGTGTGACCGGTGACGCTCGTTTCACAACGCCCCGTCATTGCGAGGAGCCGCAGGCGACGCGGCAATCCAGCGAGCGCAGGACTGGGTTGCTTCGCTACGCTCGCAATGACCGACAGTTTCGGGGAGTGTGACCGGTGAGGGCTCTCAAGATTTTGGTCGCGTTGACTATGATTGGCTTGATGGTCGTGTTGGCGAAGGCAGCGCAATATGCGTCTGTTGATGCCTTCGGGGATCAAATCGGGTTTAACCTCGCCAGCTTGCTTGGGGCCGGGCCGGTGATTGCGATTTACTTCTTTCTGTCGGTGCGATTCCTCCGTTTGAACAAGTTTGGACTGACCCGTGGCTGACCGCACCCCCGCACCCGACACTCCCGAACTGCGCGCGCGCTGGAGCGCGTTCGCTTGGACGCCGGAGAACAAGAAAACCGCTGACTGGCACATCGCCAAATATCCCGAAGGCCGCCAGAAATCGGCTGTGATGCCGCTGCTCGATCTCGCCCAGCGGCAGGTCGGGGCTGAGACCGATACGCAGGGCTGGCTGCCACTGCCGGTGATCGAATATGTCGCGCAATATCTCGGGATGCCGGTGATCCGCGTGCTCGAAGTCGCCAGCTTCTACTTCATGTATAACCTCAAGCCCGTCGGCAAATTCCACGTGCAGGTGTGCGGAACCACGCCCTGCATGCTGCGCGGCAGCGACGACATCATTGCCGCCTGCAAGAAACGCGGAATGGAGAAGGGCCACGTTTCGGCGGACGGGCTGTGGACCCTCACCGAAGTCGAATGCATGGGCAATTGCGCCACCGCGCCGATGGTGCAGATCAATGACGACAATTATGAAGATCTGACGCCCGAACGCCTAGACGCGGTGCTCGATGCGCTCGCGGCGGGGAAGACTCCGAAGGCGGGCACGCAGGAACCGGGGCGGCACACGTCTGAACCTTCGGGCGGGCCGACCACGCTCAAGGACATGGTCAGCGCCAACCGCGATTACCGGGGGGAATGGTGATGGCGCTCGCCAAAATCCTCCCCGCCAAGGGGAGGGGGACCACCGCAGGTGGTGGAGGGGACTCGCGACAAGCGCAGCCCTCCCACGCGAACCCCCTCCGTCAGCCGCTGCGCGTCTGCCACCTCCCCGGTGCGGGGAGGATTGATTAAATGACCGCCACCATCTCGATTATCGGTGCGCTGATCCTCGCCTTCATCGCCTACAAGGTGCTGATGGGGCTGATGCGCGTGGGGGTGATCATCGTCATTCTCGCGGTGCTCGCCGGGCTGTGGCAGCAAGGGGCGATCGGGTGAACGCGGTGACGCTGGCCTTTGCCATACTCGGCCTTTCCGGCTTTGCGCTGGGCGCGATGCTGAGCGCGACCGGGCAGATGAATATGGGCGTTATCCTGATGGGATTGGGCCTCGCGTTTCAGGTGGTTTCGCTGGTGCGGTTGAAGCGCGCCAAAGCAAAGGCCAATAACGAAGGACGCATCAATGCTGGCGGATAAGGACCGCATCTTCACCAATGTCTACGGCTTCCAGGACTGGGGCCTGAAGGCAGCGCAGGCGCGCGGTGATTGGGACGATACCAAGGCGCTGCTCGCTCGCGGGCCGGATGCGATCATCGAGGAAATGAAGGCCAGCGGCCTGCGCGGACGCGGCGGGGCGGGCTTCCCGACGGGCCTGAAGTGGAGCTTCATGCCCAAGGAAAGCCGCGACGGGCGGCCGAGCTTTCTCGTCATCAACGCCGACGAATCCGAACCCGGCAGCTGCAAGGACCGTGAAATCCTGCGCCACGATCCGCACAAGCTGATCGAAGGCGCGCTGGTCGCAGGCTTCGCGATGCGCGCGCGGGCGGCCTATATCTACGTGCGCGGTGAATATATCCGCGAGGCCGAAACGCTCCAGAAGGCGATCGACGAGGCCTATGCGGCGGGCCTGATTGGCAAGAACGCCTGCAAGTCGGGCTATGATTTCGACGTGTTCATGCACCGTGGCGCTGGCGCCTACATCTGCGGCGAAGAAACCGCGATGATCGAGAGCCTCGAAGGCAAAAAGGGCCAGCCGCGCCTCAAGCCCCCGTTCCCGGCAGGCGCGGGGCTCTATGGCTGCCCGACCACGGTCAACAACGTCGAAAGCATAGCAGTCGCGCCGACGATCCTGCGGCGCGGGGCGACGTGGTTTTCAAGCTTTGGGCGTGAGAACAACAAGGGCACCAAGCTGTTCCAGATTTCGGGCCACGTGGAAAAGCCATGCGTCGTCGAGGAATCGATGAGCATCAGCTTTGAAGAGCTGATCGAAAAGCACTGCGGCGGCATTCGCGGCGGGTGGGACAATCTGCTGGCGGTGATCCCCGGCGGTTCGTCGGTGCCGCTGGTTCCGGCGGCGCAGATTCGCAACGCGCTGATGGATTTTGACGGGTTGAAGGAACTGGGCAGCGGCCTCGGCACGGCGGCGGTGATCGTGATGGACAAGTCCACCGACATCGTCCGCGCGATCAGCCGCCTCAGCTATTTCTACAAACACGAAAGCTGCGGCCAATGCACCCCCTGCCGCGAAGGCACGGGCTGGATGTGGCGGATGATGGAGCGCCTGCGCACCGGCGATGCCGCAATCGAGGAAATCGACATGCTGCACGAGGTGACGAAACAGGTCGAAGGCCACACCATCTGCGCGCTGGGCGACGCGGCGGCGTGGCCGATCCAGGGCCTGATCCGGCACTTTCGCCCCGAGCTGGAGCGGCGGATCCATGAGCATAACGCGCAGTTTGCGCCAGAGGCCCGGGAGGCGGCGGAGTGAAGCGGGCGCTGCACTATATTCTCCTGGCACTCGCGGGCGTCAGCCTGCTCGCCACATCTCCGGCAAATGCCGAGGCTGCGGATGAGGAAGCAACGGCCGTGAAGTTCTGGGAATACGCTAATTGCGCGCTGACGCGGGATAGGTGGCGCGCTGAGCAAATGCTTTCCGCACCAAAAAATTCTGACGCGCGCAATGAGGCTACCCAGAATCTGGCGACCAAAAACAGCGAATGCCTGTCAGGCGGCGGTCAGCTCAAGATGACAGCGGGCATCATGCGTGACACCGTCGCCGGAGCCTATGTTGCGCGCTTTTTCAGGCACGCTGCGTCATCTGAGTTTGCATCCGTCCCAGAGCTTTATTCCGAGGAACGGTTGAACCGTACCGCCGAACCCAAGGCACGCCTTGCAATTGGGCTGCGCCGTTTTGCGGAATGTGTGTCGCGCAAGGACTACCATCGGGTTGCCTCATTGCTGGCTACCAAGCCATTTTCCGATGAAGAAAGCGCGGTATTCAGTCAGCTTGGAGACACCATGAACGGCTGCCTGCCCGTCGAGCAAGGAACGAAGCTTGGGTTTGGTCGCCTCGATTTGCGCGTCCGCCTTGGAGCGGTCGCCTATGAACTCGCTGCGGCTGCGAAATTGGAGGCGGCGGAATGAAGTTTCCGGTTTATGCGATCGCCGTCGCCATGGCATTAAGCGCGGCTCCTGCAATGGCGCAGCAAGATCAGGCGCCTGATCCGGCCGCGCGCCAGGTGCTTGACGCCTATGGCCGCTGCGTGGCCGAGCGCAAGCCGCAGGAGAGCCTGCGTGTCCTGACGCAGGATTTCCGTTCGTCGGGCTACCGCACGGGCCTGCGGATGCTGTCGCAGGATGCCGAAAGGAACTGCGCCGAAGATACCCTTGGGCGTCGCGGGGTAATGCGCAGCAACAATCTCCTTTTTGCCGGAGCTGTTGCTGAAAACCTGCTCGAACAAGGCGCGCAGCCGATCAATGTGCGGTTGGCAAGAGCGGCCAGTCATTCGGCCGCCACCTATTCACCCACCGATGCGCTGGCGCAGTGTCTGGCCCGTTCGCTGCCCGATCAGGTTGCGGCGCTGTTCGCATCGGAGCCCGCGAGCGAGGCGGAAACCGCAGCTACCGCTCCGCTTTTCGCTGCTGTCAGCGCCTGCTCGCAAGTTGCGAAGATTGAGGCGCAGTTCGAGATGTCACCCCCCGCAATGCGCGCCGTGCTGGCCACGGCGGCGTTGCGCCTCATCACCAAATCAGAGAATGCTGATGCCTAAAGTCACCGTAGACGGCGTTGAAATCGAAGTCCCGGCGGGCGCCACCGTGCTGCAGGCGTGTGAGCTGGCGGGCAAGGAAATCCCGCGTTTCTGCTATCACGAACGCCTCAGCATCGCGGGCAATTGCCGGATGTGTCTGGTTGAAGTGAAGCCCGGGCCGCCCAAGCCGCAAGCGTCGTGCGCGCTGCCGGCTGCCGAAGGTCAGGAAATCCGCACCGATTCGCCCATGGTCAAGAAGGCCCGCGAAGGGGTGATGGAGTTTCTGCTCATCAACCACCCGCTCGATTGCCCGATCTGCGATCAGGGCGGCGAGTGTGATCTTCAGGATCAGGCGGTCGCCTATGGCCGCGGCGGATCGCGCTATCACGAGCACAAGCGCGCGGTGACCGAGAAATACATGGGCCCGCTGATCAAGACGATCATGACCCGCTGCATCCACTGCACCCGCTGCGTGCGCTTCTCGGAAGAGATCGCGGGCGTGGACGAGATCGGCGCGCTGTATCGCGGCGAGGATATGCAGATCACCACCTATCTGGAACAGGCGGCTTCGCACGAGCTTTCGGCGAACGTCATCGATCTGTGCCCGGTCGGCGCGCTGACCTCGCGGCCCTATGCCTTCGAGGCGCGGCCTTGGGAACTGAAGAAGACGCTCAGCATCGACGTGTCGGACGCGGTAGGTGCCAACATCACGCTCCATTCCAAGGGCCGCGAAGTCATGCGCGCGCTGCCGCGCATCAATGACGACGTCAACGAGGAGTGGCTGAGCGACAAGGGCCGCTATCAGGTCGATGGCCTCACCAAGCGCCGCCTGGACCGGGTGTGGGTGCGCCGTGAGGGCAAGCTGCAACCGGCGGAATGGACTGAAGCTTTCGGCATCATCGCGGGCGCATTGCAGGACGACAAGTCCAGCATCGCGGCAGTCGCGGGCGATTTGCTCGATGCCGAGACGATGTTTGCGGCCAAGGCGCTGTTGGGCGCCTGCGGCTCGAACCTCACCGAAGCGCGCCAGACCGGCATGACCTATGACGTGTCGAACCTTGCGGCGGTGAACTTCAACAGCACCTTTGCGGGGATCGAAACGGCTGACGCGATCCTGATCGTGGGTAGCAATGTCCGCTGGGAAGCCGCGCTGCTCAATGTCCGGCTGCGCAAGGCGGTGAAGGCGGGGGCCAAGGTCTTTATCGTCGGCCCGGAATGGGAAACGACCTTCCCGGCGACCTTCCTCGGTTCCGATCTGAAAATCCTCAACCGCGTGCCCAAGGAATTGGGCGACGTCATGAAGGCAGCCCAACGTCCGGCGGTGATCCTCGGCGCGGCAGCGCTGGCCAAGGGCGCGCTGGGTGCGGCATTAAAGCTGGCGGGCAAGTTCGGATTGGTGCGTGACGATTGGAACGGGTTCAACGTTCTGCACATTTCGGCAGCGCGCATAGCATCGCTGATGCTCGGCTTTACCCTTCCGGGTGGGATGGGCGACATCGCCGCCGCCAAACCGAAGGTTCTGCTCAGCCTCGGCGCGGACGAGATGGATTACGCGCCGTTCGCCGGGTCGCTGAAGGTCTATATCGGCCACCACGGTGACAAGGGCGCGCATCACGCCGACATCATCTTGCCGGGCGCGTCCTATGCCGAAAAGGACGGGACTTACGTCAACACCGAGGGCCGGGTGCAGTTCGCCGAGAAGGCGGTCTTCGCCCCCGGTGATGCGCGCGAGGACTGGACGATCTTGCGCGCGCTCGCCGATGCGCTGGGTGTCACCGTGGGCTTTGACAGCTTTGGCGAATTGCAGGCCACAATGATTGCCGCCGTGCCCGCGCTGGGTGAGGAAGGCCTAGCCGATTACGGCGCGCTGCCCAAACCCGACAGCGGCGCCAAGGCCGAAGGCGAGATCACCGGCTACCCGGTCAAGGATTTCTACCTCACCAACCCCATCGCCCGCGCCAGCGCAGTGATGCAGCGCTGTTCGGATGAACTGCTGCACGGGGCCGATGTGAAGGAGGCAGCGGAATGAACGTCTTTGTCACTTTGGGTGGAGCGGTCGCATTTCTCGCGGTTCTGTGGGCCGCAGCGACCTTTGCCCCGAAATTTGTGAGAAACAGCAAGGCATCGGGTCCCGATGCTGGGGCGGGTGCGGCTGCTGGTGGCAGCTACGGCGTTTCAGGGTTTGATGATTGCTCTGGTGGCGGCGCTGATGGAGGTTGCGACTGATGACCGCCTTCTTCCAATCCCTCGGCCTCAGCTACGAATGGGCCTGGACCATCGCGACGCTTGCGGGGATCCTGATCATCTCGCTCCTCGTCATGTTCAGCGTGGCGATGGTGATCTATGTTGATCGCAAGGTGCTGGGCGCGATCATGATGCGGCGCGGGCCGAATGTGGTCGGGCCATTCGGCCTGCTACAGTCCTTCGCGGATGGCCTGAAGGTCTTTTTGCAAGAGACAATCATCCCGAGCGCCGCGAACAAGGGCATCTTCCTGCTCGCGCCGATCATCACCTTCACCGTCGCGCTGGCCGCCTGGGCGGTGATCCCGTTCGATGCGGGCGTGGTGCTGGCGGACATCAACGTCGGCCTGCTCTACATCCTCGCGATCTCCTCGATGGGGGTTTACGGCGTGGTGATGAGCGGGTGGGCGTCGAACTCCAAATACCCGTTCTTCTCCGCGATGCGGGCTTCGGCACAGATGATTTCCTACGAAGTCTCGATTGGTTTCGTGCTGGTCTGCGTGGTGCTGTTTGCCGGCACCTTCAACATGAGCGGGATCGTCAATGCGCAGCAGGGTTTCGGCCTCGGCGTGATCAACGCCTATGTCGTGCACCCGCTGCTGTTTCCGATGTGGGTGGTGTTCTTCATCTCGGCGCTGGCGGAAACCGCGCGTGCGCCGTTTGATCTGACCGAGGCGGAAAGCGAACTGGTCGCGGGCTATCAGACCGAGTATTCCTCGATGGCCTTCGCGCTGTTCTGGCTGGGCGAGTATGCCAATATCCTGCTGATGTGTTCGCTCAACACGCTGTTGTTCTGGGGCGGGTGGCTGCCGCCGCTTGACTGGGCGCCGCTTTACATGGTGCCGGGGATCATCTGGTTCCTGCTCAAGACCTTCATGTTCTTCTTCATGTTCAGCTGGATCTGGGCGACCGTGCCGCGCTACCGCTATGACCAGCTGATGCGCCTCGGGTGGAAGGTGTTCCTTCCAATGAGCCTGCTGTTCGTGGTGCTGGTGAGCGGGTGGCTGATGCTGACGAGGTACGGGGTATGAGGTGCGTTGCGATCTTGTTCTCTGCGGTCATGACGCTTGTGACGGTTCCCACGCAGGCGGCCGACAAGGCATTCGAAGGCCAAGGATTTGATTGTTATTTCCAGACTGGCAAGCAGCAGCTTGAGCGGATCAGGATTTGGTATGGTGGAATCCAACACAAGAATGACAAAAGTCCGCAGATCGAAGACGCTTCAAAACTGTTTGTTTTGAATGGATTGTCGGCTGGAAATAGACTTTCATATTATGTCCAGGACAAATGGCCGGACGAGTTTGAGATTCAATATTTCCAAAAGGACTCGGGAAGTACCCCGCTTACAATGCTGTCAATCAACGGCAAAGAACTCCACGCCGATTCCTATCGCGCCGAAATTGTATATCTTCCTCCAAATATTGCCGAGGGGGTCTCAATCCAGCCCACTAAGCGGATCGGCGGCAGGTGCACCACTGTAGAGGCGATCACCCTCGCAGCCTTTCGAGCGAGCGCTCAGTCATGACCATTTCCCACCTCATCAAATCGTTCACCCTCTGGGAATTTCTCAAGGCGCACGCCTTGACGCTGAAGTATTTCTTCAAGCCCAAGGTGACGATCAACTACCCCTTCGAGAAGGCTCCGCTCTCGCCCCGCTTCCGGGGTGAACACGCGCTGCGGCGCTATCCGAACGGCGAGGAACGCTGCATCGCGTGCAAGCTGTGCGAGGCCGTGTGCCCCGCGCAGGCGATCACCATCGATAGCGAGCCGCGAGATGACGGCAGCCGCCGCACCACCCGCTACGACATCGACATGACCAAATGCATCTACTGCGGGTTCTGTCAGGAAGCTTGCCCGGTCGATGCCATCGTCGAGGGGCCGAATTTCGAATACGCCACTGAAACCCGCGAGGAATTGCTTTACGACAAGGCCAAACTGCTCAGCAATGGTGACAAATGGGAAAGGGCCATCGCGGCCAACCTTGAAGCCGATGCACCCTACCGCTAGGGCGCGCCAAAGTTTGCTAAACCGTTCGGGCTGAGCTTGTCGAAGCCCTGCATTTCAGTTTTCGGGATCAAAGAAGGACAGCCCTTCGACAAGCTCAGGGTGAGCGGAGAAGGGATTGGGGTAAGTTATGATACAGGCCATCGCCTTTTATTTCTTCGCGACCATCGTGGTCGGCGCCGCTGTGATGGTGATCATGGCGAAGAACCCCGTGCATTCGGTACTGTGGCTGATCCTGACCTTCTTCAACGCCGCCGGGTTGATGGTGATGGTGGGCGCAGAGTTTATCGCGATGCTGCTGGTGATTGTTTACGTCGGTGCGGTCGCGGTGTTGTTCCTGTTTGTGGTGATGATGTTGGACATCGATTTCGCTGCGATGCGCGCAGGCTTTATCCGCAATGTCCCGCTGGGGCTGGCTATTGCAGCGGTGCTGCTGGCCGAATTGCTGCTGGCGGTGGGCGCATACAACGCAGGCGGAATAACGCTCGGCGCGCCCGATGGCAGCGCGATGCAGGCGGCTGATGTCAGCAATATCGAGGCGCTCGGCGCGCTGCTTTATGGCCGGTATATCCTGTTGTTCGAAATCGCCGGGATCATTCTGCTGGTGGCGATGATCGGTGCGATTGTGCTGACCCTCCAGCCGCCGAAGCTCGGTGCGCGTGCGCGACAGGACGTGGGCAAGCAGATCCGCCGCCGTCCCGAAGATGCAACCGTCATGAAGAACCCGGAGATCGGGCGAGGGGTTGAACTATGATTAGTGCAGGTGGGATTGGTATCGAACACTACCTTACCGTGGGCGCGATTTTGTTCGTGCTTGGCGTGCTGGGGATTTTCCTCAACCGCAAGAATGTGATCGTGATCCTGATGGCGATCGAGCTGATCCTGCTCGCCGTCAACATCAACCTGGTCGCCTTCAGCGCTTTCATGCAGGATCTGGTGGGGCAGGTTTTTGCGATGCTGGTGCTGACCGTAGCAGCGGCCGAAGCGGCCATAGGTTTGGCGATCCTGGTGATCTATTTCCGCGGACGCGGTTCAATTGCGGTTGATGATATCAACCGGATGAAGGGGTAGCGGCACGTGCAGACCCAAATTCTCCTGATCGTGTTCGCGCCGCTGCTGGCGGCCGTGGTTGCCGGGCTTGGCAACCGCATGATCGGCAATCTTGCGGCCAAGTCCATCACCACCGGCGCGCTGATCCTGTCAGCCATCCTGAGCTGGCCGATCTTCCTCGGCTTTATTGCGGGCACCGAAACCGCCGAAGTGGTGCCAGTCCTGAAGTGGGTCGAAAGCGGCACGCTGACCTTTGACTGGGCATTGCGGGTCGATACGCTGACGGCGGTTATGCTGGTCGTGATCAATACGGTATCGGCAATCGTGCACGTCTATTCGTGGGGGTATATGGAAGAAGACCCGGATCAGCCGCGGTTCTTCGCCTACCTTTCGCTGTTCACCTTTGCGATGCTGATGCTGGTGACGGCTGACAATCTGGTGCAGATGTTCTTTGGCTGGGAAGGGGTGGGGCTGGCGTCCTATCTGCTGATCGGGTTCTGGTTCAATAAGCCAAGCGCGGGCGCGGCGGCGATCAAGGCATTCGTGGTCAATCGCGTTGGCGATCTGGGCTTCATGCTTGGCATTTTCGGTACCTATCTGGTGTTCCAGACTACCTCGATCCCGGAAATTCTGGCCGAAGCCCCGGCGATGAGCGGATCGACCATCAACTTTGTCGGGATGCGTCTTTATACGATGGATATCCTGTGCATCCTGCTGTTCATCGGCGCGATGGGCAAATCGGCGCAGTTGGGCCTGCACACCTGGCTGCCCGATGCGATGGAGGGGCCGACGCCGGTTTCCGCGTTGATCCACGCCGCCACGATGGTGACGGCGGGCGTGTTCATGGTCTGCCGCCTGTCGCCAATGTTCGAAACCGCGCCGACCGCGTTGATGATCGTCACCATAATCGGCGCTGCCACCTGCTTTTTTGCCGCAACCATCGGCACGACGCAGTGGGATATCAAGCGGGTGATCGCCTATTCAACCTGTTCGCAGCTGGGCTATATGTTCTTTGCCGCCGGGGTGGGCGCATACGGGGTGGCGATGTTCCACCTGTTCACCCACGCCTTCTTCAAGGCGCTGCTGTTCCTTGGCGCGGGCAGTGTGATCCACGCGATGCACCATGAACAGGATATGCGCTATTATGGTGGGTTGAGGAAACGAATCCCGTTCACCTTCTACGCGATGCTGGCGGGCACCTTGGCGATCACCGGGCTGGGGGTTTACCACCTTGGCATCGGCTTTGCCGGGTTCTGGTCCAAGGACGCAGTGCTCGAAGTCGCCTTTGCGCGCGGTACGCAGATTTCAGTGATGTCGTTCTGGTTGGGCGTTGGTGCTGCCTTGCTGACCAGCTTTTACAGCTGGCGGCTGATGTTCCTGACCTTCTGGGGCAAGCCGCGCTGGATCGAAAGCGAGCATATCCAGCATTCGGTCCACAAGACCCCCGAACAGGCAGGCGCGGACACGACCGGCGGCTATCACCCGCATGAAAGCCCGGTGTCGATGCTGATCCCGCTGGGTGCGCTGGCTTTGGGCGCGGTTGGTGCAGGGCAGGTGTTTGCGCCCAGCTTCCTTGATGATGCCGCGTTCTGGGCCGGGTCGATCTTCTACAATGAACCGCTGATCCATGCGATGCACGCGGTGCCTTACTGGGTGAAGTATTCGGCGCTGGCGGTGATGCTGCTCGGCTTTGCGGGCGCATATCTCGCTTATATCGCCAAGCCTGATATCCCCGCCAAGTTCGTCGCCACTTTCGGCGGCTTGCACAACTTCGTCTACCGCAAGTGGTATTTTGACGAGTTGTATGATCGGATTTTTGTGAAACCCGCTTTCTGGCTCGGTCGCCAATTCTGGAAGCTCGGCGATATTGGCACGATCGATCGGTTTGGCCCCAATGGCATCGCCTGGGTTGTTGATCGCAGCGCGGTGGCCGCCAAGTCGATCCAGTCGGGCTACCTCTACACCTATGCGTTGATCATGCTGCTCGGGCTGGTCGCCGCTATCACTTACGTTCTGCTGTAGGAGCGCGCTTCGTCATGGAAGGCTTTCCCATCCTGTCGTTGATGATGCTCGTGCCGCTTGCTGGCGCGCTGGCATGCCTGTTTGCGGGCGCTGCGCTCGCGCGCTGGATTGCGCTGGGGGCGACGCTGGCCACCTTCGCGCTCGGCGTGATGCTATGGTCGCATTACCAGATCGGTGGGCCGCAGTGGCAGTTTACCGAGCGCGCTGAGTTGTTCGCGGGCTTCTCGTGGGCGCTGGGGATTGATGGCATTGCGCTGATGCTGATCATGCTCAGCGTGTTCCTGATGCCGGTGTGTATTCTGGCCAGCTGGGATTCGGTACAAAAGCGCGTCGGCGAATATATGGCGGCCTTCCTGTTCATGGAAGTGCTGATGATCGGCACCTTCGCCGCGCAGGATCTGTTCCTGTTCTATATCTTCTTCGAAGCTGGCCTGATCCCGATGTATCTGATCATCGGCGTCTGGGGCGGGGACAACCGCATTTACGCCAGTTACAAGTTCTTCCTCTACACCCTGCTGGGATCGGTGCTGATGCTGATCGCAATGTTCTGGATGGTGGCCGAGGCGGGCACGACCGACATCCCGACATTGCTGCAATATGACTTCCCGGCGGGCGCGCAAACGTGGCTGTGGCTGGCGTTCTTCGCGAGTTTTGCGGTCAAGGTGCCGATGTGGCCGTTCCACACCTGGCTGCCCGATGCACACGTTCAGGCGCCCACGGCGGGCTCGGTGATCCTGGCGGGTGTGCTGCTGAAATTGGGCGGTTACGGCTTCATCCGTTTCAGCCTGCCGATGTTCCCTGAGGCTTCGGCGCAATTTGCGTGGGCCGTGTTCGTGCTGTCGATGATTGCGGTGGTCTACACCTCGCTCGTCGCGCTGGTGCAGTCGGACATGAAAAAACTGATCGCCTATTCCTCGGTCGCGCATATGGCGATTGTGACGGTGGGCCTGTTCGCCTTCAACGTGCAGGGGCTGGAAGGCGCGATGATCGTGATGCTGTCGCACGGCCTTGTCTCGGCGGCGCTGTTCCTGTGCGTCGGCGTGATTTATGACCGGTTGCACACGCGAGAGATCGCGCGCTATGGCGGGCTGGCGATCAACATGCCCTATTACGCGCTGTTTTTCCTGTTGTTCACCATGGCGAGCATCGGGCTTCCGGGCACCAGCGGGTTTGTGGGAGAGTTCCTGTCGCTGGCGGGCATCTATCAGACGTCCAGCCTTGTCGCGCTGGTTTCAACCACCGGGATCATTCTTGGCGCGGCCTATATGCTCTATCTCTATCGCCGGGTCGCGTTTGGCGGGCAGGTGCATGAAGACGCGGCCGCGATGCGCGACATTTCACCGCGCGAATGGTTGATGATGGCCCCGATTGCCGCTTCCGTGCTGTGGATGGGGGTTTACCCTGAAAGTTTCCTTGCCCCGATGCGCGCTGACATTGCCGTGCTTGATGCGCGGCTTGCGGCAGCGGCTCCGGCCAGCGATGCCGCTTTGACCGCAGGTGCTCCTCGCGCCGAGGCCGCCAATGCACTTTCGCATGAAAATGGCGCCAATCATTCGAGCGCCGAGGAGGGCGCGCACTGATGGATTTCGCTCACTCCTTCGCGCTGATCGCGCCAGAATTGCTGCTGACCGCGGCGGGCCTCGCGCTGTTGCTGGTTGGTGCTTGGGGCGGTGACAAGTCAGCAAGGCTTGTCGCCATTGCCGCCGCAGCCGCGTTGTTCGGTGCGGGTTTCATGCTGGTGCCGGGCCTGCATTTCGGAGTGGACGGCCCGGCCACGCTGGCGTTTGGCGGGCTGATCAAGATCGATAGCTTCGCGCTGTTTGCCAAGGCGCTTATCTATCTCGCCGCGATTGGCGCGCTGATGGTCGCGCCAGCGTTCTTCAACAGTGCGGCGGCGGGCACAGAGCGCGGGATGCGCGCCGAATATCCGGTGCTGGTGCTGTTCGCCGCTGTCGGAATGAGCATCATGGTTTCGGCCAATGATTTCATGACACTCTACCTCGGGCTCGAACTCAACAGCTTGTCGGCCTATGTGCTGGCCGCAATCCTGCGGCGCGACACGCGTTCGGGCGAGGCGGGGCTGAAGTATTTTGTGCTCGGCGCGCTGGCATCGGGCATCCTGCTCTACGGGATGAGCCTGCTTTACGGCTTCACCGGCGGCACCGCGTTCACCGCCGTGCGCGCGGGCCTGACCGGAGAAATGGGCATTGGCGCGCTGTTCGGTGTGATCTTCGTGTTGTCGGGCCTCGCGTTCAAGATTTCGGCGGTGCCGTTCCACATGTGGACGCCCGACGTTTACGAAGGCGCGCCGACCCCCGTCACCGCGTTCTTCGCCACCGCTCCCAAGGTGGCTGCCGTGGCGCTCACCGCGCGGGTGGTGTTCGAAGTGTTCGGCGCGCAAGTCGATGCGTGGCAGCAGATCGTGATGTTCACCGCGCTCGCCTCGATCATCTTCGGCGCGCTTGGGGCGATCGGGCAGGAGAATTTGAAGCGCCTGCTGGCCTATTCGTCGATCAACAATGTCGGATTCATCCTGCTGGGTCTCGCGGTCGCGAACGAGGCCGGGGTGAGCGCCATGCTGGTCTATCTGTTCATCTATGTCGCGATGAGCCTTGGCAGTTTTGTCGCCCTGCTAATGCTGCGCGATGAAGATGGCGCGCTGTTTGAAACCTTTGCCGATATCCGGGGCCTGTCGGTCACGCGACCGGCAATTGCATGGGCGTTGCTGCTGTTCATGTTCAGCCTCGCGGGCATTCCGCCGCTGCTTGGTTTCTACGGCAAGTTCGTGGTGTTTCAGGCCACCATCGAAGCCGGGTTGGTGGCCTTTGGTGCCATCGCCATTGCGGCGAGCGTGATCGGGGCGTTCTACTACATCAAGTTCGTCAAGGTGATGTTCTTCGATGCACCAGCAGGCGTGGTTACAGGCAAGAGCGGCGCTGCGCACTGGGCGCTGCTGGGGCTGACGGCGGCGATTGTTTCTCCGCTGGGCTATCTACTCACTCCTTCGCTGACCGATCTGGCAGACAAGGCCGCAGCCTCGCTGTTTCTTGCGGTTTGACGGTTTCGCCCAACATTCAACTGGTCGAAGAAACCGGTTCGACCAATGCTGATTGTGCTGCCGCGATCCGTGCGGGTGACGGGTGGGTCGAACGGCAATGGTTAGTTGCGCGACGCCAAACATCCGGACGCGGGCGTCAGGGGCGCGAGTGGTTCGACGGCGTGGGCAATTTCATGGGGTCATGCGTGGTCAGGTTGGGCGAAAGCGATCCCCCGCAAGCCTCGCTCAGTTTCGTTGCCGCGCTGGCGGTGCGCGATGCTGCGGCAGAAGCATTGGGCGAGGGCGCTGATCTGGCGCTCAAATGGCCGAATGACGTGTTGCTGCATGGCGGCAAGCTATCGGGCATCCTGCTGGAAATGGTGAGCGGGCACATTGTTGTCGGGATCGGGGTCAATCTTGCGAGCGCGCCGACATTGCCCGATCGCAAGACCGCCGCAATCGCCGATGTGACCGCTCCGCCGATGATCGAGGATTTCGCCGCGAACCTCGCGCATCACTTTGCCCGCCGCCTTGGCGATTGGCGGGCGCAAGGGCTTGGTGCGACGCTCAGGCAATTTCTCGCCGCTTCGAATCATGCGCACGGTTCGCCGCTAACCGTCCACGATAGCGATGGGTCGCAGCTCTCCGGCAGCTTCGCGGGGCTGGACGAAAGCGATGGTGCGTTGCGGCTACGCTTGGCGGATGGCAGCGAACGTGTCATTCGCGCTGGGGATATCGTCTGAAATGATGACTGGATTAAGGAGCGCGCCCAATGCTGCTTGCTGCTGATGTCGGGAACACCAACGTCGTTTTTGCGCTGTTCGAGCCTTGCCCGGACGGTTCGCACACCACCCGCGCGCGCTGGCGGATCGCCACCGATCCGCGCCGCACGGGTGATGAATATGCGGTGTGGCTGCTGCAATTGCTGGCCATCGAAGGGGTTGCGCGCGATCAGATCACTCAGATTATTGTCGCCTCCGTCGTGCCGCGTGCCGACCATAACCTGACCGTGCTGTGCCAGAAATATTTCGGCATCACTCCGTTATTCGCCGGGCAGGGTAAAGCTGCCTGGCAGTTCGCAATCGACGTCGATCAACCGTCCTCGCTGGGTGCTGACCGTGCGCTCAACATTCTCGCCGCGCATCACAAATATGGCGGTGATCTGATTGTGGTCGATTTCGGCACCGCGACAAAGTTTGAAGCGGTCGATTTCACCGGCGCTTACAAGGGCGGATCAATCGCACCGGGGATCAACCTGTCGCTCGATGCATTGGTCGGCAAAACCGCCAAGCTGCCGCGCATCGCCATTCGCGCACCCGACAACCGCAGCGTGATTGGCCGCAACACCGAAGACCAGATGCTGATCGGCGTGTTCTGGGGTTATGTCGCGATGATGGAAGGCATGGTCGCGCGGATGAAAACCGAAATTGGCCGCCCGGCAAAGGTTGTAGCCACCGGCGGGCTCGCCATATTGTTCGATGACGCCACCGACATTTTCGACCACGTCGATGCTGACCTGACGCTGGACGGCCTCGCCATCCTCGCGCGTCAGGCCGAAACCGCCTGATCCTATTTTATCCCTCTCCTGACAGAACCGGAAACACCTTGAAGAAAGATTTTACGCCCGAAGACGAATTGCTGTTCCTTGCGCTCGGCGGTTCCGGCGAAATTGGCATGAACGTCAATCTCTATGGCTGCCAGGGCAAGTGGATCATGGTTGATCTGGGCATGACCTTTTCGGGCAACGAATATCCCGGCGTTGAACTGGTGTTTGCCGACCTTGATTTTATTGAGGAGCGCCGCAAGGATCTGCTCGCCATCGTGCTGACCCACGCGCACGAAGATCACATCGGCGCAGTCCCCTATTTCGCGGGCGAACTGGGCGTGCCGCTTTATGCCACCCCGTTCACCGCCGATCTGGTGGCGCGCAAGCTCGAAGAAGCGGGGCTGCTTGGCAAGGTTGAACTCAATATTATCGAGGAAGATCACGGCGAGATCGACATTGGCCCGTTCAAAATTACCTATTTGCCGCTGGCGCACTCGATTGCCGAAGGCAACGCACTGCTGATCGACACGCCTCATGGGCGCATTTTTCACACCGGCGACTGGAAGCTCGACGAAGAACCGATCATTGGCGAGCCCACCACCGAAGAAGAACTGCGCGCTATCGGTGACGAAGGCGTGCTGGCGCTGGTGTGCGATTCGACCAATGTGTTTAATCCCGAACCCTCCGGCTCCGAAGGCGCGGTGCATCGCGGGTTGATGGAAGAGGTTGCGCGGCACAAGGGCAAGCGCGTCGTCGTCACCACCTTCGCCAGCAACGTTGCGCGGCTGCACACTCTGGGCGAGGTCGCGCGCGAAACGGGGCGGCAGATTTGCGTCGCAGGCCGCTCGCTCGACCGGATTATCGAGGTCGCGCAGGATAATGGCTATCTTGACGATTTCCCCACGCCGGTCAGTTTCGACACCGCAATGGGCCTGCCGCGCGGCGAAGTGCTGATCATCGCCACCGGCGGGCAGGGCGAACCGCGTGCTGCGCTGGGCCGGATGGCGGATAGCAATCATCCGATTGAACTGGCTGCGGGCGACGTGGTGCTATTCTCCTCGCGCCAGATCCCCGGCAATGAAATCCCGATCGCCAAAATTCAGAACCAGCTCGCCGCGCGCGGGATTGTGACAGTGAGCGACCGGCAGGCGTTTATCCATGTCTCGGGCCATCCGGGGCGGCCAGAGCTTGAGGCGCTGTATGATTGGCTGCGGCCCGAAGTGCTGGTGCCTGTCCACGGCGAAATCCGCCACATGACTGAGCAGGCGCGGGTCGGTAAAGCCGCCGGGATCCCGGCGCAGGTGGTGCAGAAGAACGGTGATCTTGTGCGCCTAGCCCCCGGCAAGCCGGGCAAGCTGGCCGAAGTGCGTGCGGGGCGTCTGGTGCTCGATGGCGATATTATCGCGCCCGCTAACGGCGAAGCGATCACCATGCGCCGCCGGATCGCGCAAGATGGCGTGCTGGTGGTGGTGCTGGCGCGCGGGCAGGCTCCACTGGTGGAGGCAATTGGCCTGCCGTTGGATGAAGACTTGCCAGATTTTCTTGAAGAGGCCGCTGGCGACGTGCTTGCTGCAATCAATCGGCTCAAGGGCAAGGACGCACGCGATTCAGCTGTGATCCACGAAGCCGCCCGGCTCGCCGCCCGCCGTGCGGCGCAGCGTTGGTCGGGTAAGAAACCGCAGGTGCGCGTGGTGATGCCGGGGGCACCTGCCTGATGCAGATTACTTCGATTGCAGCGATCTATTTCCTGTTCTGGGTGATGAGCGCGTTCGTGATGTTGCCGTTCGGGGTGCGCACCGCCGATGAAGCCGGGGAGGCAAAGGTGCCGGGTCAGGCGGACAGCGCCCCGGTCAATTTTCGCCCCGGCAGGGTGGCGCTGCGGGCAACGATCATCGCGGCATTGTTCACCGGGCTGTTCGTCGCCAATTACCAATATGGCTGGGTCACTGTTGCCGATATCGACATTCTGCCCAAGCCGCCGGGAACAGCGGCGCGCTAGCTGCGTAGGCGCTGGATCGCCTGTGCCAGCGCGACATAGAGCTTGCCCATTTCCGAACCCAGCACCGTCACGCTCAGCGCGTGGCCATCACGGGTCGACAGAATCGAGCGCAGCATCGCCTCGAAATCGTGAATGTAGCGGCTGACATTGGCCTTGAACGCATCGTCCGCGTTGTAGAGCGATTCAATCTCGCGTGCGGTGCCATTGTCGACCAGCCGCACCGCGCGGCGCGTAAAGATGCCGCGGTCGCCCTTCAGATAGGCATCCCATGCGGTGTCCGCCACTTCGGTGGACAGCGCGGTGCTGATATCGATGGCAGCCGAATTGAGGCTGTCGGTGATCAGCGCCATGCGCCGCGCGAAGTCATTATTGATCTGTTCTTCGGCCAGTTCGCGCACCCGCGTCACGCGGTGTTCGAGATTGCCGGTAAGCTCGTTCACCCGCACAAGCTGATCGCGCAGCTGGATGGTTACTTCCCGGCCGACGCCCGAGGCACGGGCTGCTGCTTGCTCTAACTTGCCGATCATCGTGGCTGCTTCATTTTGTAGCGCGCGTTCGAGCACCTCGACCGCTTCGCCGCCGAGGTTCTGAGCGAGCGCAGCGGTCTTTTCCCGCGCACCGGCATCAAGGGTGGCAAAGGCCTGTGCAATCGCTGTCTCCAGCGTGCCGAGTGCATCGCGCAACCGTTCCTGCGTGTCAGCGGCGAGCGTTCCGCTTTCCTCCGCCAGCCGCGCGAACCCGCCGCGCAGGCCCTGTAGGCGGGCGAGCGCGTCGTCTGACTGTTCGGCGAGGCGTGATCGGAACCCGGCAATCGCTTCATCGGCGGCGTCGATCTCGCTGCGGGTTTGCAGCAGATAGCCCGACAGATCGTTGCCTTGCTCGCTTGAACGCAGCATCAACTGGTTGACCGTGTCAGCGCGCGCCTCAACCTCAGAGAGCGCTTCGCCGGCTCCGGTGATCGACTGGGTCAGATCTTCGCGTGTGGTGCGCGCGCCCGACTGGATGATTTCCAGCAGGCGAATGCCGCTTTCGGTGAGTTGCGCCAATTGTGTCTCAGTTGCGGCAAGCGCGGCGCGTTTGTCGGCCAAATGTTCCCCAAGCGTGCCAAGACCTGTCGTAAGGTTGGTGTGTGCAGCTTCACCGTGCTCGTCAATTTCGCGTATCATCTGCCCCAACTGGTCGATGCGTTCTGCCACTGCTTCGCCATGCGCCAGCAGCTTTTCAGTATCGGCAATCTGCGCTTCACGCCGCAGAGCCAGGGCATCATCAAGTTCGCTAAGCCGCTGTGCCAGCAGTTCGCTTGCTTGCGCTTCGTGAGTTTCGAACGCGGCCTGGCGCTGTTCAAACTGTTCGGCAAGCGCGCGGCTTCGTTCACTCAGCTGGCTGTCGAAAGCCTCAATTTCAGACGTGGTTTGCCGTGCCCGTTTGCCCAGCGCGGCGAGCGCAGTGGCTTCCAGCGTGTCGAGCCGGGCACGGTAGGCTTCGGCGTCGGTCTGCAAGGCGACAAATCGCTGGGTGACGAGCGCTTCGATCCGGGTTAGCTGATCTTCGAACCCGGTTAGCGTTTCGCCCACCCGCTCGCCCAGACTGCGCACCTGCGTTTCGCTGGCGGCACCAAAGGTGTTGAGCCTCTCGAACCCGGCCACCAGCCGTTCAAGCTGATCCTGCGCATTGCGCCCTGCGCCGCCGATCTGGTTGGCGACGTCGCGTGCGGAATTGGCGATCACCGGCAGGTCATCGCGCAGCCGGTTCATGTTGCCGAGCGCGGTTTCGCTGGCGCTGCCAATCGCCTCGACCTGCGCGCCATTGGTGGTGATGAGCGCCTGCAATTCGCCTGCATGGGTGGAAATCCGCTCCGCCGCGATCCGGCCCAGCGATTCCAGATCGCGCGATTGCGCGCCCAGAAATTCCCGCGCGAGGCTGAGTTCGCGGTTGACCACCTTGAGACGCGCTTCGAGCGCAGCGCTTTCTTGGTTCATCAGCACGGCGCTGGCGACAAAGCGATTGGATTCTGCGCGCGATGATCGCATGGCGAGTAGCCAGACGACCCCGACCAGAGCAACCGGTGCCGACCATTGCACAGCCCAGCCTGCCCACAGATCTGGGGCAGGGTTGGCAAGCAATTTTGCCCAATGCGACCAGACGAAAAATGCCGACCATGCGACAATGGTTGCCAATGCCAAAGTCGGTGACACCCACCCGAACCGGGATGTCGGCAGAGCGGGGTCGCCGTCGGCAATCCAGCTTTCCGAAAGTTCCAATTCGGCCGCTTCTGGCGCTGCCGAGTTATCGGCTGCATTGTCCGGCGAAACCGGCTTCGTTGCGCCGTTTTCGCCGCTCTTGCGCCCCAAGGCGCGCATCTGGTGCCGTCCTGCCATATTGTTATCATAACACAGTCGGACTCGTGATAAACCCCGCTTTAACCCAATTTGTCTTATGATCGTGTCATGGCGTTTGATAATGGAGCCCTTGATGCGACCCTTGCGGCGGCGGCCGGCGATGATGCCGTGCTACTGCGCGAACTGCGCGCGGCGTTTCTAGAAAGCGCGGCTCGTCAGCTTGACCTGCTCAAACGGGCGCGCTGCGATGGCAACTGGAACGTTGCGGCAATGCGGCTGAAAGGGCTGGCGGCAAGTTTCCATGCCGACGACTTGTTGCAGGCCGCTGAAATCGCGCTGCAGGCGGCACCGGGCGAGCCTTTGGCCATCCGCGAGATCGAAGCGGTGCTCGCGCGGTTCTCACGCTCCGCACGTCGCTGATCCCATGATGGTGCTTGAACGATTGCGCTGAACCCGCCAATCCCTCAGTCTTTCCGTGGCTCGATCGGAGATGTGAAGGATGCGCACCGGCCTGATTGCTGCTGTCACACGCACCGCGACCGGCGAATTGCGCGCCGAATTGCCTGTGGTCGGGCGGTCGGTGCTGGCTTGGCAGGTGGCGTTGATGCGCGATCTGGGCGTCGAACGGATACTCTGTCTGTGCGAGGACGTGCGCGGTGAAGTGCTGCGTCTGCAACACGAGGTTGAAGCGGGCGGCGGCGCGTTTCATGCGTTGAAAGGCTTTGCCGCACTTCCAGCGCTGGTTCGGGCCGAGGATGATCTCATCATACTGCGCGATGGGCTGGTGCCCGATCCGCTGCTGGCGCGCTCGCTGGTGGAGGCTGACCCCGGCCTGCGCCGGATGGTCGCCTGCCTGCCTTCCGATCATCCGCTTGCGACCAGCCACCCTCACGACTTTGAGCGTGTCGATGCGGTGCACCATTGGGCCGGACTGCTGGTGATGCGCGGTGCGCCAGTGCAACAATTAGCTGATTTTCCAGCGGATGCCGATGCGATTTCGGTGCTGTTGCGGCTCGCCTTGCAAGCTGGAACGCTTTGTCATGGTTTGACCGCAAATGCGTTGAGGGATGAGGCGTGTTTGCTGGCGGATAGCGCGGATGCGATCACGCGGCACGAACAGGCCATGATTGCAAAAGCGGCACCGGAATCGGATTGGCGCGCGCCGCTGGCAACACTGGCGGCGGTGCTGGTGCGAAAACTTGCGCCGCACGGCCTGATGCGGGCACCAATGATTGGCGCAGCCGCAGCATTCGCCTTGCTGATTGGCGGAGCGGTGACGGCGGCGTTGGGGGCGGCAGCGGGCGGCCTTGCGCTGGCGGCGCTTGGCAATTTTGCCGCGCGGCTTTCGGGTGGCTTTGCGACGCTGCGCCAGCATCTGCTGCGCCAGCACACCGCTGGGCGGCGCGGGGTAATTGTGGGGGTTTTGGTGGATGCTTTGACCGCAGTTGCGATATGGTTTGCGCTATCCCCCTGGCCCGAATGGACTCCGCTGGCGGTGTGTGGGCCGATGGCCATCGGGCTGGCACGACTTGCGTCAAAAACAACCAATACCGCGCTGGCGGCGGTTGCATCCGACCGGGCGATCCAACTGCTGTTGCTCGCCTTGGCGGCGGTTTTCGGTTTGCTGCCTGAGGCGGTCGCAATCATGGCATTGGCGCTGCTTGCTGCTTTGCTACTGCGCAAAGCCGACAATTGAACTAACGCGGCCTTAACTATGCAGGTGTTAGGCCTGCAAGGATGGGCGAAGAAACGATGGACCTTGCCGCCGACCAAGCTGTCGAGGCGATCCTGCGGGATGAACTCGCGCGCGAAGACCGCGCGGCGGCGGCGGTCGTTCCGGTGCTGCGCCATTTGCTCGCCAGTGACGCCCATGCATTGGTGAGCGACGCCATTCTTGCGCGGGTGCGCGGCATGGTGGTGGATTGTGCCGCGCAATTGCTGGCTGCGATGGCCGGACGTGATCCCGCCGCTCGCTCTACATCGCTGGCCGATCCGGCGATGATCGATTTCTGGGCCGATCGCTTGATGCGTGACGAGCCGTTGCTCAGCTTCTGTCATGCGCTTGCCAACGAGGGCCTGCTTGCGGAAAAGTTCCAGCTGCGCCGCGCCATTGACCCGGTGCTCAGCCCGCTATTGCAGGAACTGATCGCGTCCGA
>Ga0180009_10002258_pt1 | contig 22769 bp, 15 predicted proteins | sample OS_PC_MetaG_FD_123537 | JGI IMG/M metagenome (GOLD analysis project Ga0180009, IMG submission 123537) | Groundwater microbial communities from the Aspo Hard Rock Laboratory (HRL) deep subsurface site, Sweden - OS_PC_MetaG | ecosystem: Environmental > Aquatic > Deep subsurface > Groundwater...
CAGAATATCAAAAAAAGAATCCAGCAAGGGCAAGTTGTCAAAACCTAGATTGTGACAGATGACATACTGATGTCAAAAAAGATAGCATTAGCAAGTTAGCCATTAATACTAAAACGTATAGATGGTAATAAATCTTTGAAGGCTTTCGGGAGGTCCCGTACTGGGCGGTTCCTTCATCCCGCATTCGCGGGACAGGTCCCCGCATTCGCGGGAGGGGACAGTACGTTTTTTCCATGGTAATTTTGCTGTTGATTAATGACGATCAAATGTACTCACTTTTCTAATGCAAATGATTTGGTGGCTATTCTTCCTTTCTAATCCGCATTAAATGAAGATAATGCGTCTAGCTGATGATTTGCGAAATCGGTGATTTCGCAATCTTATAGGTAAGGTAAAATTTTCGAATTAGCTCTAGATTTCGTTTCGAATAACCCTTTCAAACTCTTTCGATAATCTGACTGAAAGTTTTTCTAATAAATATTCGCCATAGTTTGGTTGTTCTTTCCCCGCTTGTTTATGTTCAACAATCTGTTTGCCAAGCTTTTGGCTCTTGGCTCAGGGAAATAATGAATATCGAACTCCGAATAATGACAGAATGTCAATTCGGTGTTCGATATTCGGTTTTCAAAAGAATAAATTTAGAGGTTATTGATGTAACCCATAATTTCAGGGGCTCTGTCGGGATTAATCAGGCTAAAGTGATCAACCCATTTAAGTATAGGTTTGCGTTCCAGCACCTCATAGCCTTCGAATAAAGCCGATGAGGTGGGCATCAGACAATCATTAGGAATTTTCCCAAACAGCCGAAAAACATCAAAAGCAATTTTTGCTTTGGTGGAATAGTATGACTCAGCCCAAACCCACTCAATATCAATTTCGTTTGGGTGGGTGGTAATATGAAAATGCCCCGACATCTGCCCATCAAAAACCACATATTTATTTCTACTGGCTATATCATTTGGGTTGTTTAACAGATTATTAATAAAATCACCCTCTGAGAGCATATTCTGAGGTCCCGGAAAGTCTAAAAAGCACAGCAACCCGATTCTATTAACCAACGGTGTGCCTAAATTTGGAGCCCCGAGCGAAACAAATCTTGTTATTGAGCCACCGACAGCTACATAAGCCCTGGCCACCAAACCTCCCATTGAATGACCTACGAGAATCGGGTTGCTTAAGCCGGCTGCCTGAACGGAGTCAAACAATATTTTTCCGTTGATCATAATAGAATCTTTCCAGTTGTATTGATACACATAAACATCGTGTTTTTCTTTAAATGAGGAGCTTAATTTGCTTATAATGGCGTCCCAGTTTGTAAGTTTGCCCGTCATGCCGTGTATAAAAATTACTACCGAATCCCCCGGGTGGCCCGATGACCAAACTTTTTTAAAGACATATTCATTATCCGGAAAAACCTGAGGGCAATAGAAATCTTCTGCTTTGTTTATTACCACATTTACTTTTTTCCCATTGCCGATTGATTCTGTTACCTTGTCAACTTCTCCAAGAAGCTGGGGAACGGCTTGTGAGTTATCGTATTTTCCGGCAAAAGAAAAGTTTAGTTTTTCCGTATCGAAGTTGGATGAAAAAACAACCGAGTTATCATTGATAGTTCCAGTTACTGTTCCTTCATAGTTGGTCTCATGATCTCTGACAATTATTTCTCCCGACAACTTGTTATCTTCCTGACTTAAACGGAATTGATAATACAAAAACGCACTATCAGGTTGATTTTCTATCATATTAAATTCCCAATAGGTGATGTTATCCATGAGAATATTTTTTGGCGGGCTATCATTTTTCTTACACGACAAAGTGATTATCGGGATTGCTGCCAGGCACATTAAACTATTAAGTAATGATTTCATAAAAAAAGATTTTAGAATTAATTTTAATACCATTGTTTGGTTTCTGATACAACCAGTTATTGTGATTGATTTTTTCACCTGCTTCGCTCCAGTTTGTCTCTGCAACACTTTAAATGAATCAATTAAAAACAGCAACTGCATACAGGCAGGATAAAAAGTATGACTGGATTATCAATTAAACTGAAGAACTGGTGCGCTAAGCACTCGCGCACCAGCAGTTTTAAAACCTTAATCAATAAGCAGGGTCTCTTTCACACACTTCCAATCATTACGGTTGAGGTTTTGGAAATTTACCCGTATAAATAAGTTGCATAGTATAGTTATATCTATAGTTTAGTGGTAATCCCAATCTTTCATTTTCCCTCCAGGTAGCCGACGCATCTGTATGATACAGGTAAGTTTGAAGTGTAATGGGTATATCAAAATTACCTGTCAGCAATGGAAATTGTACAAATACGGAGTCGTTGAGATTAGCATTTGTGCTATAGAGCTCTATATCGGCTATTTGATAATCACCGGTATTGTTAATATAATGAATACCTGCCCGATCAGCTTGTGTAATGTCGTTAAATTCAACAGTATGAAACGAACCTTTACGTATGAGATGTGAAGTGTTAAACAGAATGATCGAATCGTTACCTAATTGGCTGGAGCGGTTAAACAGAAACGACTGTTCATATTGAATTGAATAACCCAGTTTGGTGGTGTTAAGATACCAGGTAATCGGCGTATCCGTTGTCTGCTGTTGTATAAAATCAAAACCAATTGAATTAAAAACATTGGGATTTGATGCATTGGGAATGTTGACAAAATCGTTTTTATATTTTTCGTTCAAAAACCAATTATAGTAAGTAGGATTTACAAATGGGGTTGTATAATAAAAGTTATAGTGATTGGGTGAAGAGGGGTCTGTTAGTTTTATTGTTTTGTTAAACTCACTCTGGCTCATGGCCTGGTAGCCCCATAACCAACGCATGGCAAAAAACCCAAACGGGGTTGTGTTGGTGGACGTCTGATTGGGGGTACACGTTGAAAAATCAGGATCTGTAGGATCGTACCAAAAAATAGTAACATTGGTTTCATAGTTGACCGAACTCCCTAAATTATGATGCCAAGGGTTGTTTGAGGCCGTATTGGGAAAGATAATGATATTCTTGGCTTCTTGCGTAATGCTACCTTGTGACAAAGGCACTTCGCAATTATAAAATACCCATTGATTATCAGCCGAGGAAGTCATAACATTGTTGCTGTTTTGCCACCGGGTATATGGGATCAAACTATTAACTATCTGTGCCTGATTATTTTGTGTCATTTTATAGGATAGGCCATTAATGGTTCCATTAATAGTATTGGTTACCGGAGTAGCCTGGCCTCCCTGATAATAATAGTAAGGTGTATATACCACGCCAGCGAAGCAATTATCCATGGCCACGCCGTCGGCCTCAATAATCGAACAGGTAAACTCCATTCGGGCAAGCAAATTATTAAACTCTGTATCAGGCGCAAGCCCCACATTGACAAATCTCATGTCGCTGTTATATTTATCAGCGTTAATATTTGTAGAGTTTATTGCCAATGAGTAGGTAACATCTCGCAGTAATTGTAATTCAGACTGAATATTATTTGAAAAATCTGTGTACCACTGATTCAGGTCAGCTGTATGTCCAAGAGAATTCTGAATATTGGCGGTAACAATTAATCCTTTAAGTTGATGATGCAGTGCTTTTAATATGCGTTTTTCCATATAGGAATAAAATCGCAGCGCAGATTCAGGAGTTGGGTTTGGATGGTTTAGAATATAAAGCTTGATGGATTTACTTAAAACTGAGTTGTTTGCAGTGCCTAGTGCCGCCTGAATTCCATTAATATATTCCTGTGCTTTACTGATGTGATCGTCATTCGCAAAATGAACATTGAAATCGGATTTAATCTCTTCCAGAGCTGCACGCAATATATCGGGATGAGCGGTGTCTGCACTATTTATCAAATCGTGAATTTTTGTTGCGAAAAAGTTGAAACTAATATTGCCAGCCTGTGAGGCGTAAATCACATCCATTTGAGAACCCAATTGATCGATGGTAGCAAATTCACCGTCTAATTCCAGCGTATTTTCCACGATGGCCAGTTCATCTTTAATTTCATCCATCAACTGTGCAATTTCGTTTGCTAACTGAGCAATGGAGGCTTCAACATTAGCAATGTCAGCTTTAACACCTGCAATGTCTTTTTTCAAATCTTTTAAAGCTTTCTTTCCCTCGTTATAACCAGTTATTGCCCCAATTATGTCGAGTGATGCACTTATTGCTCCATTGGGAACTTCTGAACTTAATACGGCCGAACCATCCATATAATTTCCCAGTAACTGAGCATGTAGTTTGAAGTCGTTTTCTTTTTCTAGGTCGCACATCATGTCTAACTGACCCGTATTAAATGTATACTCAGGTATTACCACCGGAATACCTGAATCGTCAATGGGAGGAGTAGGTGTCGTTGGGTCGTCTTTCTTGCACGAGCTTCCAGCACCAATTACTAATACTGAAACCATCAGTATCATGGTAATTTTTTTAAGTAGTTGAGTTTTCATGGCTTTGGATTTAAATTTATTTTATTGATTATTGCTCTCCTGAGCTTTGTTTTTTGTAATTAGCGATCCGGCAAATTTCTTTGCAGACAGGATGGCCTGCAAGAAATATCCTAGACTGTTGCCTGCTGATTTGCCGGAGGTGATTGATTGATGGTTTGCTTTGACAATTTCTATTGTGTTATCGGTAATGTGCAGGTGCAAAATCTGGTGGTTAAGAAATCCGCGAATTTTTGTCTCCAGCTCCGGAGTCGTTTCATCGGTGAGCAAAATGGCATCTGGCTTTGGTGCCTTAGCATATTTTCCGGTTCTATGCAGAAAATGATGTGTATCATCCACATCCCTAACCAGATGCAGTTCATACTTAACTTTTGAATCATCCAACACTTGTTTAACCTTTCCGATTTTTTTCGGACAGTGTTCAACCAATAATAGTTGAACGGTGTAGGTGTTGGCATTTCTCATGGCGACAAGTGAATTTATTTATTGGTTGGTATTTCAATACCCCTTTAACTTTGCACTTTTTTATGGTGTAAAAATACAGCGACAGTTTATCGAAATCATCGGCGTTACGCTTAATGTGGAATAGGTGGGTTGCCTAATTTGCAATAGGTGAATTGCCAATGGGGAGAACAGGGGATTACTTGTTAATGAATTTTCAATAAAAAGATACCGTTCACTATAAATCTAGCACCAACCCAAAAAAAACGTTATTCTACCTCAACCAAATTGTGCAAAATGGCAAATTTAACCAGCCCGGCGGTGGTTTTCGATTCTGTTTTATTAATCAGGTTTCTCCGGTGAGCGTCCACCGTTCTCACGCTAATGAACAGGATTTCAGCAATTTCCTGGTTGGAATACTCCCCTACAATGAGCCGCAGGACTTCAATTTCCCGCTCTGAGAGGTTACTTTTTAAATCAGGCTCTTTAAATTCAGGCTTTGAAAGGCTATTGAGGTAAGTTTGTGTTATTTCAGAACTAAAATAGGGTTTATTGGCACAAATGCTTGCGATGGCGGTAGTAAGCTCTGCTTTTCCTGTATTTTTCAAAATAAATCCCGATGCCCCTGATTTAAATACCTCGCTAACATAATTTTCTTCATCGTACATACTAAGAATGAGCACTTTTGTTTCAGGGTATAATTTCTTCACTTTTTTTGTAGTCTCGATTCCATCCAATATAGGCATAGAAATATCCATGATAATCAAATCGATGGCTTTAATTTTCAAAATTTCAAGCACTTCAGCCCCATTCCCGGCTTGGGCAACAATCTTAAGGGTTTTTTCATCCCTTAATAACGACATAATTCCATCACGGATTATTTTATGGTCGTCGGCAATGAGCGTATTTACGGTTTTCATATCAAGAAGTTTTTAATTCAATGGATATGGTCGTGCCTTTTCCTGGTTTGCTGTTAAAGCTTAAAAAACCCGACATGGACTTCACTCTGTTTTGTATGTTCATTAAACCATCCCCCTGGTATTTTTTTGAATAATAATTGAACCCAATTCCATTGTCGCTGTACAGAAACAGTATCTCGTTGTTGATGACCTGAAATTGAAAATGGAGTTTGGAGGCTTTGGAATGTTTAATTGCATTATGAAGAATTTCCTGTGTAATTCGATATAAATTAATTTCTACATGGGGACTAAAGCGAATATCTTTAATATTTTCAACAATGGTTACTTCGATGGCTGAATTTTTCAAAAACGAGTTTAATAATGCTTTAACCGTTGATAGCAAACCAAATCGTTCAATGGATTTAGGCATTAGATTGTGGGAAATATTGCGAACCTCAACAATGGCCTTTTCAAGCAGTTCGAGACCTGTATGATATTCCATTAGTTTTGATAAATTTAAACCGTTTACCTCATCTTTAAATCCGCTGAAGTTATAAAATGAAGCCGTTAGTAATTGCCCCAAGCCATCATGCAAATCCGATGCTATGCGTTGACGCTCCTTATCCTCCCCGACAATCAAAGCGGCAACCGCTTTTTCTTCGGCCACTATTCTTGCGCTTATATCCTTACTTACAACAATATAACCCTCCGGCTTGTCGTCCTGTAAGCGCATCAGATTAATTTTAACATCCAGCCATATGATCTCTCCGGCTTTGTTTTTCCCCTGCCACACAGATTGATATGGTTTAAAATCGATGACCACAAAAAGTTCGTTAATTAAAAAATCTTTGTGTTGTTCGGGAAACAGATGCGCCAATACGTTCCCAATTAAATCGCCGGGAGAATACCCAAATGTATGAATCGTGCCTGCATTAACATATTGAATAATTCCCTCAAGATCAACATATATAATGCTGTCGTTTACATTTTGTAATAACTTGGCCTGAAAATCAATTTCTTCTCTGGCTTTAAGGCTTTCAGTAATGTCTTTGTCCACCCCCCTGTAACCAATCGGGTTGTTATCTTCATCAAAAATGGGTACTGCGGTAGATAAAAAACAAACCTTCTCCCCATTTTTTGCGCATTTCCAATTTAGCCAATCTGTGATAGGTTCATTAAGTTTCATCAATTCTTCTAAACCCAAACTGGTCATATCCAAATCACAATTATACATCAGATCAAGAGCCGTTTTTCCGATGACCTCGTCAGGACGAAAACCCAATACACTTTCTATTTTATCGGAAACATAGACATATTGGCCACGGTTGTCGACCTCCCATATCCAGCCATTAACACTGTTTGCGATGTCAAAAAACCTTTTTTTGCTTTCGGCGAGTTTGTTTTTCTGATAAATAATTTCTTGTTTTTGTTTATCCAATTGAAGAAAGAATCTGGCTTTCTGCACAATGACTTCTCGAATAATTGGTTTTGCGAGATAATCCACAGCTCCCAGAGCATACCCTTTTAACATACTGGCCTGATCGTTGTGGTTGGCAGTTAAAAAAATAATCGGAATCAATTTACAGTTCTCAATTTTTCTGATTTTTTCGGCCAATTCATAACCATTCATTACCGGCATCATGATATCGAGTATGATTAAACAGAATTGATGATTCCGGATGTGTTCAAGAGCTTTCTGTCCACTTTCTGCCATGAATATTTCAACCCCCGGAAAGTTAAAAAAGGCTTTAATAAGCATGTTGTTTGCAGGGGTGTCATCAACGACTAATATTTTTTGTGCCGTATATCCCATCATCTTATTTTTTTATTACAGGAATTCTTTCTTCCAGTGCCTGAGCCAGTTTATAAAGCACCTCTTTTTTTGCCAGGAGTTTTTTTGATGGATTAGCACATTTCGAGATTTCCAAGAGCTCACTTTTCCTATCGATCGGTTTTTTTTTATTCATCCCCATTTCATTGAATACTGAAATGCAAAGTAATAGCATCTTAAAGATGAGTTTAAATAAAACACCTCACAAAAACCTACCGGATAAGTTAAATCCACCTCACAAAAACCTACCGAAAAACATATCTGCTTGTAAATGTTGCGCTTACTTGTTTTCGCTTGCGTATTGAGGAGCGGGATCGCATGATAGAATGAGAAATGTAAACTGAGCAGCTCGATTCAGGATGCAGGCAGGCTTTTACAATTAAAGGGTTCCAACAAGTAATTGAGGCAGGCAAATCTATTCAGGCATTACAGAATGATTTTCAGGTAGATAATTCCGAATTCTCCTTACTACCTAAAGTGACAGTAAAAATGAAGTCAGGTTATCATCAGGTTCGAGATTCAACTTACGGCGGATGGAGCTGCGGGAATTCTCAATGGTTCGTATACTGCGGTTGGTGAGTAGCACGATGTCTTTTGTATTGAGATTCAGTCTTAAAAAACTGCAAATTTTAAGTTCTGCCGGCGAAAGATCCGGGAATCGTTGGAGCAGGATTTGGTAAAAGTCATGGTTCACCTGTTCAAACCGGGTTTCAAATTCTTTCCACGCTTCTGTGGGGAGACCGGCTTTTAGGTTACCTACAATTTGGTTTAATCTGGCTGCGTTTTCCTCTGCTAAATTGGGCATCAGCTTGTAGATTTGATTATTTACCTCATAAATAATTTCATTCAGTCGTGCTGTCTGGAGCGCTTTGCTCACCAACTCTTTGTCGCGCACCTCCATTTTCAATTGAAGTTTTTCATGTTGTTCGATGGCGAGTTTGGCGTTGAAGGCAGTCGATTTCCGATGAAAGAAAAACAAAAATCCAACCACAGTAAAAACAAGTGAAATCAACAAAAATCCAATGAAGTAAACCCTTTTTTGTGCTTTTTCGGTCAACACCTGCTCCGAAAGCTGAGCCATTTGGTGGGCACTTTTCTCTTGCTCATATTTAGTTTCCAATTCCAATATTGTTTTGTTCATTTGTACACCGGCAATGCTATCCTTCAGCGTAATATACTTTTCGTAATAGGAAAGGGCTTCTTCAAAATGACGACTTTTCTTATACGCCTCGGAAAGCATTTGGTAGACTTCACTTGTTTGTTCCGGAAGTTTCCGACGCTTTATTTCCACCTCACTTTGCGTCAGCAATGCAATCGCTTGGTTAAAATCTCCTTCCTCGGTTAAAAGCCCACCCATGTTTATATTGTTCAATAAGATTCCATATTCCAAACCGTTTTTTTGACAATAAAACAATGAACTGTCAAAATACAATTTTGCATTTGAAAATTGGCCTTCTTTTCTCGAGAGATTTCCCATATTCAAAAATACCCTGGCCAATTCAAATTCATTATTTGTTTTTCGTGATAAATCCATCGCTTGCAGAAAGTAACTTCCCGCGGCATCTAAGGAATCAGCCTCTTTGCACAAAACACCAAGATTAATATAATTCATATTCAGGGCTACCAAACGTCCTAATTCTTTGTTTATGGCTGAGGCCTTTAGTAAGTATTCATAGGCTTTACTATGGTTACCCAAACTCATGTGCAAAGTTCCAATATTGTTGTACAATACCGCCAATTCACCTTTGTCTCCTGCTTTGATGTAGTATTTTACCGCCTGCAAGTAAAAATTTATAGCTTGAAGCCGATTACCGTTTACATCAGCAATTTTAGCTTTCTGGTTAGAAATGACAGCCTGTTGATGCGCTAAACCATTTTTAACTGCATAGTCCTGTGCTTCTTGAAGCAAAACAAGGGCACTGTCAAAATTGGATTCCTGAAACAATAATTCAGCCATTATTAATTGATTGCGCATCAAATAGTTTGTAGCGTTCTCTTTTTTTGCCAACAACAATGATTCTTCTATGGCTTCCTTCGATTCAGATAATCTGTTAGTTTCCAAATACAGATTCCCTAATGTAAAAAGCACTTCCATTTTCGACCATGAATCAAATAAAGAATCGGAGAACATAAGTGCTTGCCGAAGATAGGCTTCTGCACTGTCGGGGTTTTGAGTGCTCAGATTTTTCCCTATCATGATTAAGGCCGCTAACTTTGCTTTAGTATCATGAGATTGAATAATTTGCTCTAAGCTGTCTGACTCCGCATCAAATGGCTGTCCTATTACTGGATTTAGGTTGTATATCCATAACAGGCTACATAAGATTATGTTCGTATAAAAATGCTGTTTAATCTTCATTTATCCGGGAGCAAATACTACGCTAAAGTACATATAACAAATCAATATCCACACAGTCATGTGTTGTTTTTTGCTAATGAATCAAGAGGAACTGTTTTTCAAAATGGAATTCCGACACTGTTGCTTTGTTCATTTTAAACTTTTACCATTTCAACCTAACCCGATCTTCTCCAGTTCAAAAAAGTGAAATGAAGATAAAAATCATGCTTTAGCTGTTGAGGCTAATCATTCTAATTTGTATTCCTCTTTAAAAATAATCAAGATATGGTTGCTCCTAATTCAAAACAATGTTTTGCAAAACTCAAAAAATGCCAGAACCTTTTTTATTAACAGAACTCCCATCGCCAGACCAGAAAGTTTACTAAGTCATCAAATATTATGTTTCTGACGGTAAAGATCGAGAAGGTATCAATAACAGGAGGCCTCCTGTATGATGACTATTCCCGCACCTTGAACACCAGAACCGGAGTTTTTTCAAGGACTTTTAACGCTTCTCGCGGAATTTTTACGGCGATGTGTCCATTTGCATTTTCCGGCAACAAGGGTTGATTGCAACCCAAAAGGCTTACTTCCTTGCTTTGGATTACAAACCCTTCCGGAAGGGTAATCTGCTCAGGTACAGATTCCTCTTCGGATAACAGGTAAAACGCGTACACGGCTTTGCCATCTGCTGATTGGGTAAAACACCAATTGTCTTTTTGGTAGGGAGCATAGGGTTTACTGTTGTAAATGGCTTCTCCGTTTACATCCATCCACTGCCCGATTTCCTGTAATCGGCTAATGACTTCGGGGACCAAAACTCCTTGTTTATCTGGCCCTATACCCAAAAGCAGATTGCCTCCCTTGGCCACTATTTGCACCAGCGTTTGTATAGCCCAATGTGCCGATTTATAACGCTCGCGCGGACCGGTTGAATACCAACTGTCGCCCAGTGTGATACAGCTTTCCCAAGGATAGCCGGGCATGGTATCCGGTATTTGCTGTTCAGGTGTCCGGTAGTTTTCAAATTCTCCATGCACTGTTCTGTCGACCAAAAGCAAACCGGGCTGTAAGGTTCGTGCCTGTTGGGCAATCAGCGGAATGTTTACATCCTGAATCCATTGGTTTTTCCCAAGCCAGGGTTTGGTTTCTTCGGTAAGTGAACCTGCCGGACGAACCCATCCTCCATCAAGCCATAAAATATCAATCGGGCCGTAGTCGGTCATAAGCTCAACAATCTGATTTTGTGTATACTCCTGAAAACGATGCCACCTATCGGGATATTTCCCGGGGTCATAGTTCACATTTCGGTCTTGCGGCGGAAAATAGGGCCACCAGTAATCATCGCTATGCCAGTCGGGTTTACTGAAGTAGGCTCCAATACCCAGCCCTTTGGCACGAAAGGCATTAAAAACTTCCAGCGCAACATTACTGGCCGGATTTGAAAAAAAGGCACTGGCCGTATCGGTAATTTTGTAGTCGGTATACTTTGAATCGTACATGCAAAACCCATCGTGGTGTTTTGTTGTAAAAACGACGTACTTCATGCCTGCGTCATAAGCTGCCTGCGCCCACTGTTCAGGGTTAAAACCGGCAGGATTAAAGGTCAACCTGATTTTTTCGTACGCGCGCACATAATTGCTGTAGTCGCCGGCAAACGGTCCGCGCCGCTCACACCACGGTTCATCTTCAGGGCACAAACTCCAGCTTTCAACAATTCCCCATTCGCTGTAAGCCCCCCAATGAATAATTACGCCAAACTTCCAGTTTTGCCACTGAGCCAGTTTTTGACTCACCTCCTGGTCGTCAGGCCACTGATAGGCTGTGTGTTGCGCCGATAAAGGCTGTGCAGAAAAGCAGGAGAAGATAAGGAACAAAAGGCCTGTGAAAAAAGGCAGGCCTGATTTAAAAATTCGATTCATGGATCTGTGTTTTTCGTTGATTATTTATATCCCCAGGCCACCACGACCCCGGTAAATTTTTACTGGTTTTTTAAATTTGACCTTAAGCACCGTTAAATAAGGATCGAGATGTTGTTGCGGAACCTGGATATAAACCAGGCCGGGTACAGGACTCCACGATATTTTTCCAACGATTTTCCAGCTTACCGGAGCATTGTGGCCTAGTACCGAAACATGTTCAATCTCATTAAAAATGCCTTTAAGCACGATCTGGTCGCGCGGGTTTCCGTTAAGGAAAAGGTACAAGCTGGTGCTGTCAGCCGAAAGCGTAGTAGGCCCGTAAAAATGACCCGGAGGCAATCCCGCCCGGGAATAAAAAACCGCTTCCTGATGTTTTTTGTTCCAGACTCCCAGCTCATTAAGCAAATATTGTTGTTCCTCCGGGATGGTTCCATCGGCACGTGGACCGATGTCGAGCAACAGGTTTCCTCCATACGAAATCACATCGGCAAAAATGGTAATCACCTCATAGGGTGTTTTGTAATTGGTGTCGTCAGGCTGATAGCCCCAACTGTTGTTCAAGGTCATACACAATTCCCACCAGGGAAAATCGGGGCGGCTTACCGGGAAATTCTGTTCAGGGGTTTCGTAATCGCCATACCCTTGCAAACGCCCATTAATAATGGCCTCAGGGTTTTTTTCCAGAATCATTTTTCTGATTTTGGCTGCTTCCCAAAGTTCGGCACTGTGCTCCCAGTCGCCATCGAACCACCATAGATCAGGGTTAAAAGTTTCAAGAATCTCGGTGATTTGTCCTTGCGAAAAAGTTTTAAACTTGTCCCAACGTTCCGGCTGTTCTGTGACTGTATAGCGGGAACTATCCCTTAAAAAACCCGGATAATCGGGAAAAGACCAATCGAGTAAAGAATAGTAAACCCCACATTTGATGTTCCTTTTACGAAGTTCAGTAAAAAGCGGATCAATCATCCCAACGCCGGCAGGTGAGGCTTTTACAATACTCAGATCGTTCATTTTGGTGTCGTATAGGGCCACCCCATCGTGGTGTTTAGTGGTAATAACAGCATACCCGGCTCCTGTTTCCGAAATGAGCTCAGCCCATTCGTCAGGTTGGTAGTTGTCGAGTGTAAAGCCATCGAGTTGACTCATATAACTTTCATAATCAATTTCATGGTTATGAAAACTCCACGATTCGCCAATTCCTTTTACAGCGTAAATGCCTGTGTGGATAAATATGCCAAGTTTGACATCTGAAAACCACTGCATTTTGTCTTTAATTTCGGTCTGATTTACACGGGATTGTGCTTTCAGGTTTATCACGACCAAAACGGCCAGCATGAGAAAAATATATTTCTTCAACATATTCAAATTTAATTATTTACGACTATTATCAGTGATCCTGATCAGGCTTCGCAACCGAATATCCTTTGAAGAAGCGCCCACCATCAGCCGAAAGTTGCCCGGCTCGATGGTCTTTTTCATGTTTTTGTCCAGCATTTCAAAGGCGTCAGGGGTTAAGGCAAGGCTAACTTCTGTAGACTCTCCAGGCTCAAGATGAATCCGTTTGAAACCTTTGAGTTCTTTTACAGGACGCGCTACCGAAGCCAGCTCATCAGTGAGATAAAGCTGCACCACCTCATCACCGGCCAGGTTTCCTGTGTTGGTGACCGTACAAGAAACTATCACCGTGTCGCCGGCTAAACACTCGTTTTTATCAAGCGTTAAGTTGCTGTATTCGAAGGTGGTATAACTCAACCCGAACCCAAAGGGAAATAAGGCCTGACCGGTAAGGTTGACATAATCATCGCCCCTTCCGGTAGGTTTGTGGTTATATACCAGAGGTAACTGCCCTTCGAACACAGGAAAAGTGATGGGCAAACGCCCGGCAGGATTATAATCGCCGAAAAGCAAATCGGCCACCGCCAATCCTCCCGCCTCGCCGGGATACCAGAGCTGGACAACCGACTGTACCTTTTCTATCCAATGACTCATGGTAATGGCACTTCCCCCGACAAGCAACACGATTACAGGCGTGCCTGTTGCAGCGACCTTGTTAATCAACTCTTCCTGTCGTCCGGGTAAATTAAGGTAAGCCCGATCGCGGAATTCGCCTTCTTCAATTCCGGCTACCACTATGGCCACATCGCTATTTTGCGCCAACCGGACAGCCTTTTCCATTTCAGCAGTTTCATTATCAACCACATCCCAAATCAACCTGAACCATGCATTGCCGGCAGGTTCATGGTAATCAATACGCAAGTCGTACGACTTTCCGGCCTCGAAGAAAAAGTCGACGGTTTTGATTTCTCTGCCCCGCTTTACCCAATTGTCGAGCACCAATTTTTCATCGATATACAGGCGGTATCCGTCGTTTCCATCAATACCAATTTTCCTAAAACCGCTTGTATCGGGTACTAACTCACCTTTCCACCGCACCGAATAAAAATCATAGTTAATTTTCTCAGGATCAGGCGAGAACAATGTCCATTGAAATTGAATTTGTTTATCAACACGGGTAAAAGCAGGATCACCGCTAAAATCGATTGTATTGAAATACGAACCCAAAAGTCCCGGAGTTGTTTTTCCATTAAAAACACAGGAAAGTGAGGTTTCAGGGATGGTAGAAAAAGTAGCCGGATTGCGATCACAACCCCGGGCATAAGAGATTTGGGTTGACGCGCCCTTCTTTTGTTGAAGGCCTTCCAGAATAGAAACAACCTGATTTCCCGGACCACTATATCCACCCAATCTTTTCTCCACAGCATCAGAGCCTATCACAGCAACAGAAGAAATATTTTCGCCAAGAGGCAATACATTATGCTGATTTTTCAAGAGCACAAACGATTCAAGGGCCGCTTGTTTGGCCAGCTCACGGTGTTCTGGTTTTCCGTTTTGTTGTGCGGCCAGACGAGGGTCAACATAAGGATTCTCGAAAAGTCCCAACTCCATTTTCAGGCGCAACACACGTTTAACAGCCTCATCGATAGCCTGATGGCTGAGGCTTCCATCCAGAAAAGGCGGCATAAACAATGTAGTATGATCATAACTGGTTTGAAAAACAACATCCAATCCGGCATTAATTGATTTGGCAGTAGCCTCTCCATAGTCACTTGCCGTAAAATGCAGCACATTGGCTCCCCCTGTCGCTCCGGCATCAGAAATGACAATGCCATCGAAACCCCAGGTTTCTTTCAATAACCCATTCAAAAGATAATCATTGGCCGTGCAAGGACTTCCATCGAACGAATTGTAGGCTGTCATTATCGAGCGCGAACCGCCTTGAGTTATACAGGCCTCGAAAGGAGGCAAAAAACGTTCTTTAAGCTGGCGTTCACTGATCTCTATCGGATAGCTGTCGCGACCACCCTCGCCAACATTGGCTACCAGGTGTTTTGGCGTAGTAACAACATTCAACTCCTCGAATGCCCTTACGTAGGCTACGCCCATGCCGGAACACAAGAAAGGATCTTCGCCATAAGTTTCTTCGGTTCGTCCCCACCTGACATCGTTGGCGATGTTGACCACAGGGGATAGCACTTGTCGTATTCCTCTGGTTTTGCTCTCCAGAGCAATGGCCTGTGCTACCTGATTCATCAATTCAGTATTCCATGAAGCGGCCAAACCAATGGCCTGAGGAAAAGCGGTGGCTCCCTCCCTGACTAATCCGTGAAGGGCTTCATCAAAAGCAATAATGGGTATACCCAACCGGGTGTTTTCGACAAAAAAACGTTGTATGCGGTTAATTTTTTCAGCCGTTTCATAAGCCCCCGAGCGGGCGCTATAAGCAAGCATCTGTTCCGAAGCATCGCGCTGATGGCCAACGGTGTTTACCTGAAATCCAAAGATTCCGTTCACATACTTGGTGGAGTCCGGCTCCAGATCTCCGGGTATCATAAACAACTGCCAGAACTTTTCCTCCGGCGTCATGCGCGAAAGCAGATCGTTTACCCGCACTTCCACCGGCAAATCCGGGTTTTTATAATCCTGCGAAAAGGCCAGAAAAGGAAATGCATGCAGGAATACAACAAAGACTAACCTGATGAGGTAGTCATGTACTAACAAATTCGTCCTCATCGCACCACAATTTCGTCAACAAAAACCCATGATCCGCCGCCGGCAGAGGGATGCCAGTTGAATAGCTTCAGTGTACCCTGCACTTCGAAACGCACATAGCGGAAACTCCGGCCTGCCGTTAAAAAGGCAAACAACCTGTTCACTTCTTCGGCGCGCTGATCTCCCTCCACTGCAATCGTGGCCAGGTTGTCGTAATTTCCGCCATCTTTCGACACGGAACAGGAAATAGCCTTTGGGTGGAGAATCCAACTTTTTTTATCCCACAGAGTGCTGATTTCAATGGTGTCGGCTTCCACAATGTTTTCCAGATCAAGCGTAAGGGTAAAATCCTGTGCTTCCCATCCCAGCCAATGGACTTTATAATCGTTTGCTCCTCTAACCCCATTTGTTAAAAACGCAAGGTCGCCTTTGCTGTATTTTGAGGCTGGCAAAGGTGAAGCCGCAACAGGTTTTCTGAACGCTTTATTTCCATGTACCTGGACTTCGACAAACCGTTTGGTAGCCTGGTAATATTGTTCAACAGTGAGCCCGGCTTCGTTGATAGGAGCGGTTTGGGCCTTTATCCCGGTCTGGTAAAAGTTTTCGAGTTGTGTCATCATCCAATCGTTCAGGATGAAATTGTTTCCCTTTTCAACATACCACCCTCTCGGCCCAAACATATCGCTTTTCCCGATTTCCATCATCGCATACTGCAGCGGCATGCGGGCTGTTTGCACATGAAGCAAGTATTCGGGATCATCAGCAACAGCTTGCTCCGCCTCATCGAAACAGGCGTTATAAAAAGAAACATTTGAGTCAGACAGAAAGGTATATTGGAAATTGGTTGGTGGTCCGTAAATATCGAGCCAGTCACCTGATTTATTAATTTCATCCTGCAGGCGATAGATATACCGTCGTATTGCCGGAGCAGCCTTTCCGTAATATCCATCGGCAAATTCGGCAATGATACTGTTTACTTCGGCATCCGGATTCCAAAGCAATTTCGCCAGGAGGTAGGCTTTAAGTTCAGAAAATTCGTGACCTGTACCTGTATTGGTTTGCTGAAAATGAGCCGCTACGCCGTTGTCAACAAAGAACTGCAGGTTAGGCTGAAGGACGTGCAAATTAGGGAAGGGACTGGTGCAGTGGTCAAAATCGATGGTATAATCCCACAAGTACAAGTTATTGGTAAGATTGCCCCAAGCCTCGATATCAGTAACAAAGCTCTGGCTAGTGGAATCGAGGGCAATGGGTTTGCTGCGGTTTAGTTCGATGGTGCAAAGCATTACCTGCACATTGGCCTGTGGTTTGACATGTTGCGGGGCTTTACGGCTATACTGGTAAGCCAGGGTAGAAATAATTTTATCCGGAAAGCGCTCTGCAACGCGGTTAACGAAATGAATTACAGGACCGGAGGCACTGCCTTCTTCTTCAATCATTTTTGTACAGGCATCGCAGTGGCAATAAGAGAAATTATCGTCCTGGCTAACCGACCAAAAGAGTTTTTCAGGCTGGTTCTTCATTTCTTCTTCCAGTTTTTTTGAAACGACCTCCAATACTTCATGATTTGAAAGACAAAGTTGATCAATCACGCGTTTGCCATTTAGCAAGGCAAAATATTCAGGATTCGATTGGAAATATTCCTGCCAGGGAATCAATTTATGAAAGGTATGCACATAATATCCGGAGGCAAACATATCGTCGATCGTATGCAAACGATGAAAATCTTTGTACTCTTCGTTTTCCGTAAAGCTACCGTTTACGTTGCGGTAATCATTTGGTGTAGTTCCTTCGAGGTTCAATGTTGGTATGGAAATGGTACTTTCGTGAGGCATGCGCACAAAGTCAGGAGCATAGTAGCGAACCCCAAGATATTTCTCCAACAATTCGGAAACACCATAAACACAACCTTTGTTTGCCCCACCAATTATATATAAGTCATCATTATCCGAATACAAACGGAAATCATCACCTCCTGCCATGGCCGTGTCTTTACGAATGTGCACATACTTACCTGTCAATGTATCAGCAGAATACATTACCGGAAGCGCGCAATCAGTTATTTGTTTTACATGAAGATTTAAAAACTCAGCCGCGCGCACTTCCTCAGCAGAAGGGTTTGGCGACAAAACAACAACATAGTCGGTTTGTCCGTCATCCACCAGAACAAGCTGAGGAGACTTGGGTTGACATGAAAAAAGAGCGAAGAGAAAAAAGGTGATTACAGAAAATATTTTCATCGAAAAGGGAATAAAAGTTTCTTATTGATTAACAATGATACAATTTGAAGGACGTACAAATTAGTTTCAAATCAGCTTTACGAGTAAAAAAAGTGCAGTCAAAAATACAAATCTAAAGGGATTTATAACGAAGGCCACACTAAAAAAAGGGATTTTATTAAAAGCAGGGGAATCAAAATTCCGGGCGGACATTTTTTCTCAGATCTGGCGCTCCTTTTTTTAATCGTTTTTAGTACTTTCGCAACCTGACATCAGCTAAATAAAAAGTATGAAAAAATTATTATTGGTCATCACATTATTTTTAGGTTTACAAATCATGGCACAAACACAAAAACCGGAAACACTGGTAGTTATCCATACCACCATGGGCGATATCACGGCCAAGTTATACAACGACACACCACTGCATCGCGATAATTTCATCAAGTTGGTTAAAGAAGGGTGGTACGAAGGGTCCCCTTTTCATCGGGTGATAAACCAGTTTATGATACAGGGAGGGGGCAACGCTGATGGCCGTCCCGACCCCGGATACACTGTTCCTGCTGAATTTTTACCAAATCACTACCACAAAAAGGGAGCCTTATCGGCAGCACGCATGGGCGACCAGGTAAACCCGAAAAAAGCCTCTTCAGGTTCGCAGTTTTACATTGTTCAAGGACAAATCGTGCCTCCGTCGCACCTTAACCGGTTTGCCGCTCAATCGGGCATTCAATACACACCGGAACAGATTTCTACGTATTCTACCCTTGGAGGAACCCCACATCTGGATGGCGGCTACACCGTATTTGGCGAAGTGGTTGATGGCATGGACGTGATTGATAAAATTGCTGCCGTACAAACCGGAAAAGGAGATATGCCCGTGGTACCCGTTACCATGACCATCGAGATTCTGGAGTAATTACCTAAATACGCCTGTTGGATGAAAGAAAGAATAGCCTCGCTGATGGCTGAAATCATGGCCTTCTCCACCTCTTCTCTCGACGAGCTGGAAGCTTTCAGAATAAAGTACCTGAGCAAAAAAGGACTGATTCCGGCCTTGTTTGCTGACTTTAAAGAAGTGCCAGACCACCAGCGCAAGGAAATGGGGCAATTGCTCAACGAGTTAAAACAGCAGGCACAGGAACGAATTGTAGCACTGCGTGCAGCTGTTGATGAAGCTGCTCCCGAAACTACCTCTGATAAAGACCTGACCCTGCCCCGTGAAGCGCCTCTGGGCTCACGGCATCCACTCTCTTTGGTTCGGGCTGAAATTATCGACATCTTCTCACGTATTGGTTTTTCCATTTCCGAAGGACCTGAAATAGAGGACGATTTTCATAATTTCACCGCCTTGAATTTCCCACTCGAACACCCGGCACGCGACATGCAGGATACTTTTTTTATTCATAAAAATCCAGATCTGGCACTGCGCACGCATACTTCATCGGTGCAGGTAAGGGTGATGGAGAAAAACCAGCCTCCCATCCGTACCATTTCTCCCGGACGCGTTTTCCGCAACGAAGCCATCTCGGCCAGGGCACATTGCATTTTCCATCAGGTGGAAGGATTGTATGTTGATACAGGGGTGTCGTTTGCCGACTTAAAACAAACGCTTTTTTATTTCGCCAAAGAGCTTTTCGGACAAGACACCAAAATCCGGTTTCGCCCGAGCTATTTCCCGTTTACCGAACCATCAGCAGAGATGGACATCTCATGCAATATTTGTGGCGGATCGGGATGCAATATCTGTAAATACACCGGCTGGGTCGAAATACTTGGTTGTGGCATGGTTGACCCGGCAGTACTGCAAGCCTGTAACATCGACAGCGAGAAATACACAGGGTTTGCATTCGGCATGGGCATCGAGCGTATCACCATGCTTAAATACCAAATCAACGACCTCAGGCTGTTCTTCGAAAATGATGTCCGATTTCTGGAGCAGTTTAAGTCGGGAATGTAGATTGGGTTGAATTTGCCCGTTTACTTATCAACCAACATGTTGTTGTAAACCATGATTGCTCAAACCAAAGGCATTGTAATTAAAACAATCAACTACGGGGAGTCGGGGATAATTGTCAAGATATTTACCGAATCGTTTGGCATGCAATCGTATATGGTAAAAGGAATTGGTAGCAAAAACACGAAAAATAAATCTGCCTTTTTTCAGCCTTTAAATTTGCTTGAACTGGTTGTTTATCACAAAGAAAATAAAAACATCCAAAACCTTAAAGAAGTTCAACCTGAGTACGTTTTTCAGCATCTGCATCAGGATGTGGTAAAACGGTCGTTGTTAATGTTTGTAAACGAACTGTTATATAAGTCGTTGCACGACGAGCTGCCCAACAAGTCACTTTTTCATTGGTTACATCACGCCCTCATTTGGCTGGATTTGGCTCAGCATCGTGTTGCTGACTTTCACCTGATGATGATGATACAACTCAGTCAGTTTCTTGGTTTTTACCCTAAAATGGCTAAAGCAAAAGCCTATTCTGTTTTCGATCTGCAGGAAGGGCTGTTTGGCAATCAGCTCCCCATGCATCCCTATTACGTTACGGGTGATGCTGTAGTTTCACTTATCAGACTCATGGAAACCACCTTTGAATCGAACGACACGGCCTTATTCAACAACGCACAACGCAAAGAATTACTCGACACCCTGACTACCTATTATAAACTACACCTGCCGGGCTTTAGCGGCTTCAAATCGCTGGAAATACTGAAAATGGTATTGGGATAGTCGAGCTATTCTGACGGCGTTACCAGTTCAAATCGTGCACTTTGAAACCCTTCGATTCATATTCCCGAATGGCGATGGCTCTGGATTCATGGGCATTTTTCTCAAACTCAAATCCGCTGGTTATGATGTTAGCCTGATCAAAGTCGTACCACAACGGAAAGTCGCGCTTGATAATGTTGTTAAATTCTATCTGTAACTCATACTGTTTGGTTTGCCGCTTTACAGGGCTGAAAAACACGTTATATTCATTAATTCCGTCACCATCCAGATCAGTCCAACAGGAGGCAAAAACGTAATAAAACACTTTTTTAGGACGCTCTTGTACCACCACAGAAGTACCCCAGATATCTTCGTCGGCGGTACTGCGCACGGTATCCGTTTTTGCCGGATCGTTCCGGTAAATTCTGGAGATAAAACTATAGTCTTTCGACATGCCCGACAGCAGTACATCCTGATCGCCGTCGTTGTCATAATCTGCCCAATGGCCATCGCTCATATACAATCCAATCAAATCGGCGTTGATGTCAGTGAAACGGTCGTTGCGGTCGTTGCGATAGATTTTAGAGACAGGGCCAAGCACAGATTCGCCGGTAAGCAGCAAGTCCAAATCACCATCGTGGTCCATATCTGCCCAGTCGACAGAGCCAGACCTGACTTCGGCAAAACCCGGAAAAACCGGCTCAAAATATTTGTGGTTGACATTGTTATACAAGATAGTAGCCACTCTGCCTTGCTGATTTTCACCGCAAATCACCACATCCAGATCCCCATCGTTATCATAATCGCCCCAGGCGGCATCGCTAAGTTTTAATCCTGTCAGGCCAAAATCAATTCGCTGGAACAGGCCATCGTTATTTTGAAAAATCTCTGTTACTACCATGCCACTTGTCTCCAACCCGGCAATAAGGACATCCAGATCGCCATCCAGATCAAAATCGGCAAACCTGGAGACACCAAATGAAATCTGCGGAAAATTGTTTTCAAGTTTAACAAATTTGTTCCCCCGATCATTTCTGTAGATGGTAGTTATCGGGCCATTATCGGATTCACCGCAGAGCAGCACATCAACATCGCCATCGCCATCAAAATCGCCCCACTCAACCGATCCATCGCGTACGCCGGGAAAGCCGGCATTTACCGGGCTGAAAACTGCTGTTCTGTTTCCGCGATACAATTGGGTTATCTTTTTTCCGTTGGCCGTTTCGCCGATTAAAGCCAGGTCAGGAGTTCCATTCAAATCAAAGTCGGCTACGTCTATATCACCCCGATAGACGTTGGTAACACCCGATGAGACCGGCGCAAACCGATCGTTTCTGAGATTTCTATATAGTTTCGATTGCACCCCTTGCAGGTTACCTTTATAAAAATCGCCCGTAATCATGGCGTCAGGAGCTCCATCCTGATCGAAATCTATCCAGATGTTGGCACTTTCGCTCACGCCCGTCAGACCCGCCTGTATATCAATAAAAACCTGACCAGAAACCGATGTAAAAACAAATAAAAAAATAAGCGTTTGAAGGAACTTACGCATAGCTGAAAAATTTTTACAATATTATCGAAAAAGTCCATTAAATCAAAGGGGGGTTAGTTTTATTTGGTTTCATTCTTAATTTTAAAAAAACATGACGAATCGCGTTGTAACACAAATAGTTTGTCTAATTTTGTGAATTATTTCACAATAATAACTACACCATGGATATATCTCATATTGAACATCTTGGCATCGCCGTAATAAGTTTAAAAGATGCCATTCCATATTACGAAAGCCTGCTGGGCAGCACTTGTTATGCCATTGAGGAGGTTCCCGACCAAAAAGTAAGAACCGCCTTTTTCAAAGTGGGTCAAACCAAAATAGAGTTGCTGGAGAGCACCGATCCCGAAGG
>Ga0180009_10002259_pt1 | contig 22766 bp, 26 predicted proteins | sample OS_PC_MetaG_FD_123537 | JGI IMG/M metagenome (GOLD analysis project Ga0180009, IMG submission 123537) | Groundwater microbial communities from the Aspo Hard Rock Laboratory (HRL) deep subsurface site, Sweden - OS_PC_MetaG | ecosystem: Environmental > Aquatic > Deep subsurface > Groundwater...
AAAAAACTTCCCAGCCAATTAAAAGAGCCCCGCATATGGCGGACGCGGGAAGATCATTTTAAAGAGGTATGGGATGAAGTGAAGGTTTTATTGGAGAACAATCCGGGATTGGATGCCAAGACACTGTGTCCCTGAAGGATATCCATAGTCCATACTCGCACCAGCCCCAAGAATGAACACAATATTTGTTTCAATCATTCTCTTCTTTAAATTTCATTATTTAATTATTTAGTCCCCAAAAATCTATTTTTATCAACAAGATAGAAAAGAATTACTAAAATGTCAACTTAAAAACCTTAAAAACCTTGAAAACCTGAACAATATTAAAAAAAAACTTTAATAGTGAGAAGAGCCCCAGGTTGGCTCATTTGAACAGCTCCGAATGACTCCCGGTTCTCTCGGCGATGATGACCTTGTCTGTTTTCTTGTAGATCAGCAACCAGTCCGGCTCTATGTGACATTCCCAGCAGTCTTTATAATTCCCTTTCAATTTGTGAAGCCTGTGTTTCTTGTCGGGCTGCTGCCGGTTCAGCAATTTATTGATAATCTCCAGGAACTTCCTTTTATCTTTGCCGGATTTCAGCTGCCTGATAAAATCGCGCTCGAACTGACGCGTTGTGAGCAGCTCCAGCATCAACGTTACTCTTCAGCGGAACGTCGTTCCATTTCTTTTACAAAATCATCGGAAGAGTTCCACTTGGTCAGATTCTTCCCTTCCTCGGTTTCCTTCATGACACGCAGGGTCAACTCGTTCGGGATTTTGACTTCAAAAGGCAACCCCCTGTTCAGTATGACCTGGTTATAGAACATATTGACGGCTTCGGAAATGGAAATCCCCAGCTTCTTAAAAATTGCTTCCGCTTTTTGCTTGGTCGCCGGCTCCACCCGGGCCCTGATAAAATCTACTTTTGCCATCTTCGACCTCCATTAATATGGTATCTCAATCGAGATACTATGTCAACAAAAATATTTATTTTTTATTGCAGCTAAAAAATTATCCTTATGGGCAGTGGGATGTAAGAAAAAAAGAGATGGTGCCCAATTTAAAAGACAAGATGTAGGGGCGATCCGGTGGGTCGCCCTTCTTAAATCACAAGCACCAAATTACAAATCAAGACCTAGGTACCAGGTGCTAAATTCAAATTTCGGGATAAATTTTTTTATATTCTTCGTCAAAGCCGCTTTTGCCGCAAAGCATCATGGCGGTCAGCGGCATAAACGTTTTAATTTTTTCGGAGAGACGGTGGGCCAGATTGCGAATGTCCCACTGGGCGTGGGCGTCGTCGCGCAGCCTGACAAAATGGTACATCTCTCTCAGGTTCATTTTCATCAGCACGCGGCGGTTATGGGAATTGGTCAGGATGTAGTCGGCCGCGGCGCCGGATTTTTCCTTGATTTTGCAGTAGGCGCTATTGGTTGTGTCGATAATCTGGCGAAATTCTTTTTCCAAACCGGCGGCGGTCACGTTGGCCGGTACGGTGGTACCCAATTCCGGGATATAGGGCCCGGACAGCAGGGTGGCCATGCGATGGCGTTTCAACTGGGCAAAATTGGCAGCGCTGACGATCGCCTGGAAAGTGATGTCGGCCATTTCGAATTCCCGCGGCGGAGCGTCGAAAAATTGGATCTTGCGGAAAAAATCCATGAACATGAGTTTCTTTTGCGCGGCGCTCACTTTTTTGACCGTGTTCATGGCCCGGGCAAATTCGAGATTTTGGCTGACACTCAAATGGGAAGCCAGGATCAGGTCGTCGCCGTTCTCCGAAAACGAAACGATCTCGGGCTCCCGGCTGAAAGGTGTTTCCACTTTTTGGGCAACGGGCCGAAACCACTTGTCTAAAGTGGAAAAAGTTTCCCGTTCGAAAGCGGATGGTTCGGGAAAAAGGATGATGGACGGGGCGATGGGGAGCACCAGGGCATATAATTTTCCGGCGAGTTTTCGCACTTCCTCCCTGGGGTTGAGGCGAAAGCGGCGGAACAGGTGCTCCAGGTTGCGGGCATTGATGGTCATGCCGACTTGGCCGCTGGTGGCCAGCGAAAGAATATAGCGGGCGTCTTCTTTGGCCCAGCCCTCCACCAGGTTCCGGCCGGGAATGCTTCGGGTCAATTCCCGGTATTGATCCTGCAGCCTTTTGTTTAAAATGGCAAAGGCTTTGAAATAAAAACGGTTTTGCTTTTTAATGGTTCCCTGGAAAACTTTTTTCAAAACCGGGGACTTTATTTCCAGGGGAGTGACGCAATCTCCCTCAAGGGTGACATAACGCTGTGATTTTTCGGTATAGGAAACCAGGCGGAATTTTTCAATTTCTTCCAAAGCCAGCCGGGAAACTCCCATGATGTCGAAATTGAAAACCGCGTGTTCGGCCACGGAATGGTGACCCATTTCAAAAATGATCTTTTGATTCGATTTCCTGGCTTTTTCCATATCCAGGCAGGCTTTTTTTCTGAGCTGGTCGATGGACAGCGGGCTGCGGCTGATGCGGGCGTAGGCGGCGCTGAGCGTTTCCGGCGTGAGATTCCTGCGTCCGTGAGGATCCAGTTGTTGCATTATGCCTGAGTCGATATTAAAACCTGCCAATTTGACCCGCAATTTCTCCTCCCGAGATCACCTTGCCGGAAAAGGGTTTTTCAAATCAATTTCAAGTTCGTTATCTGTTTCATGACTTCCTGGGCGCTTTCGTCAACCGATTGATGATTCCAGATATCGATGGCTTGGATCCGGTCTTGCTCGATGATGTGGTCGTACAGTTCATCCAGCTGCGGGCAGCGCTCCAGAGGATATTCGCGCCATTCGGCCTTGGGAGCCCTCTTTTCCAATATTTTCGCGTCCCCCCGTATCCGGAACGTCGTGGTATAGGTGGGCATCCAAAACCGGAAAAGATTTTCCAGGAGAGCGTTCTTTTCCGCCAGCTGGCCGATGCTTTTTTTTTCAGTCAGGAATCGCTGCCATTCCAACCATTGATCCAGAAGCGAACCGTCGCAAAGGAGGAAATCGGGATGAGCCAGCGAGCGGATATTCTCTTCGTTGATCTGGTTGCTGATGAAATAAAATTGGCTGACAAAACCGGCTTTTTGGTCGAAATCAAAAGGGCTGTTCAGCTTCAGGTCCGGAACTTCCTCCACGCGGAATTTCAGGGACAGCAATTTTTTCACTTCGGCCCAAATAGATGTTTTGCCGCTGCCGGGGATTCCCGAAAAGGCGATCTTATGCATGGCCGAATTCTATGCAAGATTTGCGCTAATGTCAAATTTACATTTAATGATAATTTTGTTATGATTGCATCGATGAAATTTTCGCGAAAAAAAATTATTCATAAAAGATTTCTAAAATGACCAACCAGGAAATTGCCAATGTTTTTGACAAAGTGGCTTTTTTCCTCTCCCTGAAAGATGAAAATGAATTCAAGGTCAGTGCCTATGTCAAGGCGGCCAAGAGCATCCGTGAATTGCCGCTTGCCATTGAAGACATGCTGTTGGCTGGAGAGGATCTGACGAAAATCGAAGGCATCGGGAAAATCCTGGCGCAGAAAGTGGAAGATCTGGTCATCATCGGATCCCTGAAAATTTTAGATGAATTGTTGTTTGAATTTCCCGACAGTTTGTTTGAAATGTCCCAGATCAAGGGCATCGGACCCAAAACAATTTTTAAAATTTTTGATACGCACAAGATAAAATCCCTGGTGGAACTGAAGCAATTTTTGCAAAGTGGAGAAAAGCTGGCTATTGCGATTCCTTACGAATGCCGGATCAAAGAGTTTTTTAAGATATGAAAATCGTTTTAGCTTCCGCTTCGCCGCGGCGGAAAGAATTGTTGCAATTGATCGGCCTGAACCCGGAGATCATCCCCCCGGATATCAATGAAGTGGTCAGGCCGGCTGAAGCGATTAATACTTTTTTGGAAAGGGTGACCATGGCCAAGGGCATCGATGTGTATAAAAAAAAATATTTCTCCCATTTGCTCATCAGCGCCGATACCGTTGTTCTGCTTGATGATTCGTTGATCGGCAAACCCGCGGATCGAGAAGATGCCTTCAGGATGTTGAACCAGCTTTCCGGCCAGCGCCATGAGGTTTTGACCGGCCTGGCCCTCATGTATCAGGGCGAGACCCGTTTTGCCATTTCACGAACCCATGTCTTTTTCAAGATGCTTTATGAACGGGAAATCAATTTCTATCTTGACCACGAAAATTTCATGGACAAGGCCGGTGCCTATGCCATCCAGGGGCGGGCCGCTATTTTTGTGGAAAGGATCGATGGCTGTTTTTTTAATGTCATGGGTTTTCCCCTGAATCTGTTTTACCGCATGCTCGGCGAGCGGAATTTGGACTTGTATGCCTGAAGCCATGCGTTTCGAACCTGCCAAAAAAACAAGTGTCGTCGCCGAAGGATTAAAAGTCCTGAAGATGGGTATGGGGGGAATCCCGCTGCAACGTCTTGATGTGAAACAGTCGGACCGGGTCTTGGAAAAAGCCGTGGCCGCAGGGATCAATTTTTATGATAGCGCCCGCATCTATACCGACAGTGAAAGCAAATTCGGCCGGGTCCTTCCCCGCCATCGCCAGCGGGTGGTTATCGCCAGCAAATCTTTTAGCCGCGACGCGGCAACGGTCCTGGCGGATATCGAATCCAGCTTGAAGCAATTGCGAACCGATTATATCGATATTTACCAATGCCATAACATTGCCAGTGAAGGCGATCTGGAAAAGATCTTCGCTGTTGACGGAGCCGTGGCCGGGTTGATCAGGGCCAAGGAGCAGGGGAAGATCCGCCACATCGGTCTTTCCGGACACAAGCCCCGGATCGTGATCATGGCGCTTGAGCGCTTTGCTTTTGAAACCATTCAGGTCCCCTGCAATTTCATGGAAACCGAATCCATGCAAGAGCTCATCCCCATGGCGCGCCAGCGGCAGGCAGGCGTTATTGCCATGAAGCCGGTTGGCGGCGGCAATATCCGGGAGATCAATTTGAATTTCCGCTTTATTTTCAACCAGGGCGTGGACGTGGCCATCCCAGGCATGGATTCGGAAAAACAGGTCGAGGAAAACGTGGCGGCTTTGACCGATCTGTCGCCCCTGACGCTTGAGGAAAGCGCCCGGCTGCAGAAGGAAAAGGACCGCTTGGGCGACCATTTTTGCCGGCGCTGCGAATACTGCATACCCTGTCCGCAAGGGTTGCCTATCTCATTTTTGCATGTGTTGAAAAATTATTACTTTCTCTACGATCTGAAGGACTGGGTCTGGGAAAGGATCGGCGCTTTAGGCAAGACCTACAAGGATTGTGCCGCCTGCGGCCAATGCGTGCAAAAATGCCCCTACCACCTGAACATGCCGGAGATCTTCCGCACAACCTGGGAGAAAATGCTGGCCGACAAGGGCAATTATACTTTAAAAGGAAAAGACTGATTTCTCAAGGATAGAGCACAAAGCTAGCCGGCTTTACTTAAGCGGCAGGCTGTATTATAATTCGACCATGGACGCCCGACAGCAAATTCAGGAAGAAAAACTGCAGAATATTCTGAATCCCCGCAAATCCAACCGGGAATTCAAGATCACGATCCGTTTTCAAAAACGCTTTTCAAAGAATTTTGAAAAAGCCCTGGAACTGGCCAGACAAAACAAGTATTTCATGGAGGAAGGCGAAGGTGATTTTTATAAAGCTTACGCCAGTTTCTATCCAACCGAGGTCGAGGACCTTTTCAACCTCTTTGAACTGGTCAAAGATCATGAAACCACGAAAATTTTCCTGAACAACAAGGCGATCCCCTATATCCATGATCTATGGCTTTTTTTGTTTTGGTTCTACCGGGTAAAATAAAATCATCAAAAAAATTGCCTCAACAACTTGACTTTTTCCCAATATTAAATTATAAAGTTATCTTGTTTAGGAGGTTTTCATGAAAAAACTATGGTCGGTCCTGCTCATAATGTTTTTAACCACCTTGATTATTACCAGTTTCACTGCTTGCGACAAATTGAAAATAACCAATTTGAAAGCCAACAAGCATTTTAAAACAGGCAACAAATACTACAGCGAGGAAAAATTTAAAAAAGCGATCACTGAATACGAGGCTGCCCTGCAGCTTAACCCCAAGCTGAAAGCCGCTTTTTATTATCTTGGTTCCAGTTACATCATGGTTTACAGGCCTGGTGATGAATCCGAAAAAAACATAGAATATGGCAGCAAGGCCACCGAATACCTTCAGAAAGCCTTGGAACAGAATCCGGAAAACAAAGACATCATTCAGGCCCTGGGTGACATCAACGACAAAATGAGAAATTTTGATCTTGCTGAGAAATATTACCTGCAAGTGCAGGAATTCACCCCTGAAGATCCCGTTTCGTATTACAACCTGGCCGGTTTTTACAACAACAACGGCAAGTATGACAAAGCCATTGAGATGTATGAAAAAAGGATCGCCTTGGATCCCACCGATCCCGAAGGCTACCTTTATCTGGCCGGTTTTTTTCAGGACAAACGCAAATGGGACGAAGCCATTCAAAACCACGAATTGAGGATCACGAAAATCAACGAATCCGATCTGGATGAAAAGGAGAAAAACGATCTCCTGGCAGACGCTTATTATCGCCTGGGTGTGGTATGCTGGAACAAAAGCTACCAAACTCCACCCGACGTCATGGGGTCGGTCGAGCGCTTGCAGGTGGTAGAGAAAGGTTTTGAAGCCTTGAAAAAATCAAGCGAGTTGTCGCCCAATTTCCCCGATCCCTGGGCATACATGAAATTGCTTTACCTGCAAAAATCAATTGCCGAGCCGTTAAACAAAGACAAATATGATAAGGAAGGGGAAAAAATGGTGCAGAAATTCCAGGAACTGCGCAAACGCAAACTGGCCAGCGAACAATTCATGAAAGATCTGACCAAAGATAAATAATTATAAAAACCCCTTGTTTTTCTCGAAAAACAAGGGGTTTTTTTTATATATTCAATCATTACAAATTTGACAGATTATACTAATAAGGTTATATTTTTGAACATGAAAATCAATACCAAGATCCGCTATGGTTTGCGCATGTTGATCGCCATTGGCCAGAGCGGTAAGTTAATGAATACGACCCAATTGGGAAAAGACATGCTCGTATCCCCGAAATACCTCAGGAAATTGGCTGGTCCGCTCGAAAAAGCCGGATTGATCAAAAGCGTACAGGGCATTTACGGGGGTTATGAGTTGAATAAAAAGCCCGAAGAAATCACTTTGCTGATGCTGATGAACGCTTTTAATGAACGGATATCACTAGCCGACTGCTTGCTTGGCAAAAAATGTGAATTAAGGGACTCCTGTTTGGCCAAACAAGTATGGGAAATGCTTGAAAAAACCATCGAAAAACATTTTTTGCCGGTATCTCTCCATGATATTCTCACCAACAAGGTGCGCAAGCACTGATTTCTCCGGGATTCAGCCGCGAACATGTTTGCGGGTCGGGATAGGTTGACAGTTCGGCTGAAATATAGTATATACACGTTAAGGCAAGATGACCAAATATGGCGCACTATTAATAATTTGCTTGTTTCTGTTTTTCTCCAATGCATTGTGCCAGGATGATTTTTTAAAGATCGAGTGCACGGTTTCCCCCCGGTCGATCCTTCAAGGCAATGACGGGTTGCTGAAGATCAAAATCGATGTGCGCAGCGGCATCAAGATATCCGCCAATCCTGAATTCATGATCCGCCTGGACGAAAATGAAAGCCTGTCTTTTTCAAAAATATTTTTTGCCGGTTCGGAATTGAATCTGCCGACCACCCAGGAGAAGGAGGGGATTTTTTTGGATCCGCAAAAAGAGATCGAAATCCCTTTCAAATTAAATGAAAGCGCCTTGATCGGCAGTCTGACCGTCAGCGGTGAAGTGATTTTTACCATGCTCTTTCAGGACAACTGGTCTGTGAAAACCACCCAGAAATTCACAACCAATTTTTTTTCCCGCCGGAATTATAAAATCAAGAAAAAATGAAGTCCGGTCATAGCATTTTTTTCTCTTGGTACCAATGGATCGTTTCCTGCAAAGCTTCAAGTAAAGGGATTTGGGGTTGAAAATGAAGCAGGTTGCCGATTTTTTCGGCCGAACACACCCAGACCGGAAATTTCATTTCATTGAATTTGTCCCGGTTGAAAATGGCCTTTCTTTTAAAGGCGCGGATGCGGATTTCGGAAAGTTCAGCCAGGGTTCGGCCCAGAATTTCCGGGATTACGATTTTTCTTATTTTTTTTCTTCCCAGCAGCCGGGAGACTTCTTCCAGAAAACTCTGCCATTCAACGGGTTGCGCATTAGCGATATAAAAAACTTCGTTTTGACAGAGACTGGCTGCGGCAGCGATCATGCCACGCACTAAATCTTTTACATATATCACGGAATACCGCCGTTCTTTTTTGCCGAGTATGGGAAGCACTCCCTTACGGACCATGCGGAAGGCTTCCAGCATATCCATGTCGCCGGGTCCGAAAACGATTGGTGCCCGGATGATGATATGGGGAGCCGGGCACTGCTCCGAAAAAAGCTTTTCCTGGGCCAGTTTGCTTTTCCCGTACAGTGAGATCGGCTGGGCCGGCATTTCTTCCCGTAAAACCGGCTGTTCGCGGTTGGGCCCGGCTGCAGCCAGTGAAGAGAGCAGGACAACTTTCTGTAAATTTTTCAACGGCTTCAATTTGCCTAAAAGTGACAGCGTGCCCTCATGATTGATGTGAATGAACTCTTGTGGAGAAATGATCTTGGTTAAAGCGGCCAAATGGAAAACCAGTTCAATGTCGGCAGGATATGGATCCGAGCGGAACAGGTCACCGTGGATGGCGGTAATATTATCTTTAAAATCAAAGCTTGCCAATTTAGCGCTGTCACGGATTAGGGCGAACACTTGGTTGCGGTTATCTTTGAGCAGTTCCCTGATCAGATGGCTGCCGATGAATCCCGTGCCTCCGCTTACCAGTATTTTCATGGGGCAATTCTATATAATCTGTTTTAAATATGCAAACGAGGAGTGAAACATGGATGTTTTTAAAAAATGCTACGAATTCACCCGGGCGGAAGAAGCCAAAAACTCCGGCCTCTATCCCTATTTCACTGAGATCGAAAAGGTGCAAGGCAATCATGTGTGGGTCAACGGCAAAAAGATCCTCATGGTCGGCTCCAACAACTATCTTGGACTTTTCGATGATCCCAAGATCAAGGCTTCGACAATTGCTGCGGTGGAAAAATATGGATCATCCACTTGCGGTTCCAGGTTTTTAAACGGTACCTATTCCTTGCATGTTGAGTTGGAAAAAAAATTGGCCCAATTTATGGGCAAAGAGGAAGCACTCACCTTTTCGACCGGCATGCAGACCAATCTGGGCGCCATTTCAGCTTTGGCCGGCCGCAACGATATCATCATTTTGGACCGCATGGTCCATGCTTCGATCATGGACGCAGTACGCCTTTCCTACGCCCATATCGCCAAGTTCAAGCACAACGATATGAAGGACCTGGAAGACAAGCTGGCCCATCAGCCGGCAGATAAAAGCAAGTTGATCATTGTGGACGGCGTCTTCAGTATGGAGGGCGATCTCTCCAACCTGCCGCAGATCGTCAAACTGGCAAAAAAATACCACACCCGGCTGATGGTCGATGATGCCCACGGCGTCGGCGTCATGGGCGAAAAGGGGCAGGGCACGGCCGAACATTTCGGCTTGATCGATGAGGTCGACCTGATCATGACGACCTTTTCCAAATCGTTCGCTTCTTTAGGAGGATTTGTGGTCGGCGACAGCAAGATCATCCAATATATCAAGCACCACGCCCGGGCGCTGATCTTTTCCGCCTCCATCACGCCGGCCGCTTTGGGGGCCGCGTCCAAGGCTTTGGAAATCATTCAGGCCGAACCATGGCGGCGCCAACGCCTGTGGGAAATCACCCGGATCATGAACAAGGAATTGACGGCCATGGGTTATCATACCGGCAACACCGCAACGCCCATTATTCCGGTTTTTATTCACGATGTGGAAAAAACCTTCATGCTTTGGCAATTTTTGCGTGATTATGGGGTGTTCACCAATCCTGTCATCGCGCCGGCGGTTCCCCCCGAGGATTCCCTGATCCGGACTTCATTTACAGCCACCCATACCGATGATGACCTGGATTTCATCCTGAAAGGTTTCAAGCAAGGCGGGAAGTTGTTGGGGCTGATCTGACGGCCGGCAGCTGATCTGCAAAATCAGCAACCAATTGAATATAAGCGCGGTTGTTGTCAGTTTTAATTCTGAAAAGTTCTTAAAGCAGAATTTCGACTCTCTTTTCAGGCAAACGGTTGCTTTTAAACAGGTGATCGTTGTCGACAATGCTTCCAGTGACGATTCCCAGGCTGTCATGGATATGTTTCCCATGCTGAAAAAAACAGCACTGCCTGTTAATGTTGGCTATGCTGCGGCAGCCAATTTGGGAATTCGCCAGGCAGACTCCGACCTGGTTTTGGTGGCAAACTCCGATATCTTCTTGGCCAGCGATTTCAATCAACGGGTTTTGGAGTTTTTTACCGGTCACCCGCAAACAGGATTGCTCTCCCCGCTCATTCTCCGTTTTGACCGTGAGACCATCGATTCGGCCGGTCAACTCTGTTCCCGGGCCCTGTATCCCCGTGAGGCTGGGTTCAATCAAAAGCTGGCGCGGACTTGTTTTGGTGAAAGGGAGGTGTTTTCCGTCTGCGGGGCGGCGACTGTTTTTTCGAGGAACGCCCTGGAGAAATTAAAGATCGGCAACGAATATTATGATGAAGATTTTTTCATGTTCTGGGAGGATTTTGATATCGGCTGGCGGGCCAAACTCCTGGGCTTGAAAACATTTTTTGCGCCCGCCGCCGTGGTGTATCATTTTCGCAGCGCCACATTAAAAAAAACATGGTGGTCGCGTTTTTTCCTGGCTTTGGCGCGGCCCGCGCCCCTGCGTTTTCATCTTGTGAAAAATCGCTATCTGACCTTGATCAAGAATTTTCGTTTCGCCCAATTCTGGTGGGCGCTTCCTTTCGTTATTGGCAAAGATTTTCTGTGGGTCGGTGCATTGACAATCCGTTCTCCCAAAATTATAATCGCCATGGTTCGTTCCCGAAACATTTTTAAGCGGGCATTGAAAAAAAGGGCAAAGATAAAAAAACATGAGTGAGGTTATACTTGTTTTCACTTTCATCCTTTCTTTCCTTTTAACGATTTATGGCACGCCTTTGGCCCAACGGGTGGCTTTTCGCTATCAGCTCCTGGACCAGCCTGATGGCAAACTTAAAAATCAGGCCCAGCCCGTGCCCTATATGGGCGGGGTAATCGTTTATTTTTCCTTTATTTCTCCGATCAGCCTGGTGTTTGCCTTCAACCAGCAATTGCTGGGAATTCTTTTTGCCAGTTCCATTTTGCTGCTGGTGGGATTGTTCGATGACTTCAAGGCCCTCACCCCGGGGATAAAATTTCTTTTTCAGGTTATGGCCACCTATATTTTGCTTAAAAGCGGCATTGTCATCGATCTGATATTTTTCCCGCGCTGGCTGGATCTGGGACTTTCATTTTTATGGATTCTGACCGTGATCAACGCCTTCAATATCATTGATATCATGGACGGACTTGCCGCGTCCATCGGCGCCATGAGCGCCCTGACGATTTTCATCATCTCTCTTTATACAAATAATTTTCTGATTTCCATCCTGGCCATCAGCCTGGCGGCATCCCTGCTGGCTTTTCTCAAATTCAATTGGGAGCCGGCCCGCATCTATTTGGGTGACGCCGGCAGCATGATCCTGGGCCTGATCATCGGCTCGTTGACCATGATGCTCAGTTATACGCGTTTCAATAAACTGGCCTTTGTTTCAAGCATGTTTATACTGGGTATTCCGTTGTTCGACCTGGCTTATGTCTGTATTTTGCGGATCATGAAGGGGAAAATGCCGTTTTGGGGGAGTCCCGACCATTTTGCCCTGCGTTTGCGGAAAAAAATGAACTGGTCTTCCCAGCAAACCGTCAGCGCCGTTGTTTTGCTGCAATTGTTTCTTTCCGGAGTCGTGATCGTTAATTTCTTTTCTACGCCTAGAATCACCCTGATCGTCAGCATTGTTTTCAGCGGATTTTTTCTGGTTTTTGGAGTGGTCCTGGCGCGCGTAAAAATGGAATGAACATTGTCATTGGGGCGGGAATATCGGGATTAAGTGCCGGCCAGGCGCTCGAGGGAGAATTGCTGGTATTGGAAAGAAATGCCCGGCCCGGAGGTTTGTCCGGACAATACCGGGCCAATGGTTTCGCCTTTGATTACGGCGGCCATTATTTTCATTTTCAAAACAAACCAGCTATCAAAGAACATGTGGAAAAGTTTCACGATTTCAGAACCTTCCGGCGCAACAGCAAAATTTTCATGCTGGATCGCTTCATCCCCTATTCGCTGCAATATCACCTTGCCTATTTGCCTGCCCGCCAGCGCCATGCCATTCTGACTGAAATTTGCCGCTGTCAAGGAAAGCCCGCTGAAAATCTTGAGGAATTTCTGCTGGCCAATTTCGGCAAGCAGTTTTATTTCCTTTTTTTCAAGCCTTACTTAGAGAAATTCTACCACCGCCCTTTAAGGGGATTGCTCCCGGGCATGGACAAGGGGAGCATCCCGGTCCCCAAGCTGGAGGATGTGCTGGCCGGTGCCCGCGAAAAAAAACGTTTTTCCGAGGGCTACAACCCGGTTTTTTTTTATCCCGGCCAGGCGCTGCAAAAATTCATTGAAAGTTACTGCCGGCCGCTTAAGGACAAAATCAATTTTTCTGAAAGGGTTACGCACATTGACGCGCGGCGAAAAAAAGTTGTCAGCAGTCGCGGAACCTATGGCTATGACAATTTGGTCAGCACCATGTCCTTGAAGGAACTTCTGGGCATGATATCCCCAACGCCGCCATTTCCCAGGCAGCAGCTGAAAAATATTTCTACCCTGGTGGTCAATGCCGTGCTGGCGCGCCGCCAGCGCCGCTTTCATTGGCTTTATCTTCCGGAAAAAAAATATTCATTTTACCGGGTCGGTTATTATCCCGTAGGGCAAGCGGTTTCCGTGTATTTGGAAAAAACAGTCGCTGTGGCCGCGCCGATTGATGAAGCAGGTGTGTGCCGCGAAATGACATCTACCTTACTCAAGACCGGGATGATTTCCCGGCCGGGCGAGATCCTGTTTCATGACCTGAAGAAAATCCCCGTTTCTTATGTGGTCTTTGACCGCAACTGGCCGCGATTGGTGCCGGCGATCCTTTCTTATCTTCGCCGGCTGGACATTTATTCCATCGGCCGCTATGGCAGTTGGAATTACAGTTCCATGGCCGATGATATCCAATTGGCCCTGGAAACAGCCGGGCAGATCAGGCAAAAATGAATAACAGCAAAATCACCGTGGTTCACCTGATCACCAAGCTGGAACTGGGAGGGGCCCAGCTCAACACAATCTATACGGCCGAACATCTTGATCCCCTGCGCTACGATGTGTACTTGCTCAGTGGGGCCGGAGGACCATTGAAAAGCAGGCTGGCCGAGCTGGACCGCCAGGTTGCTGTGCCGGCTCTAGACAGAGAAATACATTTCGGCAGGGACTTGCAGGTTCTTTTTTCGCTCCTGCGGTTTTTCAAACACATCCGGCCGCAGATCGTTCACACCCATTCATCCAAGGCCGGCATAATTGGCCGTCTGGCCGCGCACTTAGCCGGAATCCCGGTCATCATCCATTCGGTGCACGGTTTTTCTTTTTCCCCATGCCAATCTTTTTTCAAGCGGAATTTTTACTTGCTGGCTGAGAAATTTTGCAGCCGCCTGACCAGTCATTTCATTTTTGTCGCCCAAAGCGACATGAATTTGGCCTGCAAAAAAAAAATGGTCACAAAGAATTATTCCCTTATCCGCAGTGGTTTTCCCCTGGAAAAATTCATTGGCCGCCATGAAAATCCGGAAGTTCTGAAAAAAAAATACGATTTGACGGATGGCCACTTTGTCTGCGGAATCATTGCCCCCTTTAAGCCGCAAAAGGGTCTTTTTCACCTGATCGAAATCGCCGCTCGCGTCATCAGGCAGAATCCGGCGGTTATTTTTTTCATTGCCGGTGACGGCGCGCAGCGGCGCGAACTGGAGAATGAACTGCAACGGCGCGGGATTTCACAAAATTTTCGTTTGCCCGGATTCATTAAAGACGTGGAAAACGCCATGGATTGTTTCGATATAGGATTGTCCACCGCTCTTTGGGAAGGTCTGCCCCAGAGCTTGGTGCAATTACGCTTGAAAAAAAAGGCTGTGATTGCCAGTGATATCCCTGGGAACCGTGAAGTGGTTCGTGATGGGGAGAGCGGATATTTGCTACCGCTTGACGACCACGAACGATTTGCAGCCGCCATCCTGAAGCTGGCCGCGGATCCGGTTGTACGAAACCGCTTAGGCGGTTATGATGGTGATGATTTCAGCGAATGGAACGCCGCGGTGATGGTCTCCCGCCAAGAAGAACTATATCAACGCTTGCTGATGCTCTCCAGGTTTGAAGCCTAGCTTAATTCAGGAGCAAACAAATAGCAAATCGCTCTGAGTTTCCACAGCTTGAGAAAAATCTCCATTGGCTTTATAATAATAGCAGAAAATAATATAAAGAAGGGGAAGCAGTATGAACCAGGCTAATCAGAATACTAAGTTGGTGGCCCGCATCGATGAATTGCAGGCGCGGTTGAAAGCCCCGGGATATAACTATTTTACTCTGCTGGGGTTGACACTGACGGCAACACAAAAGGAGATTGAAGCGGCGTATCGCCAACTTAGCGAAGAATTGTCAAGCGATCGGCTTGCTTCTCTGGGGCAGAATGAAGCCGCACGTAGAGGTCAAGCGATTGCCCAGCAATTGCAGCGCGCTTTCCAAGTCCTTAGCGACTATAGCAAACGCGGTGAATATGAAAAGCGAGGCTATAAAGAGTTCATCCCTCCCGCTGCCAAGGAAGACACGGTCGAATTTGCCAAAACTCTACACCGAAAGGCATTAACCCTTTTCAATCAGGGAAATTTCCAGAAAGCCATAATAGCAATCGAAGAAGCAATCCGGCAAAATCCTAGCAAAGCCGAATTCTATTTATTGCTCGGCCTATGCCAGAGTGAATTCCCCCCTATGAAACGCCAGGCCGAGCAAAACTTGTTGAAAGCCGTCGAAATTGAACCTTGGAATGCCGAACATGTTGCAGCCTTGGGCATGCTTTTTTATTCAGTGGGCTTGCGGAAGCGCGCCGAAGTTTATTTCCGCAAAACACTAGAGCTCGAACCGAACCATAACTTAGCTCGAAAAAAACTGGCCGAGATCGCCGGCCCTGAAAAGAATTTTTCGGATCAAATGAAAGAAAAAGGAGAAAAGCTGCTGAAAAAAGTGCTACCCTCGCTATTTAATCGCAAGAAGCATTGAAAGAGTCCGCAAAAATCTGGTGATTGGCTAACAAAGTATTTAATTTGAATTGGAAATTATTTCTTTGCTTTACATTTTTCCGGCAACCATATATCATATATAATGGGTTGCGGAAATGGGGCAATCCCCTTGCTGCAATCCAACTATGGAGGATAAAATGAAAGGAAACAAAAAACTGATTGCAACGCTGAATGCGCTGCTTGCCGATGAATTGACGGCTGTCAACCAATATATGGTGCATTCTGAAATGAACGCGGACTGGGGTTATGAAAAACTGCACAAGCATTTCGAAAAAAGGGCGATCGATGAGATGAAGCACGCCGAAAAGCTTATCGGGCGGATTCTTTTCCTTGAAGGGCTGCCCGTGGTTTCTAATTTGAATAAAATCACCATCGGCGCTGATGTAACCAAGCAGCTGGCTCACGACCAGGCAGCGGAAGTCGAAGCCATTGTGGCCTACAACCAAGCCATCAAATTGGCCGGAGAGGTGGCTGATTTTGCCACGCGTGAAATTTTAGAAAGCATTTTAAAAGATGAAGATGCCCATATTGATAAAATTGAGGAATTGCAGGATCAGATTTCCCAGATGGGGGCAGCCATTTTCCTGACCACTCAGGTCAGTTGACCCCTATCATCCGATTTCGTTTCAGGTAAAGCGCATTTCCCGCAAGCGGGCGACCCGTTCCTCGATCGGCGGATGGGTCGAAAAAAGAGACAGCAGGCTCTTGCCGCTCAGGGGCGACACGATGAACAGGTGCGCTGTCTGCCGAGTGGCCTGCAGGGGCAATCTTTTGGAATAGGCGCTGAGCTTTTCCAGTGCCGAAGCCAAACCTTCGGGGTTATGGGTGAGCTGGGCAGCGCCGGCATCGGCCTTGTATTCCCGGGAACGGGAAATGGCCATTTGGATAATGGTGGCAGCCAAAGGAGCCAAGATGGCCATTAGGATCATGCTCAAGGCGCCGCCGCGGTTGTCGTCATCGCGTCCGCCGCCGGAAAACAAACCCAGCCAGCGCATCTGATAGCCCAGGAACATAATGGCGCCGGCCAGGGTGGCGGCAATGGTGGCCAGCAATGTATCGCGGTTGATAACGTGGGTCAATTCGTGGGCGACCACCCCTTTTAATTCCGCTTCCCCCATCAAATGGATGATGCCGCGGGAAAGGGCAATGACCGCTTTGGCCGGATTGCGGCCGGTGGCAAAGGCGTTGGGGGAATCCTGCTCGAATACGCATATGCTGGGCATGGGGATCTGCGCCTGCTGGGAAAGTTCGCGGACCATGGCATATATCCGCGGCGCTTCACTTTCAGGCAGTTCGTTTGCCCGATAGGCCTTAAGAACGATTTTATCAGAAAACCAGTAGGAGACAAAATTCATCAGGCCGGCAAATACAAGTGCCAGCAGCATGCCCTGCCTTCCGCCGGCCATGCCGCCGATAAACAGAAAAATCCCGGTAAGCGTTCCGAGCAGTATCACAGTTTTCATGTTATTCACGCTTGGCCTCCTTTTTCTCATCGACCAGGACAATCACTTTTTCATTTTTTTTCATCAACCACAGATTTTCGCGGGCTTTTTTTTCCAAGGCCAAAGGGTTTTTCTTGAGCAGTTCGATTTCTTTGCTTAATTTTTGTTTTTCCATTTCCAGGATTTTAATGGTTTGCTGCAGAAATTTGATCTGTTTTTGAGTTTTGACGATCTCAACGATTCCCCGGTCACCGAATACGAAAGCCAGGATCAGAATGAACAAAAAGAAAATTAGAAGCAGTGCGAGTCCGCGTGATTGGATCAGGGAATTTTCTTTTTTTTTATTCAAGCGCTTCTCGGCCTCATTCTGCGATTCTGCTCCCAGCATTGTTTTTAAAATAGCATAAATCCAGGCTGGACGCAACCGCAGGCCTCCGAAAAAGCCGATAGACATTTGATTTGTTCAAAAGTGCGGTTCATTATTGCCTTTGGGAACTGTTTAAAAAATTGACAAGTAGTGTATATTATATTAAAATTTTTTTATGCGGGAAGTAATAGGAGACCGGGTGTTTTTCAATTCATCGTTGAAATTAACTCTCTGGTCAGCGATGATTTTTTCTAACAAAAACGGGGAGGCTTAAATGGAAGTGGATGAAAACAAGGAAGGCATCGGCTATGTTCCGGATGACGATGAACAGGAAGTGGATGAAGCCAAGGCCCGGGACAAAAACTTCCATGACGAAGCATCTCACAAGAAAAAAACTGTCAAAAAAATCCATCACAAAATCCATGAACCCGAAGACACCTTGCTGAAAATTCAGACTGAACGCGATGAGTTCCAAGATAAATATTTGCGCGGCCTGGCCGAAATGGACAATTTCCGCAAGCGCATGAAGAAAGAGAAGGAAGAATATCAGAGATATGTGCTGAATGAATTCTTGCTCGACCTGCTGCAGATATATGACAATTTGGAGAGAGCTTTGAAGGCCAAAGGCCATGATGCCGATAAGGGGATCATTTCCGGAGTGGAAATGATCCGCAGGCAGTTTCTGGAATTGCTGAAGAAAAACCAGGTGTTGGAGATAGATGCCATGGGCAAGCACTTCGATCCGGTCTTTCACGAGGCATTGAGCAAGGAGGAGCGGGAAGGAATTACTCAAGCAGTGGTAGTGGAAATATACCAGAAGGGATTTACCTACAATGACAAATTGCTGCGTCCGGTTCTGACCAAGGTGGCGATCCCCGTCGAAAAAGACAACCCACAGGAAGACGAAACGAAACCATAATGGGCAAAAATATCGGTATCGATCTGGGCACTACAAATTCCTGTATCAGTTACCTTGAAGGGCGTGATGCCCTGATTGTTCCAAATCCCGAAGGCGCCAGGGTGATCCCGTCAGTGCTGGCCCAAACGCATGATAAAAAGAGGATTTTCGGCAATGCCGCCAAGCGGCAAATGATCACCAACAGCAAAAATACAGTTTGGGGCATCAAGCGTTTGATCGGCCGCAAATTTGATAGCCCGGAGATCAAGGAGATCGGCAAAAGGGTTGGCTACGATATTGTAGAGGCGGTGAACGGGGACATCAAGATCAAGCTGGATGAAAAGATGTATTCCACCGAAGAAATTTCCGGCATGTTCCTCATCTACCTGAAAAACATTGCTGAAAATTATTTGGGAGAAGCCATTGGCGACACGGTCATCACTGTTCCCGCTTTTTTCAATGATGCCCAAAGACAGGCCACCAAGGTGGCCGGGGAAATTGCCGGAATGAATGTCACACGCATCATCAATGAACCTACAGCAGCTTTGATCGCCTACGGGCAGAAAATCAAGAAAAATGGCCTTTATGCCGTTTACGATTTGGGCGGCGGCACTTTTGACATTTCCATCGTTGAAGTCAACGGTGATATCTACAAAGTGGTTTCCACTCTGGGGGACACTTTTTTAGGGGGCAGCGATTTCGATGCCCAGGTCTGTGACTGGATTTTCCATGAAGTGGAAAGGGAAAGTACCGTCGACCTGCGGGACAACAAGGACATCGTACAACGGGTCATTCAGGTCGCCGAAAAAGCAAAAATCGAATTGTCCTTTGATCAGGAAACCCTGGTCTCAATACCCTATCTGCATCATTTCAGCGACGGCTCGAATTATCATTTTCAAAAAAAATTGACACGCCCCAAGTTGGAATCTTTTACCATGGATTTCATTGACCGTACTCTGGATTTAATAAAGAGTTCATTGAGCGATATCAATGTCAAGCCCGAGCAGATTGAGCGGATCATTTTGGTGGGCGGCCAGAGCCGTATGCCCATTATTTTTCAAAAATTATCCGAATTTTTTGGAAAGCCGCCAGACATCCAGATCAATCCCGAAGAAGCCGTTGCCCAGGGAGCGGCGCTGCAAGCCGAAATAATCAAAGGTAATGTCCGTGATTTGCTGTTGCTTGACGTCACCCCCCTTTCGCTGGGCGTGGAAACCAAAGGCGACTCGTTCACCAGGATTATCGAACGCAATGCCACCATCCCCACAAAAAAGACCATGGTTTTCACTACCATCACCGATAACCAGACAACGGTCAAAATTCATGTGCTCCAGGGAGAAAGGGCCACGGCTTCGGGAAACAAATCGCTCGGATTTTTCAATTTGGTCGGTATTCCCCAAACCTTGAAAGGGATTCCGCAAATTGATGTCACATTTGAAATCGATGCCAACGGCATTGTCAGGGCTTCGGCTCAGGACAAGGCGACCGGTCTCACCCAAAGCATGAAGATCCAGCCTTCCAGCGGCTTGTCACCGGAGGAAATCGATAAAATCATCCAGGATGCCCAAAAATATGATGAGAAGGACAAAATGGAATTGAGGCTGACCCGGGACAAATTGCAACTGAAGGAGGAGTGGGAAACCGTCAAGTTTTATTACCAGCGTTATATTGATAAATTGCCTGCGCATGACAGCGCAGAAATCGATGCACTGATCACCCGTAGCGAAAAAGCCCTGGAAGGCAATGACGTGGAATTGCTGGAAACCCTTTTAAAAAAAATGAAAAATTATCGTATCATGATCAACAGCATTCTCACTGCTGAATTTTCCAAGTAACTGCGCATGGCCAAAAAGGATTATTATCAGATTTTGGGAGTGAACCGCAATGCCAGCGCCGAAGAGATAAAAAAAGCCTATCGCAAGGCGGCCATGCAGCATCATCCTGACCGCAACCACGACAATCCCGAAGCCGAAGAGAAATTCAAAGAGGCCTCTGAAGCCTATTCGGTTTTGGGGAATGTCGAAAAAAGGCAGATCTATGACCAATACGGTGTGGAGGGATTGCGTAGCGGCGGCGGCCAGGATTCCGGTTTTTTTTCCGATTCTATCTTTTCCGATTTTGGCGATATTTTGGGTGATTTGTTCGGTTTGGGCGGATCTTTTTCGGGAGGCCGGCAACGGCGAGGGCCGCGCCAGGGCAACGATCTGGGACTGGAAGTGACGTTGACCCTTGAAGAATCCTTTCTAGGCGTGGAAAAGGAGATTGGAGTCGACCGGGAAAGGAACTGCGATGTTTGCGATGGATCGGGAAGTGAGCCCGGAACAAGCGCTGTTGTTTGCAGCAAATGCGGTGGTAGCGGAAATGTGCGGATGTCTCAAGGTTTTTTTTCTGTGGCCACGACCTGTTCATCCTGCCAGGGTCGCGGCCGCGTTATTGCCCATCCATGCAAAACATGCCGCGGCCAGGGACGAATGCGTGAAGCCAAAAAAATCAAAGTGATTTTTCCAGCCGGGATCGATGAGGGCAACCGCCTGCGCGTAGCAGGTGAAGGTGCCGGCGGCAGAGAGGGAGGATCTCCTGGGGACCTGTTTGTCATGGTAAAGATCAAGGCGGACAAATATTTTCAAAGGCACGGCAACGATCTGCTTTTCCAACTGCCGGTCACTTTTCCCCAGGCCGCGCTCGGCGACCATGTCGGCGTCAAGACATTCGAGGGAACTGAAAAAATAAAAATCCCCGCCGCGGCCCAGAATGGGCAGGTGTTGAAGATCAAAAACAAGGGATTCCGGCAGGTCAACCGTTGGAGCCGGGGCGACCTGCTGATCCAGATCAACGTCGTGACCCCGCAAACCCTTTCCCGCCAGGAAACCGAACTGTTCAAAAAACTGCGTGAGCTGGAAACCGGCCAGGACAAAACTTTTTTTGAGAGTGACCGGATCGACTGATGGGACAACGGCATTTTGAAAAATGATTGAACTGAAAGGGCAGCTCGGGAAATATAAGATCGTGAAGAAATTAGGCAGCGGCGGTTTCGGCACGGTTTATCTGGCCGAAGACACCATTTTGAAATGCCAGCGGGCGTTAAAAATTCCCCACCGCACTACTGCCCAGCCCGACAAACTTTTACAGGAATCCATCCTGCAGACCCGGCTTCTCGACCACCCGCACATCGTCAAATTGCTGACCGTCGACATCATCGACGGGATTCTGATCATGGTCATGGAGTATATCGAAGGCACCGACCTGGAAAAGATCCTCGACAAATCGAGCACCCTGGAGATCAAGATCGCCTTGAAGTATTTCAAGCAGATCCTTTCGGCGTTGGCTTTTGCCCATCAGAAATCGGTGATCCACCGCGATATTCGCCCTTCCAATATTTTGATCAATCTGGATAATGAAGTGAAGATCGCCGATTTCGGCACTTCAACCCTGCTGCAGGAAAAACAGTTCGCCACTACCAAGATCGGATCCCCGCCTTACATGGCCCCGGAACAGTTTGAAGGCAAGGCAGTTTTCGCTTCGGACATCTACTCGGCGGGCAGCCTGTTTTATGAGATGGTGACCGGTTTTCCGCCCATCGTTCTGGCCAATCCCATGGAAATTTACAAAAAAGCCAAAGCCGGCCAATGGATGCCCCTGGCCCAAAAAAATCCTTCCGTCTCCCCTGAATTGAATTTTGTGATCATGAAAACCATGGCCGCTGATTTGAAAGTACGCTATGCCCTGGCCACGGACGTGCTGAACGACCTGGAGCGCATGGGCAGCAAGAACCGCGATTACACGACCGAAATGAAGGATATCCAGAAGCGCATCCAGGCCCGGGAAAACCGCACGGATTTTGTTTGTTGGAACTGCCGCAAGGCCACGGGCCGGCGCGTCAAGACCTGCCCCTACTGCGGCGAAGAACAATAGTCGACCTTACGGGGGGTCCTTCAGTCCAATATGTTTCTGAACACCTTCACCGCATCAGTATATTTCAGGGTTGAATTCCAGGACGAAGGAGCCCTCCGGAAAGAACGTTTTCAGGTTTTCATGGTTGATGCCCCCGGCCTGCTCCATTTTCAGGGCCAACTCCCGCAGCCAGCCGCGGATGATGTAGAAGGAGGCCAGGTCGAAAAAATTCTGCAGCCGGATGACCAGGTCCAGGGCTTGATAGATTTCCAGGGCGTTGGTTAAAATCCCTTCCGAAAGGATGTGGTCCCACAGTACCTTCTTGGTGAAATGGAGGCCGTACTGCACCTCGCAGAGGGGGAATCCTTCCTGGTAACGCTGCTGGCCGACGACGATATACGCTTCCCCGATCTGCTCCATGGTCGTGTCGCGGTCGAGCCACTTGCCCAGGTTTTCGTACACGTCCCGGGCCCGGCGCTCCAGTTCTGCGTCCGCAAATCGCTGGTAGGTTCTCGAATAGGGCGAACTTTTGATCCCCTGGCGCCACACAGCGGCCATGCGCCGCGAATTATTCTCGATCAGGTCCAACAGCACCGATGAAAGCATCTTTCCCTCCACTTACTAACCCGCATTTCTCACAAGCCTAATTTTTTCGTGGGAGTCGACTCTCCAGGAACAAAAATACGGGGCGATTTTTGTTGCATACAACAAAAAGCAGTGCTCTGAAAAATCATGGCGCTATTT